>Ga0206683_10000765_pt1 | contig 22812 bp, 28 predicted proteins | sample M280m12015metaG_FD_155483 | JGI IMG/M metagenome (GOLD analysis project Ga0206683, IMG submission 155483) | Ammonia-oxidizing marine archaeal communities from Monterey Bay, California, United States - M2 80m 12015 | ecosystem: Environmental > Aquatic > Marine > Intertidal zone | place: USA...
TGATTGTTAGCAAGTTTTAGAACTCTCAATGACCCTTCAACTGCTGGTTTTACAAAGAAATCTTCGTTTTCTGGTGTAAGAACAAATGGGGATGCAATGTGCAATACATACTCACAACCTTCAATAGCTTCATCCCATCCTTTATCATCCAATAGGTCAGTTTCAAATAAAGTAAGGTGTTCTGTAGAAGTATTATGAGATGATAAAGCGTCCATTACTTCGTCTTTACGATCAAGCGATCTTAGCGTTCCATTTACTTGGAACCCTTTATTCAATAATTGTTGCACACAATGTAATCCAATAAATCCTGTTGCTCCCGTTACTAATACTTTCTTCATATTGCTATAATTCTCCTTTTTGATTTCTAGACTTTCTTAGGTCCAGGAAAAAATATATTCGTTTTTTCTTGATAAGACTTGTATTCAGGACGTTTCTGTGCTGAATAATATTCTGATGGAACTGCACCTGTATGATAAACTAATGTCATATACATCAATCTAGATGTCCATAGTAGGGATAAGCCTAATAGCACCCAAACAATTAGAGATTCTTTATCATATAACATAATCCATGATGGGATAGATGCAATAATAACTCCATTCCAGACCATCCATTCAGCAAAATAGTTTGGATGGCGACTATATTTCCACAATCCAACATTACACACTTGATTTTTCTGTCCCAATCTTTTCATTTCTCTTAAAAAAGACAGTTTTTGCATATCTGCAACTGATTCCATTATAAAAGCACTGAACCATATCGCAATTCCAATGATTTCAAGTATTACAACTTGTAAACCCAATTCTTTAGGGTTACTTGTATTAGTTGCAATGATAAAAGCTGGCATTGCTAGGAAAGAAGCATTGGCTAAACCTTGTAAGATTGCGTCGATTTGCATTGCTAAAGCAGTATTATTCTTTCCTGCTCTTTTCCAACGTCGTTTTTGATATTCGTAACGCGGAAATTCTTTATTTAACATTCCTAGGCTCCACATTTTTAATGAACCCAATCCCATACGACTACCAATAAGGATATAAATGATGCTAATAGCCATAATGCGAAGACTATGACCTTCAGCATAACATAAAGTGATGATGCCAATAAGAGCTACTCCCCATGGCCAACCGATATCAACATATGACATACGTCCAGTACGCCATATAGGTAAACACACTACAAGTGCAAATAATAATAATTGTGAAAGACCATTGATTAGACTAATTGAAGCAAATGTTTCTGTGTATAATAATAAAACCCATCCTAAAAGGAATGGAAATAGAGGAGAGAAATATTTCATTAATTATAAACCAAATCCACCACCATGACACATTAAAATCTGTCCTGTGACGTAGTTAGATTCAGGAATACAGAACATATAAATAGCCCCTGCAGCTTCTTCAGGCGTTCCAGGTCGTCCAAGTGGAATCATTATTTTTGCAGATTGAAATACTGCTGAATTGACTCCTACTTTAATGGTGTTACCTTCAATATCAATGGTTGATTCTTCTTTTTCGGCATCCGCATCAGTCAATCGCGTTTTAATTAATCCAAATCCTACTGCATTGACATTAACATTATAACGGCCCCATTCTTTTGCCATGGTTTTTGCCATCCCTACTACACCTGCCTTTGCGGTTGCGTAGTTGACTTGTCCGGCATTACCATTCATCCCTGAAGTGGATGAGATATTCACCACTTTTCTATAATTGGTAACTCCTTTTTCTTTTTCTTCAAGAAATAATCTTTTAATGTGTGGTTGAGCAGCACGCAGAATACGAAATGGTGCAGTAAGATGACAATCTAAGATTGCTTGCCACTGTTTATCGTCCATTTTTTGGATAACATTATCCCAAGTATATCCCGCGTTATTCACAATAATGTCTAATCCGCCAAAAGTGTCTAACGCTGTATTAATAAATCTTTCAGGAAAGTCATCATCAGTCACACTTCCATTGCATGCAACAGCCTTACCACCCATTGCAATAATATCTTCTACTGTTTGATTTGCTGGATCCGCATCAAGGTCATTCACCACAATGTGTGCTCCATCTTTGGCTAACATTAATGCAAGTTCTCGACCAATTCCACGGCCTGAACCTGTGATTAATGCGACTTTGTTTTCTAATTTTTTCCCCATGTTAAAATCCCAACGATCTCCCAATGATTTCTTTCATAATCTCAGTGGTACCACCATAAATTGTTTGTACTCGTGAATTTAGATAAGCTTGAGCGATTGGATACTCTAAAATGTATCCATAACCACCATGTAACTGTAAACATTGATTTACAACCTTCAACTCTAATTCTGTTAACCACCACTTAGCCATTGCAGCTTTTTCAGGGGTTAATGTTTTATCATTCAACTCAAAGACGCATTGATCATAAAATGTACGCCCTATTTCTGCCTCAGTTGTCATCTCAGCTAGTTTAAATTTAGAGTTTTGAAAGCTACCAATTTTTTGTCCAAATGCTTTACGTTCATGACAATATTGAATAGTCAGTTCAAGTATAAATTCTATCACTGCAATTGATCCAGCAGCAATAGATAGTCGTTCTTTTGGAAGATTTTCCATCATATAGTAAAACCCTTTTCCTTCTTCGCCCAAAAGATTTTCTTTTGGTACCTTTACATCCTTGAAGAAGAGTTCGGCTGTATCCTGTGCTTTTTGACCAATTTTTTCTAATTTTTTCCCTCTTTCAAATCCTTTCATACCACGTTCAAGAACTAATAAACTAATTCCCTTCGCATTTTTCTTAGAATCAGTTTTAACTGCAGTGATTACAAAATCGCTTAATAAGCCATTAGTAATGAATGTTTTACTTCCATTAACCAAATAATGGTCTCCCATATCTTTTGCGGTAGTTTTAATCCCAGCTAAATCACTACCACCACTAGGTTCTGTCATGGCTAATGCGCCAATTGTCTCTCCGCTACAAATTTTTGGTAGCCATCGTTTTTTCTGTTCTTCATTACAATGAGATAATAAGTATGGTACCACTAAATCATTTTGTACAGAATGTGCAAACCCAGAGGATAAAGATCTTACTCCCTCTTCAATAAGAATGGTATTATATCGATAGTCATCAATCTCCATTCCACCATATTTTTCAGGAACATCAATTCCAAAAAAGTTATTTGCTCCAGCTTTTAGCCAGGCCTCACGTGACACTTGTCCATCTTTTTCCCATTGCTCATTATTAGGTGTAATTTCACGTTCAAAAAATGTGCGAACTGCATCCTGAAATATCATTTGTTCTTCTGTTAAATGTTCTTTTTTCATAATTATTTCCCCTATTATTTAATATTGTATGTTACATATTTTTTTATAACTATTCCTTGAGAACTTTTTAAATTCTTTTTTAATTAAAAACACTGAGGGAAATATGACTACTAATAAAGTTTTATCGATTACATGCGTTGTAGCAATTGCAAGTATTTTAGGATTATCGTATTACTGGAATGATTTTCTTGGATCATTAAATGTTAATGTTTCAATGGATAGAGAGCTAGCCTTGTCAGAAGGGCAAGAAGCGACAAAAGATTTTGACATACTAGGTGATGACCTTGATCAAGCGGCAGCGTATAGTTTTAGCTCTAGCTTACGTGATTATGTAGAATTAAAACAAGGGGGTAGAGAAAAATTTCAATCAATTATTGATAGTGATATTTTTTCCCCATATAACTGGATTGTAAGAACATTTAAAGAAGGTCAAGTAGCTGAAGCAAGTTTTATGTTTAAGCCGGATGGATCTTCTAATGGATATCGTGTTAAAATTCCAGAAGATCATGATTCAGATAGTTTATCAGAAGAAGACGCCCTCAGTTTAATAAGTCTTAAAATTAATGATCATTGGTCTGGAGACTTTGCAGACTATTCATTGATAGAGTCTTCTTTTGAAGAAATGCCAAATGGGAGAGTAGATCATTCTTTTGTGTTTGAGCATCAAGTTCAAGATATTGGAGATGCAAAATATAGGTTAGATGTTGATGTCTCAGGAGTGCTGGTCAGTTCTGTACTGCCTAGTGCATTTATTCCTGAATCATTCAATCGTGAATTTGCTAATATTAGATCAGACAATGATACCATTGCTATGTTCGCAAACTTTGCATTTTTAGGTATCTATATATTAGTGATAGGATTAGGGGCCATAGTCATTTTTTATCGTACAGGATGGCTACGATGGAAATCTTCAATGTTGGTTGCAGGATTCATTGCTATAACTAGTACATTAGTATCACTGAATTTTTATCCAACGATGTGGATGTCTTATGATACGGCTACGAGTAAATCACAATTTATGCTAGAAGGTCTTTTGGGTATGCTAGCAAATGGCGTTGTGAACTTCTTACTTTTTGGACTAACATTTGTTATTGCAGAATCGCTTACAAGAAGAGCATTTCCAGAACATATTCAATTATGGAAAACATGGACAATGAATGTTGCTAATTCAAAGCGCGTACTGAATGATACTATTTTTGCTTATTTAATTGTTCCAATTAAGTTAGCTATAGTTGGTGGATTTTATATTCTTATGGAGAAGTATTTTGGATTCTGGTCGCCAGCAAGCAGTATGGCTGATCCCAATTATCTTGCATCTATTTTCCCATGGTATACAGGGCTTGCGATTTCATTACAAGCAGGATTTTGGGAAGAAATGCTTTTTCGTGCTGTGCCAATTGCAGCAGGAGTATTAATTGGAAAAAGATATAATATGCGTTTTACTGGACTGGTAATTGCTATGATAGTTCAGGCGTTAATTTTTGGAGCAGGGCATGCTAATTATCCTGCACAGCCTTCATATGCTAGGGTAGTAGAATTATTTTTACCGTCTATTATTGTGTATGGAATGCTATACTTACAATTAGGGGTTATATTCGGCGCTATTACACACTACTTGTATGATGTTGTATTATTCTCACTGCCTATATGGTATTCAAGTGGTTATGTCGTTGATAAATTTATGACAGTTCTTGGTGGCGCTATTCCATTGCTAGTCATTCTATATTTTAGAATGAAAGCTAATAAATGGTCTGAAATAGACGATACCTCACTTAATAAAGGGTTTGAACCAACCCCACCTGAAATGTCAAAAGCTAAGGAAGAATCGACCGCTATTGTGCAAGATGGATCGCCATTAAATAAAAAAGTCTTATTGGGTTCCATTATATTTATTGTTGTAGCGATGGCATCATTCCAATTGAGTGATTCTGATGTTTCTATAGAGTCACCAAGTGTCAATCGTGAACAAGCCATTGACATTGCAGAAGATTTTCTTGTCACCCAGAATATTACTTTAGCTGAAGGATATGAAGGAAACGCAATGGTTGTTACGGGGTATCCTGCTTCCGATTTTATATGGGAAGAATTAGGGTCTGATACCTTCAATAATTTGTTAGGCTCTTATGTACTCGCTCCAAGATGGAAAGTTCGATTTGCTAAATTTGACGGAGAAGTAGAAACGCGAGCAAGAGAAGTAATAGTTTCTGTAGATTTTAAGGGTAATCCTATCCGTTTTTATAATAAGTTTCCTGAGAATGAAATAGGAGCGTCTTTAAGTCAGTCAGATGCAAAGGTGATAGCAGACCAAGCCTTAAGCGATCACTTTAATCTTAGTACAAGTATGGTCAGTTTGGTTAGTGCAGTTGAATCTCAAAAACCAGAACGATTAGATTGGATATTTACGTATGCAGAAGATAGAGAGATAGACTATGAAGGATCTCAGTTCCAAAATATCATTACAGTATCAGGCGATCAACTTGCTGGATTTTCACAATCTGTTTATATCCCTGAAGAATGGGAGAGAATGAAGCGCGATAGAGAAGGATTTTCAGGAATACTTGCGATGTTGTTTACTATTCCTGGAGGATTATTTATTGGCGGATTATTGCTTATACGTTCTTTTAAGATGCTTATGGATAGAAAGGTAAATCTTAGAAAAGGGGCATTATTTGGAGGAATTCTTCTTATTAGTGGTATTGTTAATTTCTTCAATGATTCTTCGTTTCTTATGACATTACCCACAGATCAACCAATAGCAAATTTAATGAGCATAACGTATATCTCTACTATAGCAGGCATCCTAATCATAGGATTAGCCCAAGCACTATTTTTTGGTAGTTTAGGTACAATGTTAAAATCAACTATAAATCGTAGCTCACTTTCTGATTCTATAACAGGAGGATTAGTCGCTGCACTATTAGTAGCAACATCTGCGATGCTTATCGGGACATTCCAATTAGATTTAAATCCTAATTTTCCTAGAATAACTCTTGGAGGATCATATTATCCCATATTAGATACATTTAATATCTATGGAGGATTCATTTCAGTGGCATTCAGTTTATTCTTTGCCAAAACCTTATTTGAATGGACGGATGGATATTCTAATAATATCAAGTCTAATATTTATGGGATATTATTGGTCATGTTTGTATATGGCGGAGAGATTGGAATGCAGTATAATATTGGCCTATCGTTAGTGTTGATAACACTGTATTCTATTGTGCTATTTATGATTTATAAATTTATTATCAAGAATAACTACATGTTAATACCATTTATGGTACTGTTTGCTAGGGTAATTGATATATTTGCAGGGAATGAATTAGGAGCATTTAATTCTTATCCTAATGAAACAATATTATTGGGAGTATCTTATACAATAGGGCTAGTAGTATGGACGCAATTGACAAAGTTCTTCTTCGATACAGACCAATAGCTTAATTTGAATGATAATGAATAAGAATATACTATTTTTCTTTGCAGCAACAGGGTTGCTAGTAGTGAACAATCTTTTTCTCTACTGGCAGTTCTTTGAATTTAATTTTGCTCTCTTCTTATCCAATACTATAGGAGTAGCTCTATTTATAGAGGCATTTATGCTCATGTTTTTACTTGCCTACTATTTTAAGCATCATCCTATCGGTAAATATAAGTGGTATTGGTTGATTATATTCTCTTTATTGGGCAGTTTATTGTTTGCACTCCCCTTTTATTACTGGCTTAACACAAAGGATAAAAAGTAGTACATTACTGTCTATGTCTTTTAAGAACAAAACAGTAATTATTACTGGAGCGTCCTCTGGAATTGGAGAGGAAACTGCTAAAGTATTTTTGTCATCTGGAGCAAAAGTCATCTTAGTATCCAGAAACAAAGAAAAGATGGAAGCATCTTTCCAATCGTATGATGCAAATCAATATGCAATATATCCTTTTGATTTGAGTCGTTTAGATGATATTGATTCATTTATAGATAATATTATAACTAAAGAAGGCCCAATTGATATTCTGTTTAATAACGCGGGAATTAGCCAAGTGTCTTTATTTGAAGAAAGCGATATGACAGTTATCGATCAAATTATGCAATTAGACTATTTCTCAGTCGTAAAAGTAACTAAATCTATTTTACATCATATGATAGCAAATGGCGGAGGACAGATTGCAACTAATACCAGCGTAGCAGGATTGATTCCTTCACGTAATCGTACCGCATATTCATCTGCTAAATTTGCATTACATGGATTTTTTGATAGCTTACGATTGGAAGTGGCTAAGCACCATATCAGCATTACCTTAGTTGCACCTGGAAGAGTCCAGACTAATGTTGGTATGAATGCATTGACAGGGACTGGAATAGCATATGGAAAGAATGATAGAGGCCATGATAAGGGATTATCTGTAGAGAAAGCAGCCCATCAAATTGTCAATGCGATTCATAGAAAAAAAAGATTAGCGATTATTGCAAAATGGAACGACATTGCATGGCTTGGAGTGATTATAAATAAATTTTTCCCTAGTTTTTATATCTTTCTGGCAAAAAGAATAAACGCATAACATATTAAACATGAAGTATTCTATTCTAGAAGATCCAAGATATAATCATTTAGCACAGCCTAAATCAATTCTATTTAAGATTTTATCATTTGTTTTTGATTTATATGCTAATACTGTATTGACATTCTATACACCAGTCAAAGTCATTGGAAAAGAAAATATTCCAAAAGACACCCCATTTATTTTTGCCAGCAATCATAATAGTCATATGGATATTGCTGTTTTAGCATACTCGACTCGATTAGGATATGAACGTTTTGGATTTTTAGCAGCAAAAGATTATTGGTTTGATAATGATTTTAGACGAAAATTTTTTAAAAACTTTATTAACCTTATTCCAATTAGTAGACGACAGAATCCAGAATCTCTTGATTTGGAAGATACGCTTACTTTATCAAAAGGATTTGTCGGTTTAGGTAACAATATTATTATGTTTCCAGAAGGATCTAGAGGCAAAACTGGCGAATTACAACGTTTTAGAAAGGGGACTGCAAGATTTTCAATGGGATTAGATATACCTATTTTGCCTGCAGCAATGGTGGGTACCGAAAAAGCTTGGCCTAAAGGAGGGCGCTTTATGAGATCTGTTCCAATTACGATTAAAATTCTTCCCCCAATACAATCAAAAAAAGATAGATCAAAGCTAACGGACAAAGCATATATTAAAGAACTATCATCTCAAACAAAAAAACTAGAGAAAGTAATTACAGAAGCGTTGAAAGAATTAGAATAGAATAATTAAGAGTTAGTCTTATTTGATTGATGTGATACTATTGCTAAGACTACTGCAATAATTACATCTTGAAGAGGAGTTGCTTGCGGGTAACCAAGATTCCATATACAAACAAAGATAAGCCAAATGAAAAAAGTACGATTAAGCATTAAGGATCAGATTATCCGAAGAAATACCACGTTTTATGTGGTACCATTACTAACATAAAAAATGTAAAGTAGACTAAAGCAATTAGTCCAAATATTTTTAACATTGTTATTGAGTTATTATCCATTATTTTTTACTTCTTTAATAAGCATTAAATATAGTGATTTCTGGAAATAAAATATGAACTCTTTTTTGATAATCCTCATAGGTAAGTCACACCGTAAGTAATTCTTTAGTTTTTATCGTCATTTGTTATTGATGCAATACTCATATTTTCAGATACTAGATATATATATCCTACGACAATACTGTACAGAAGAAAGGTGCTATGCATAATAATTGCTCCTGTTTGTGCTAATTCTAGATTAATACCATATAAATTGTGTAGACAATAGATCACTGCTAAATGATATGTTCCAATTGCAGCAGGAGCTATAGGCAATGAAGTAACAATACTAGATATAATGGTCAATCCTAAAGCCTGTTCTAGAGTTAGTATGATGCCAATCGCTTTCAGCGATAAGATGACATATGCTACAAAACTAATCCATAGCAACATGGACCAACCCCCTAAACGAATCTTGTTTTCTGATACTAATGTATAGCCTTCAACAAAACTAGTGAGTGATGGAAAGATTCTGAGCACTGTATTGGATAACGTATGTCGTCCAAAAATAATTAATGAACTCAGAAAAGATATCCCAATAACGGTCAATATGAATTGAATACCAAAGAGATTAGTATACCCTAGTAGAATTAATATGATAGTAAATAATCCTACCACCCAAAGATCGATAATTTTCTCTCCAACAAGGCTTCCAATCAAGTAACTAAGTTTTATATCTCTATCATGGTTTGATAATAGTTTTGCACGAAATATATCTCCGGCTCTAAATGGAAGAATATTATTCAAGAAATATCCAATATGTGTTGTGGAAGAATAATGATTGAGCGTAAGAGATCTTGGAGCATTTAAGAGAGTTCTCCATCGCAAAGACCTCAAAATAAACGTAACATTCGTAATAATTAAAGCTGCAATTATATAAGATAGATTTGTATTAGATAACGCGCTAAAAACTTGCTGTAAGTTAACCTGTTGAAATGCTATATAAAGACAGGCAAGAGAAACGCCAATCGAGAGTATTTTTCTCAAGGATTCTTTTTATCTCGTTGAAATTCATAAGACACAATGCGTTTTTTCATTGGCTCTCCATTTTCATCAAGATGTTCACTGACGTCAGTAGGAGCCTGATACTCTAATGGAACGTCCGTTTTAACTTGGCAATTGCTCATTAATCCTAGCATCGCTACTAGCATTATAAGTGCAATAATAGTTGGAAAGTGTTTACTACCCATTGATGTTAAAGTTTTTGAAGAATCTTGTTTGTGTTGCTAGATAAAAAATTTCAGGCAAACCGAAGACTTGAAATATTCCACATATAACAAACCATCCTTTTTGATCATTTCTTCCTGCAAACCAAAGTGCTAATAATGTCCAAATTGCTTCCCAGAAAGTTAAAACAGCTATAATCCATGGTTTAGATTCTAAAAGTTGAGTTAATTGTTCAGCGAATTCCATAATAATGTCCTTTTTTAAGGGTTAAAAAGTAAAGAGATAAGAAATACAAAAAGTATTACTCCTCCAAATATTCCCCAGTAATATATTCCAAATTCCATAGGCTATTTTAATTAATTTTATGTATGATAAGAAATAAAAATATTTTTTCTTTCTTACCCCCATTTGGTATATTCTTTAGTGAATAATTTAACACCAGAAAGTACAGAAATAACAATTTATAGCGCTACTTGGTGCGGTCCATGTAAAATGGCAAAAAAATTCTTAACAGAAAATGGATTCTCTTTTAATGATATAGATATCGAAGAGAATAATATTACCAGAGAGGAAATGGCAGCAATGACCAAAGGAACAACAGTTCCTCAAATTATTATTAATGATATCCCTATTGGTGGATTTGAAGATTTACTACAGTATTTTCAAAAGCATTCCTAGTATTACTCTTTCCAAAGCTCCATCGCTCTATGAGAAAAGTCTGTTGTTGGGTTCTCTATAATATCTATAATAAGATTCATTGGGTCTTTAAAAGGAATTTGCACTTTGATTTTATTTTTTATCCAATGTTCAATACTGTTCACATCAATTTTATCACATATAGTAGCATATTCTAATTCTTTTAGTATTTTTGCATTATGTTCTTGTTCAGGTTGATCTTTTAATGGCTTGCATAGCATTGGTTTTCCTAAGAATAGTGCTTCTGAAGGTAATTGAAACCCAGCATTAGTAATCAGAGAGCTACATCTTATTAAGTCTTGTTTGAAGGTTGCATTTGAGAATGGTTTTAGAGTGATGTTATCAATTTTTTCTATTGATGCAATCTTGGTGTATACTATAAATTCTTTTGATATTTTTTGTAATATAGCAATCATGTCATCTAGGTTCTCCCATGGTAAATACACTAAAATATCTTCACTCTTTTCATCTGTATTTATCTCTTTATGCAACGCAGGATCAATAAATGGTGGAAGAATTGATTGATTAAAATGATAGAAATGAAAAGGGATAGTAAAATTAACAGGGGTATACATTTTTGGAAAAAATATACTAGCAAATTTCATTTTCTTTGTCATTGGGATATCTGTATAGAATGAATATTGATGACCTATGCCCATGCATGGTATGTTATATTTTTTAGCAGCATAAGCACTTATTGGGTCAAAATCAGTAATGACAAGATCATATATATTCTTTATAGATCGTACATCATTAAAAAACTGTATTGGATGAGAGTGTAGGATGGTTTTGATATAGCTCAGTTGACTTTTGTCATTCACAAAAGTAAATCCTTTTTTAATGTGAAATGGTTTTAAGTCATCTATATCGAAAAGATCTTTTTCTTCTTTACCACTTAAAATAACATTAACTGAATGCCCTCTTTTTTTTAGAGCTTCTACAATGATTCTAGACCTACTAATATGACCATTACCCGTTGTAGCTATTCCATATAAAATGTTCATCTCAAATTAAGAATTAATTGACTTTGCTGTGATTTAGGAGCCATTCATAAAGATGATTATTCTCATATGTTTTAGTCCATGAGTCATGATGAGCATCTGGATAGAGAGTATATTTTATATTGCCCCCAATTGCTTCAATCGCACGAACCATCTTTTCTGATTCATCTGAAGGAACCACTTGGTCTTTTCCTCCATGAAATACCCAGATTGGAACATCTTTAATGCTATCAGGAATCTCAAGACCAGGAATCCCTCCACCGCAGATAGGAACAGCGGCCGCAAATAAATCTGGCCTTTTACTTAACAAGCTCCAAGTTCCATATCCTCCCATGCTTAATCCAGTGATATAGATTCTGTCTTTATCCACTCGATAGTTATCTATTACTGATTCAAGAAGTGCAATTAGATCCATTTGCATTGCTTGATCAGGCCATACATGATCAATGGGGCATTGTGGTGATACTGCAATAAAAGGAAAAGTATCTGTTTTCTCTGAAATTTTAGGTATACCATGAATCTTCACCAACTCCAAATTATCTCCCCTTTCTCCCATACCATGCAAGAAAAGAATCAGAGGCCATTCTTTTCCACGGTGTTCTTGATATCCATTAGGAAGGAAAAAAAGATGATCTAACCCATCGTCCACCTCAATTTTTATATTCGTACCTTCAGGATATTTATTTTCACACCCTTGGCTTGATAGAGAAATAATGAGGCAAAGAATAATTATAAAGTTATAATTTTTTATGTGTACCATCACAATACGGTGAATTTTTAGTAGCCTTGCAACCACACCAAGCAATATTACTTTCTTTTTCATTATGTACAACTATTGGTGAGAAATCAGTGCCTTTATGACTTCCATCACAGAATGGTTGATTGGTAGATTTACCACAAGCACACCAATAATATTTTTTCTTTTCTCCCTTTAGTACATAGGGAAATTTTTGTGCGGTTACAGCTTTACTCATTATTGTGGTTTTTTAACTTTTTTTAATATATCTCTTAGCATAGTACTGGATGTATGGATAGTGTAAGAAAAGTAGATAATTTCAACGTTATATTGACTTAAATCTTTTTCTATTTTAATCCATTCTTTGGTGCCTTTCCAATCATCACCAACAAACATCCTATCAAACTTTAGCTTGTTCCATGCTTCCATTTTATCGTAGTTGGTTTGCGGAACGACTTCATCAACAAATTTAATTGACTCAACAATTTCCATCCGTTCTTCAAGCGGAATAAAAGGTCTTTCTCCTTTTACTGACATTGCAAGTTCATCGGTTGTGATTCCGACAATAAGATAATCACATTCAAGTCTTGCTCTTTTTAAGATATTGAGGTGACCAATATGAAATAAATCAAAGACACCAGTTGTATAGCCAATTTTTTTCATGATACCGTAAAATACTTATTTCTTTTCTAATAAATAATCTATTATTCTTTTGCTCGCTCTTCCATCTAAAGACCCTGCTAATTTATTTGCATAATGTAATCGATTTTTGGAAAGAGATTTAGGATTGAGCATTTGCTCTTTAACATTATTTTTTAGTGTTTCATATGAATCAGAACGAACAGCTATCTTAGAATATTCATTATAATCTTTGTCCATACGTTTTTTAAATCGGTAAGAAAAAATTCCTCTATAGGTCCAACGTAATTTTAGAAAATTACACCATATTACTGGCTTATCTAAGGCAGCAAATTCAATAATCGCTGATGAGGCATCACTCATCAATAGATCAGCTGTTGCCATAAAAGGTACGAGAGAATAATCGTTAACTTTTGCCAAGTAAACATTGTCATATTGAGACCAATGCTCAAGAAGTTCACGTTGTTTTTTATACTTTTCTTTACTTAATGAGAAATAATGTGGCTTAATCATTATATTAAATTCTTGAAAATTTTCAGGAAAGTTTTTTGGAAATCTTTCAATACTGCTAGGATAAAAAGTAGGAGCGTACACTATAGTCTTTTTCTCTGGGTCTAGATTTAAGCTTTTTAAGTCAAATTTCTTTCCATTACCATTAAGGATAGGGTCTAGTTTGCAAAACCCTACATTCACAAAATTACTATCAGGATACATACTTTTTAAACGATTCATTCTATATTCTCCCTCAACAAATCTTACAGTGGTTGGAGTATCTGATTTTGTATAATAGCTGGATTTTGGACCAACGCCATGACCAAGCTGAATTGATTTACTTACCTCATGAATTTGATCAAGGAAAGGGAATGTGTTTCCAAAAAATATCCAATCAACTTTCTTATTTTTATAGTAATCATTTGCCTCAGATTTATTTTGAACCCATATATGATTTAAATTCTCTAATTCGATAATATCTTCTATTATTTTATCAAACTTCCCATGATGAAATACAAATGCTGCATGTCCTTGATTTCGTTTTAACAATTCATGATAAACAGGAAGGTATTGAGGTAAGTAATAGAGCTCTTGAACATCAAAAAGAATAGTTATGTTTTTATCATTCATTATTCTGTCCGGATAAAGAAAAATATTTATCTAATACTAGCAATGAGATCAATTTTTCTTTTTTAGAATTTTTAAATTGATTTACATGAGTATGAGCATTCTCAATAATCTTTAATGCTTCATCGGTATGTTCACTATAATATTTAATTTTTTCTTCTGCGTTTGAGAAATCATCATTTACTTCAACATAGTGTATGCCAGGTTTAAGAGTACCTTCCATAAACCATGTTTCATATTTTGGTTTAGGCATCACGCAAACAGAATTTGAAGACATCACCCACTTTATACTTGTTGCCGTGTCAACTCCCTCAATACAGAATATAAACTTATAAGCAAGTTGTTGGTAGATAGACATGAAGCTTTTCAACCAGGGCTTATCTACTACAGATCCTGTTTGCCCAATATCAAATATCGGGATATCATGATAGTTTTTCACAAAATATTGTCTAGCTTCTGAATTTTTTCCAGCACCTCGCCATACGGCCTCATTTCTTTTAGCTGTAAATCTTCTATTATCATTTATAAAATGAAAATGCCTGACCTTATTTAAATTTAGTATTATAGAATTCTTACTATTGCCAATTGGCCTACTTTTAACGATAGAAGGTGTTGCAGGTGTTTGCGTAACATCTCCAAAAATAAAGTCTAATTGTTTATCAGAACTAAAAAATGAAAATATATTATATAAATCAAAAAAGTATGTAGTATGTTTTTTTATAGATTTATTTTTCTTAATTACATTTTCTTTAATGTTTGTCAATTGACGAGTAAAGAGACCTCTATTTTTTATTGATTTTGATGATACTCTAAACTGATTGTTTATCTTATTATAGTAGTTTACTCTATATAAGATATCATCTCTATTATAGTTCTTTATATTGTTTAATTTAGACTTCAATCTAAAGCGATAAAATATTCTTGGAATTAAGACTAGCATAAGGTTCTTAAAATAATAAGGTGATTTAATATTTTTATGTTTCAATGCAGTCATTTCTTAAAAATTATTTATCAGCAATCTTATAAGCTATTTCTTTTTAAATTATATCTACTATGGATATTAAAGAATTAACTGTTGGGATTGAAGAAGAGTATCAGGTTATTGATCCAGAAACAGGTGAACTGACATCATATATCGCTGAGTTCTTAGAGCGAGATGCAATGCTTGTTAAAGATAGCATGGTTCCTGAGTTTCTAAAATCGCAATTAGAGGTGACCAGTCAGGTTTGTAAAAATATTAAAGAGGCAAGAAGTGAAGTAATTCGTTTAAGACAACTTGCATCCAATTATGCGAAAGAAAATAATTGTAAAATTATTGCTGCTGGGACTCATCCTTATTCACATTGGAAAGATCAAGTTCTTACAGACAAAGAGCGTTATCATGGGCTTTATGATAGTATGCAATACGTAGCAAAAAGATTGCTGATTTTTGGCATGCACGTGCATATAGGTATTCCAGATAAAGATCTTAGAATAGATGTAATGAATCAAATGAGATATTTTATTCCTCACATATTAAGCTTATCTAGTTCTTCTCCTTTTTGGCAAGGGCAAGATACAGGGTTTAAATCATATCGAGGTATTGTATTTGAAGATTTACCTAGAACAGGACCACCAGAAACATTTGATTCTTTCAAAGCATACGAAGAATTTGTACATCAATTAATAACAACAAAATCTATTGATGATCCTTCTAAAATTTGGTGGGATATGAGACCGCATCATAAATTTCCGACTTTAGAATTTAGAATGTGTGATTCAACAACAAAGGTAGATGAAGTGATAGCAATTGCTGCTTTAATTCAGGCTCTTGTTGCTACAATGATCCATAATCGTGAACGCAATATTAGCTGGAGAAATTACAGACAATCTCTTATCTCAGAAAATAAATGGAGAGCAATGCGACATGGTATTGATGGAAAAATAATTGATTTAGGCGCAGTAAAAGAAACAGATACAAAGACATTATTTCATGAATTGCTTGAGATCGTCAAGGATAGCGCAAAAGAATTGGGTACGGAAAAAGAGATTGAATATATTTATACAATGCTAGAAAATGGTACCAGCGCAGATCGACAATTAAAGATGTATGAAGAAACGCAAGATTTCAAAAAAGTAGTTGATATGCTAGCCAAAGAAACGCTTGAGAATTGCTAAAATATGAATCCGTCAAAGTCGAAATGTATCGTACTATTAAGCGGAGGGTTAGATTCCACTACAGTTTTAGCTATTGCAAAAAAAGAATTTGAAATATTTGCATTATCGTTTGATTATGGACAGAGACATAAGTTTGAACTTCAAGCTGCAGAGTTAATTGCGAGAAATAATTCCGTTCATACATTTCAAAGAATGACTATAGACCTTAAACAATTTGGCCATTCAGCCTTAACAGATGATATTGCTGTTCCTAAAAATCAAAAAATTGGAGATGAAATTCCTATAACATATGTACCTGTTCGTAATACTATCTTTTTATCCTATGCATTGGCTTATGCAGAAGTGAATGATATTTATGATATTTTTATTGGAGTAAATGCATTGGATTATAGCGGATATCCAGATTGTAGACCTGAGTATATAAATGCATTTCAGAATATGGCAAACCTAGGTACAAAATTTACTCAAGGAGATAAAAAAATTACTATTCATACTCCTTTAATTGATATGACTAAATCAGAAATCATTTTAAAAGGAAGTGCGTTAGGAGTCTCTTATCAGGATACTCATTCTTGTTATGATCCTTCGAGCAAAGGATTAGCATGCGGAGAATGTGATGCTTGTAATTTGAGAAAAAAAGGATTTAATATGTCCAACATTCCAGACCCAACATTGTATCAATGAGCTATAGTATTAAAGAGATATATTTTACTCTCCAAGGAGAAGGATTTCAAACGGGGAAAGAAGCTGTTTTCTGTCGTTTCTCAGGATGTAATTTATGGACAGGAAGAGAAGAAGATCGCAATAAAGCAACATGCACCTTCTGTGATACAGATTTTTTTGGAATTGATGGAGAGAATGGAGCAAAATATGCATCTTGCCATGATTTGATTAAAACAATTGAAGAGTGTTGGCCAAAAGAATTAGATGAAAAATTTGTAGTATTTACTGGTGGAGAACCTCTGCTTCAATTGGATCAAATATTAATTGATGAACTACATAAAAAAGGATTTAAAATAGCTATTGAAACAAATGGAACAATGATACCTCCAAAGAATATTGATTGGATCTGTGTGAGTCCCAAGAAAAACGCAGAACTTGTTTTGCTTAAAGGAGATGAACTAAAGCTTGTTCATCCTCAGGTTAAATTTACGCCGGAGCAGTTTGAAGAATTAGATTTCACTCATTTTTGTTTGCAGCCAATGGATGGAAAATATTTACAAAAAAATATCTTGGAATGTGTAGCTTATTGTGTCGAAAATCCACTATGGAGATTGAGCTTACAAACACATAAAATAATGGGGATAGATTAATATGTTTAGATTAAAAAGAAAATATGAGTTTCATGCAGCGAGAAGACTGACTGAATTAAGTGAAAATCACCCTTGCGGAAATTTGCATGGTCATACTTTCTCAGTCACTATTAAAGTTTCAGGCAACGAGCTAACCCGTGAAGGTTGGATTATTGACTTTTATGATATAGATGCTTTGTATGAAGAGAAAGTTCATCTGTGCGTAGATCACAAATATCTAAATGATATTATAGAAAATCCAACTACAGAACATATTGCAATGTGGATTTGGAACCAGCTTGAACATGATTTGAAAGGGCTTTCATCAGTTTCTGTAAGTGAAGGTAATAGTTATGGATGTAAATATTATGGAGCGAAAAATGCCTAAAGCTGATGGTAAAGAATTTAGTTTTTTAAGCGAAGAGCATATTGATTCTTCATACCTTGAAACCTTTAATTTTGATAGTAAAAATCAATATATAGAAACTACCACTCGAGAATTCAGTGCAGTGTGCCCTTTTAGCGGGCTTCCAGATTTAGCAGATGTAATAATTGAATATTATCCTGAAGGAGGAAAGTGCGTTGAGTTAAAATCTCTTAAGTATTATTTTGTAAGCTTTAGAAATGTAGGTATATACCAAGAAGCTGTTACAAAAAGAATCTATGATGATCTAAAAAAATTATTAGATACCTCCAGAATCAAAATTACTACTATTTATAATACTAGGGGCGGGTTTGACACTACCTGCGTTGAAGGTTCACTTTAGAGGATTATCATGAAATATTTTAAAAACTATTTAATTGTGTGGTCCTTTATTGGCGCAGCAATGTTTGCCTTAAATGACTATTTATATTATGACTTGCCAATGAATCCAAATAATAAGCCTTTTTTAGAGCATATTATTATTGGATGGTTAATATTTATATCAACCGCATTGACATTAATCTTATTTTATAAGGAGAAGAAAAAATGAGTTATGCTGAAAGATTATATAAAGCTATTACGCTTAATGTTGAATTCTACGAATCTGTTGAAGCTGATAAATCTTTAACAAGACAAGCGATGATGACCGTAGCTTTAGTTGCTATCGTACAAGGGTTTGTTGTAGCTGGAATTACTGCACCTATTGCATTGGCACAAGGAGTATTAGGAAGTATCATTAGGTGGTTTATATGGGCATTCTTTATTGCGTTTGTTGGAACAAAAATATTGCCAGAACCTGAAACTGAATCTAATACGGGAGAGTTGTTACGTACCTTAGGTTTTGCTTATGCTCCAGGACTATTGGTAGTATTTAAATTTGTTCCATTGATTGGATTCTTTATAGAACCTTTAGTGGTAATCTTACAATTAGCTGCTATGACAGTAGCTGTAAGACAGGCATTAGACTTTAGCTCTACTGTGCGAGCAGTAGGAGTGTGTATTGTGGCATTTATAGTAATGTTAATTGCATTAACTTTATTTATTCTATTTACATCTTTCTTTGTTGGAGTTGCTGAGAGCGCTATTGCACCAACCGCTCCATTGATGGGTGCATAGATTCTGCTTTAATTTGTCATGGAATATTTCTATAATTAAGGAAGTAATTGTAACGGGGGATAAGGATTGATATGAAAAACAAAATTTTAATTTTATGTATTATGACTTTGATGGCTTGTGATAGTTCAACTACAATGAGTACATCTAATGCTGATAATAATTCTGATGGTACTGGAACTGGTGGCGGTTCCGGTGGAAATAATTCAGATCTTCCCATAGGATTTACAAAATTTATTGATGCATATACTGATGTATATGTTTCAGGAGATTATGTTGTCGTAGAGACAACAGGAGTACCAAATCATAATAGCCCTTATTGGGGAGCTGGTCATCCAAATTATGAGTCTCCTCATTCAGGAATGACCGTAAACCCAAATACTATTACTACCCAAAATTTTAAGTTTTATATTCCTTTAACACCTAGTGCAGCTAGTTCTGTTTCTAGTACGCCATTAGGCTCTATTGGAGTGTCATTAAGTGGAGTGCCATTTTTTAATCAATATGCTGGACCAAATAATCAACCATTAGATAATGAAATAGCTACATTTGATAATTATTATGGTCACCCACAGCAATCAGGTACATATCATTATCATTGGGAGCCAACATATTTAACATTGGCAGATAATTCAATCTTAGTAGGATATTCGCTAGATGGATTTCCAGTATATGGCCCTACAAAACAAACAGATGGTCAATACCCAACAGATCTTGATGAACTCAATGGACATACTGCTGTTACAACAGAATATCCAAATGGTATTTATCACTATCATGCAACATCAACTGTACCTTATTTGATTGGTGGATTTAGAGGGCAGATAGGATCTTCTGGTGGCGGTGGTTACTACACAAACTAAGTTTTTACTAACTTTCCTTTATTGTATTGTTTTTATTTCTTGCTCTAATACAACTGCTGTCCAAGAATCTGATTTGATTAATGGATTAACTGTATCTCAATTTATCAGACAAGAACAATATACCGGATCTATTAATATCTATTATGAAGATGATGCTATTAAGTCTATTAGAAAATATTCAAATGGGAAAAAACATGGAAAGCATGAAGGTTGGTGGCCAAATGGTAATAAGAAATATCTATATTATTTTAAACAAGACCAAAGCTTGGGAATGCACAAGCAATGGCATTCAAATGGAGAGTTGTTTACATTGAAAAATTTTAAAACTGGATTGGAGCATGGAGAACAAAAATCTTGGGATCAGAATGGAGAATTAATGTATAAATATATTTACAATAATGGACGTAAATATGGAATACAAGGTTCTATCATTTGTAATGGTGGCAATGAGCTAGAGGCGTTGAATTGATAGTTCTTAAAGACTATGATGATAGTATGTTTGATTTTATTCTATCTTCAAATACTCTCAATGAACCACAAGTTGGTTTTTTAGATAAAGAAAAATTACAATCTCTATTGAATCAATCCAACTATTGCAAGGTTGCATTCTATAATAATGAACCAGCAGGTTTTTTACTGTGTTTACCAGAGAATATTGAATATGGAAGCTTAAATTATAAATGGGTTTCAGAAAGATATTCTAATTTTATGTATATTGACCGAATCTCAGTATTAGAGAAATTTCAAAATGAAAAATTAGGAACAGCTTTATATACTGATTTATTCTATTTCTCAACAGAAAATCAATATGATATTATATTATGTGAAGTGAATATTATGCCTCCAAATCCAGGGTCAATAAGATTTCATAAAAAGTTTGATTTTGTTGAATGTGGTTCGCAATTTACGGAGGGCCGAACCAAGGAAGTTCAGTTCTTTTACAAGGAATGTAACAAATAGTTTGAAAGGATTTTTTATGAGTAATTTTTGGCACGATTTATTGTTTCCTTTATTTTTCTTTATCGTATTTGTTGCAGCTCATACTGCACTATACATCATGATTTTTAAAGGAGACCAATCAAAATGAATAAAAAACAAAAATTAGCAAAAAGAAAACAAAAGAAATCACGTCTTAGGTTAAAAGCAAAACAAGCAGAGCTTTTAAAGAACAAAAAGGTTACTACGCCTAAAGTAGTAGAAAAAAAATCAGAACCTAAAAAGCCAGCAGCTAAAAAGCCAGTAGTAAAGAAAAAGGTGGTGGTTAAGAAAAAACCAGCAGCGAAAAAGCCAGCAGCGAAAAAGCCAGCAGCAAAGAAAACAGCAGTTAAGAAGACTAAGAAGGATACATAATAGGCATAAATGAAAGGTTCAAATACCACTTTAGGGGTATTCATTGTTTGCCTTCAAGTTTTACTGAGACATAGAAAATATCTTTTTTTTACATTATTCTTTATTCTGTTTCCTTTATACATCATTATAAACCGACTATTTCTTTTTTTAGATCATATACTATTTTTTAACTTTGAAAAAGAAGAAATAAAAAATCCTATATTTATTATGGGATTCAATAGAAGTGGCACGACTTTCTTTCATCACTTACTATCTAAGTCACAACAATTTACTACATCTACGACATGGGATTTTGTAATACCCTCCCTATCTTTAAAGAAAGTATTATGGTTTATACGTCCTATTCTCTCTGTATTGAATCTTGATCAATTAGAAACAAAAGAAAAAGGGCATAAAGTAAGTCTAGATGATATAGAAGAGGATGAGATGCTACTATTTCTACATAAGCTTGACTCCAAATGGCTTTCAAACAATTTTATTCCATGGATGAAGTATGATACGAAGTTTAAATCGTTTACAAGTAAGCTATATATTGATAGTACAAACAATGAAAAAAGAAATATGAGTTCGATGCATTTTGTTAAGCAGTTTTGGAAAAGACAAACTTTTATGCATCATGGGAAGCAACTATTATCAAAATCTAATCCATTTGTTTTCCGCGTACAATCAATCATGAAAGTATTTCCTGATGCAAAAATTATCTTTATTGTAAGGAATCCAATAGAAACAATTACATCTTATTTCTCGATGCACGAAAGAATAAAATATGGAAATTTGATGACACAAGAAGAATTAACTCTTTATCGCAATGAAGCTTATAAAGAAATTATTGATTGGTATCAACAAACAGAAAACGCAAAGCAATTTCTAGATAAGAAAGATTTTATAGTATTAACATATAATGAAATAACTACAGATCTTTATAAATCAGTAGATAAATCTTTTCAATTTATTGGTCAAGATATGAACGACGAATTTGACGCTCTTTTATCTGAAAAATCCTCTATAAAGCATAGTAAAAAACATCAAAATAGGACTATCAATGATTTTGGGTTTACTACAAAGCAGGTAGAAAAAGATTTTGCTTTTGTTTATAAGGAATACTTTAGCTAATTTTTTCTACTGATATGAAAAAAAATATTATTCTAATCCTCGCTTTGGTTGCAATTGGTATTATTGGTAGAATCATTCCTCATCCACCTAACTTTACTCCAATGATTGCTATTGCTCTATTATCCGCACATGCGTTTAAGAATAAATGGATTGCTATAGGACTTCCATTAATATCTTTCTTGGTAAGCGATTTAGTCATAAATAATTTTATTTATGCAGGTTATTATGAAAGTTTTAGAATCTTTTCTCCTGGATTGTTAT
>Ga0206683_10000776_pt1 | contig 22600 bp, 21 predicted proteins | sample M280m12015metaG_FD_155483 | JGI IMG/M metagenome (GOLD analysis project Ga0206683, IMG submission 155483) | Ammonia-oxidizing marine archaeal communities from Monterey Bay, California, United States - M2 80m 12015 | ecosystem: Environmental > Aquatic > Marine > Intertidal zone | place: USA...
GCTCCTAAAATTATCGCCGCGAGCGAAGAGATGGACGCTTACATGCTCAATCTCATTTCTGAGCGACGTTCTGACCCGCGCGATGACCTGCTCAGCGATCTAATAGCAGCAGAAGAGGAGGGAGATCGGCTCTCTACTGACGAGTTGCTCTCAATGGCCAACGCGCTGCTGTTAGCCGGCACCGATACCACAAGAAACCAGTTGGCTTGCGCGGTGGCTTTGTTCGCTCAACATCCAGATCAGTTCGAGCTTCTTCGCAACAACCCGGATTTAACTCCCGGAGCGGTAGAGGAAGTCATGCGCTGCCTGGGTGCTGTTCGGGGAACCGGACGTTTCGCCAGCGAGGACATTGTCTACAGGGAAATGTTGTTCCCTAAAGGGACGTTGATCTTCCCAAATTTTGTGGCAGCGAACCACGACAACAACAAGTTTGCTAATCCAACTGACTTCGACATCACCCGTGAAGCGGGTGCTCCGCATTTGACGTTCGGTAGCGGGGCTCACTTTTGTTTGGGTGCTTTCTTGGCGCGCGCCGAACTTCAAGAAGCGTTCACCGTGATCGCTCGCAGGCTGCCTGATCTGAGGCTTGACGGCGAAATTTCTTGGAAACCTTTGCAGAACGGTATCTGGGGTCCGGAGAATCTTCCCATTGCCTTTTTAAGGGGGCGCTAAAGGTCGACCTGGGAACCCTCGACGCGTAGAGGGGCTAGTGGGAGTGACATCCCCCGCCACAACACGAATCTCGTCCGGTCCACGATGAAGCGATGTCGGAGGGAGCCTGTGAATTGGTTGTGCCGACTGAAGCAAACGTGGACAACCGACGCTTCGCCCCCGTGTGCCCAGCCGAACATGTCGCCGAGCGCGCAGATTCAGACATTGGACGACGTTGATCAAAAGTTTCGCCGCATATGTGACAGTGGTAGGAGTACATAGGCACGGAGACGATCGTAGGGTGAAGGAGCGAACAACGCCAAGGTGGTGTTGGACACCGCGGGAGCGCTAAGTGAAGGACACGTCCAATCCCAGCGCCATTTCGCATTTGCTCCGTCGGGGGGCCACTAAGTTTCCTTCGGTGTTCGCAGTCGAGCCTGCGACTCAACTGAGGTGGTCCAGGGTTATTCTGGTGACCCTCGCAGGGGTGGTCTCTCACACTTTTGGGCGCAGCACGATGCCGTTGCTGCTTCCCGCTATTGCTGATGACCTTGGGCTAAACGCCACCACCTCAGGCGCGACTGGGTCTGTGAATATGGCTGCCTATCTGTGCGGCGTCATAGCGGTCACTTATTTGGCGAACCGATTAGCGCCTGCTCTTTTAATGAAGTTTGGTTTGTGGACCGTTCTGGCCGGTTTGTTGTCCCTTGGCACAGCGCAGAACACTTGGCAGGTCATGATCGGCACTGGGTTAGCTGGTTTGGGTGGCGCGGGTATTTGGTTAACGATGCCAGTGATTGCAACAGCAGGGGTACCTGCCGCTAAGCGGGGCATGGTTATGGGTTCCCTCACTGCAACCATGGGAGTGGCATCAATTATTGTGCCGTTCGCTACATCTGGTCTCCGCAACGTCGCCAATGATGGCGGTGCCTGGCGTGAAATTTGGCTGACCGAAATAGTCGCGGCCTCAGCAATTCTTGCTGTGCTTTACATGGTTTTGCGCGATGACATCTCACCAAGGCTTCCGTTAGGTGCCGGGATCAAAGCAATTACGCGTCTACAAGGTTGGAAAACAGCTGTCTTTTTCTATATGGCTTTTGCTTTCGTTGCCTCCTCATGGTTTCAGTTCTTTGGTTTATCTCTCGAAAATGATCACAACATGTCGCGTGAATTTACGACTCATATGTGGGCGCTGATGGGCATAGGAGGTGTCATAGGCGCTCTCACATTCGGCCGGCTCAGCGATCATCTTGGGCGACCTCGAACCATGTGCATTGTGACCGCCGCGGGCGCAACTACCTGTCTGTTGGTGCTCGTGGGAGAGCCGTGGGCTGCAGCTTTAGCAGCTGCGATCTACGGCACTTCAGCAATGGCCGTGCCGTCATTGACCGCAACCTTTGTGCGCGACCAGGTTGATGAACATGACTTCACGGCCGTCTTCGGGGCGATGACAATTTTTTATGGACCGGCTTCGGTACTTGGGCCGATTAGCGGCGGGGTGCTAGCTGATATCACCGGCTCGTATCGACTCACTTATGTTCTTCTTGGGGTGACTTTTGCCTTCGCGTCGGTTGCCGCCTGGCGTCTACCCCGAATCGAAAACGACAACTAGATCAGCTACGCGGTCACGCCCTTACTTCGACTGTTCGTAGGATCTACGTTGTGAATTCCAGAGAAGAAGTTGCTCCAAGCTGGCCTGTCAGGACAACACCACCTGCGGGAAGCCCGAACGTCTTGATTGTTCTTTTTGACGATGTGGGGTTTTCGGATTTCGGATGTTACGGCTCGCCTATCTCTACTCCTACCATCGATCGACTTGCAGAGAATGGTCTTCAATACACCGGCTTTCACACCACGGCGATGTGTTCAACTACGCGCGCCGCTCTGCTAACAGGTCGCAATCATCACTCCGTCGGAGTTGGATGCCTCGCCAATTTCGACAGTGGTTACCCGGGTTACAGAGGAAAGATCAGTCCAGATGCTGGGACTCTCGCCGAGATGCTGCGTCCCCATGGCTACAGGAACTACATGGTTGGGAAGTGGCATGTCACGCCTTTAACCGAATCAGGACCTACCGGACCATTTGATGGCTGGCCCTTAGGCAGGGGCTTCGACCGGTTCTACGGCTTTCTCGATGCCGAGACAGACCAATACTCGCCAGAACTGATTCGCGACAACAGCCACGTTGCACCGCCTGGAACTTTTTCCACCGGATATCACCTCACCGAAGATCTTTTCGATCAAGCGATTCAATTTATCGCTTCACATGAGGCGACTATCCCTGACAGCCCGTGGATGACCTTGATAGGGCTCGGCGCGTGTCATGCACCACACCAAGCCCCAAAAGAACTTATTAGTCACTATGACGATATGTTCCGCCGCGGATGGGATATCGAGCGTTCCGAACGGTTGGAACGACAGATCGCATTAGGCATAGTGCCTTCAGGGACGCAGTTACCGCCTCGGAACGACTTTGTTGAAGCTTGGGACGAACTTGATGACATCACTCGTCAGGTAGCTACACGACTCCAAGCTGCATACGCCGCGATGCTTCATCATTCTGATCTACATCTTGCTCGACTTGTCGATCACTTGGAACTTTCGGGCCAACTGGACAACACCGTGATCCTGGTTCTTTCGGACAACGGAGCAAGCCAGGAGGGCGGACCGCTGGGCTTTGTAAATGCTATGGGGCCTTATAACGGTCTCCCTGAGTCCATGGAAGCCAAATTTGACCGAATTGACGATATCGGAGGGCCCGACACCCACAGCAACTTTCCCTGGGGGTGGGCAATGACCGCCAACACACCGCTTCGCCGATACAAACAAAACACTCACGGCGGCGGAGTCAGAGATCCTTTAGTTCTGCACTGGCCGCGCAAGATCACACATCCCGGATTGAGAGACCAGTTCTGCCACGCGTCTGACATTGTTCCCACATTGCTTGACTTCGTAAACGTGGTGGCACCCGAGACAATCAACGGTGTTCAGCAAAAGCCGATCGAAGGCATAAGTTTCGCGTCAACATTGACAGACCGGTACGCACAAACTGGGAAAACAACTCAATATTTCGAAATGTTCGGCCATCGAGGGCTCGTTCACGATGGGTGGAAAGCAGTCGCTTTCCACCCGCCTGGAACTCCCTACGAACATGATCAGTGGGAATTGTTCAATCTTGTGGACGATTTCAACGAAACCAAAGATCTGTCATCGGTTGAAGCGGTTCGACTCAGCGAAATGATTGACCTGTGGTGGGAACAGGCGAAATTGCATCAGGTACTTCCTCTTGACGACCGCTTTGCCGAGCGCTTCGCTGAAAACGCTGACCGTCATTTAGGAGGCCGCACTTTTTTCACATTCTGGAAGGGGATGGGGCATTTGCCTAGCGACGTAGCTCCCGATTTGCGAAGTCGGAGCTATCGCTTGGACGCCCAGGTTGAACCACTCAAAGCCAACGTCTCAGGAGTGTTGATCGCTCATGGCGACGCAACTTCTGGCTACAGCCTTTATCTGGATGATCGCGGCCATCTGGTGCACGATCTGAACATTGGTGGGAGTCATCAGGTACTTCGCTCACCTAAACCGGTTCCTCTCGGAACAACGAACCTAGGGTTCTACATGTCGCGAGACGAACAAAGCCAACACGGATTGGGACAACTAGTTATCGACGGTGCTGCGGTGGCGACGCAAGAAACAGCCAACATATTTTTCCTCATGATTTCCTGGTCCGGTCTAGATATCGGTCTCGATCGAGGAACTGCGGTGTCGAATTATGAAGCGCCAAATCGCTTTACCGGTGATCTCATAAAGGTGACTATCGATTTAGCCGACGATCAGCTTCTCGATGGACATGGTCTGGGCCGAGCAGAAATGATGCGCGAGTAACAAGTCACCGGCGAGTGAAGAGCAACTGGAATTCAACAATCCCATGATCTTCAGCCGAAACCACGATGATGGCTGAGGGAACAGTCACGTCATAGTCAGCAAATGTGACTTCCGTGGAGCCCACGACCACGATCGTATTGTCGACCATTTGAGCGTCAAGGACGAGGGGAACATCACGAGCTATGCCATTGATGGTTAGCCGGCCGAGTACTTCGATCGATACGGGCGAATCATCAGTTTCGGGCAGAGGTACTGGTCCAGCAAGCACGAAAGTGGCCATCGGGTTTTCGCTTACGTTCAGCGCGTGACGTGCGGCTCGGTCGCGTCGCGAGTCATTGGTCACAATGGCAGAGAGATCAGCTGAAACCGACACTTGAACGAGTTGACCATCTTCGATCAAAAGCTCGCCTTGAATTTCACCGGTCCGCCCTACCGCTGTAGTAGAGCCGATCCGAGCAAGTTCTTCTTCGACCCGGAATCCAACAAATGATCCTGAGGATTCATCAAAGGTGAAACTCCCAGAATTTGAATCCACGTACCAGACGCCATCATTGGGCGCGTTGACGGTTGTGACTTGAGCGACGTCCTCTTGGAACTGGTCCGAAGTCGCCTCAACCGTCACGGGTTGTGAAGCTCCTTGTTCCTCTAGAGAAGCCACCGCCGCGTCAAGCGACACCTTGTCGGGAGCCCCACTCAAAACTCGCCATGCTCCGTAGGCAACCATGGCGCCAATGACTACAACTAGGACGGAGGTAGTAATGATGACAGCACGTCGGCTACCCAATAGTTCAATCCTTCAGCTCTAACCGGAAGCCCAAAACTTCGACAGGCTGACTCCCACCGATTTGATAACTGATCTCGGGGTAGGGGCTGAATCCGAGCCTACGGTAAAGACGTTGCGCAACCTCCATATAGTCTGTCGTGTTCAACACGAGAGCCACCCGGCCGTCGGTTTTAGCTCTATCGATGCACCACTGGGTAAGTGCTCTACCGATTCCGAGGCCTTGGCAAGAAGGGTCCGTAGCCAATACTCGGAATCCGGCACACCCTTCGGGGTTTCCTGACTTCACTTCTTTGGCATAGTCATGGTGATAAGCGAGACTCCCGACGATTCTCTTATCAAGTTCGGCGACAATGATTTCTGCTCGTTCTGCTCTGCTGGCAACATCACGTAGTTCGGCCCCGTACCAACCAAGGTCGTCGGGCAGGCCAGTTTCAACAAACAACGGCCGATAAGCAGCCATAGTCAGGTCCGCAACTGCGTCGTATTCAGCAAGAAGGGCCTCTCGAATTATCAATGTTGACGGCATGTGGATCTCCCAACTCAACTTTGGTCTCGTCGTAGCTGTCAGCGAACGGTAGCGTCATGTTCCGGTCAGCGAACATTAGGGAGCAGTTGAAATGCCGAGCGAACCCTCAAAAGACCTTGTGGTTCTCGACAATCCACGACCCGGACGCAACTACGAAATCCGTTGCGAAACTCCGGAATTGACTTGCTTGTGTCCGGTGACAGGTCAGCCGGACTTCGCGACGATCGTGATTACCTACGTACCTGACGACCGAATCATTGAGTTGAAGTCCTTGAAGTCGTACCTGTGGAGCTTTCGCAACGAGGGAGTTCACCACGAGGGTATTACGAATCGTATTTTGGATGATCTGGTATTGGCGCTGTCTCCTTCATCGATGACGGTGGTCACTGAGTGGTTGATACGTGGAGGTATTGCCACGACAGTCACGGCAAGTCATCCAGATTGATTCGTTCTGTACGCGAAGCATCACATCTTCTATAAACCGCGAGTTCTCCTCTTCACTCTTGACGTGGGGGTTACCTGGCGCGCTGGGGAAGACCGCTAGCTTTCCCAAATCTGCATCGGCTGCTGTCATGGTTGTTGCTTCGTCCAAGGCTTGCTCGTAGCGAACGGGTCAGCGTTCCTCGCGGCGATAAGCGAAACCCAAGGCAGCTGGGGCAGGAGATGGGCGCTTCCGAGACCGCACCGATATTGCGAGGAGTATCGCGAGCGTCAATAGGTACGGAAGCATTGAGAGAATTATTGGTGAGAAGTCCACGCCGAATGTCTGCAATCGGGTTTTGAGTGCCAAGGTTCCTCCAAAGAGGAGGGCTCCCCAGGCCACTCGACCCGGCCGCCAAGCCCCAAAAATTACGAGAGCTACGGCAATCCAGCCCCGTCCCGCAGTTAGCCCTTCAGCCCACTGTGGAGTGATACTCAAGGTCAGATAAGCACCGGACGCCCCTGCCAGCGCACCTCCAGCAGCTACGGCGGAAAGACGTAGACCAAGGACAGAATGTCCTGCCGAATCCGTTGAGGACGCTGATTCACCTGCTGCTCGAAGGGCTAACCCCAGTCGAGTGTTGGTGAGGACCAGGCTGACTGCCACTCCCATCAAAAGTGCTAGGTAGACAATTGGCGCTTGATTGAAGAAAATTGGACCAACCCATGGAAGGTCAGACAACCCTGACCATTGCACGGGCTTCAATTCCGCGCCTGGTGGCAGCCCGACATAATTTTTACCCAGGTAGGCGGCAAGTCCGACACCTAAAATGGTTAAGGAGAGCCCCGACACAACCTGTTCCGCGCCAAGCGCCACCGTAAAGAAACCGTGCACCGATGCCAACGCGGCACCGCTGACCATCGCTACCGCCAGAGCGGCCCAAGGGTTCTTTAATTCCACACCAGCAATGAACGCGGTGACAGCACCGATGGCCATCATCCCTTCGACCCCGAGGTTCAAAACTCCAGCTTTTTCAGCAAGAAGCTCACCGAGCGCCGCTAAATACAGAAGTGCACCGAAGGAAACGGTAGCGACGAACAGCCCTATTAATGACGCTTCGTTCACTGGTTAGCCTCCTCAGCGACCACAGGCGTTTCGCCATCAAGAAAAATTCGGTATCGGCTAAAGACCCCAGCACCGATAGCTCCGAAGAGAACAAACGCCTGCAGAATGGTCGAAACTGAGGAAGACACACCCAAGGTCTGGATGCTTTGTCCACCAATCTGAACGGCCCCGAAAAGCAAGGCGACAACAGCAACGCCTGATGGCCTCATGAGAGCCAGAGCGGCGACGATGATCCCGGCGAACCCGAAGCCATTTGAGATGGTCTCAGTAAGTCGATCTGCTGTGCCTGTCAACTCGACACCTCCCGCAAGCCCAGCGATTCCCCCACTTATAACTAAGACCGTCAAGATCTTCCGAGAGAGCGATATTCCGCTGTACCGGGCAGTCGCCTCCGAGGAGCCCGCTATTCGAAGTTCATATCCCCATGCGGTGTATCGCACCGCCAGTGAGCAGATGATGATCACGCCCGCAGCTATAAGAAGCCCACAGTGAGCGCGACTAAATAAAGTCGGCAGGCGAGCTTGGTCGGGCAGCATTGGAGCAAGGGGGAAGTTATAAGCGCCAGGATCTTTCCACGGTCCATGGATGAGCCACTGGACTAGCCGTATGGCGACCTCGTTAAGCATCAACGTCGTAATGATTTCGTTGACTCCGAGCCTCGCTCGGGCGATCGCAGGCCCAACTGCGAGTAATCCTCCACCCCCGAGCGCTGCTAACAGCATCGCTACGATGAGTACCAAGCCAGGCCAGTCACCTCCGATTCTGGCAACCCATGAAGCCCCGATTGCTCCCGCCATGATCTGGCCTTCAGCGCCGATATTCCAGAGGCCCATAGAACCTGCAACTGCTACCGCAAGTCCTGCTAGCCCAAGAGGGACTGCTCGATTGAGTGTCACGGCCCAAGCATCAGGACCGCCAAGTGATGCCTCAAACATTCTCGAGTAGATCCGCAGAGGATCATGACCGGCACCGAGAAGGAGCAGAGTCCCAACGAACAGTGCGATGGCCAGTCCGATCGCAAACGCAAGAGGTTGACCACCTTGAAGAGGGGCATCGCGGAGGCCTAACCGAGGACGTTTCATGGCTGAGAAGTGGCGTTAGTGTCGGCGAGCATAGCGAGGCCAACTTCTTGTCTGGAAGCGGTCCGGGGATCGAACTCTCCGCGGATAGTTCCCCCCTCCATAACGAGGAGTCTGTCTGTCAACGTTAAGAGCTCGTCTAAATCTTCGGAAATCATGAGCACTGCGGCTCCGGCGTTGCGTCGCTCAAGTAGTAAATCTTGGATGGCTTTAACGCCCTGAACGTCAAGACCGCGAGTGGGCTGAGCGGCTACGACCACTGAAGGCTGGCTATCAAGTTCCCTACCGACCAAAAGACGTTGTAGGTTGCCTCCGGAAAGTGCCGCAATTGGCCCATTGAGATCACCTGACCGAACCCCGAAACGCTCCACTAGGCCCTTGCAGTATGACAGCGCCTTCTCTGCCACAATGAATGGCCCTCGTCGTTGCCGGCGATACACACGCAGAATCGCGTTGTCGGTTATGGAAAGACGTGGAGCGAGACCAACGCCAAGCCGGTCCTCGGGTATGTAGCAAAGGCCTGACAGAAACCGTTGCTGTGGGCTTGCGGCAGTCACGTCGGCGTCGTTCATAATCAACGAGCCTCTTGTTGACGGTCTTAAGCCTGCAATCACATCTGCCAATTCGCGTTGACCATTCCCTGCTACGCCGGCGATACCAACGATTTCGCCTGAACTGATTTGGAAACTGACGTCTGAAAATGCGTCAACACCGCGATCTCCACGGGCGCTGAGTTCCTTTAGCTCCAGTAACGGAACTCCAGGAGTGGCGGCCTCAGGGCGATCGGGGGTCGTTGGTGAGGCGCCAACCATCAGCCGTGCTAGTTCGGTTGGAGCTGTTGTTGTCATATCCAACGAACTTGCCACTGTCTTGCCCTGTCGCAAGACGGTGGCTTCGTCACAAATTCCTGACACCTCATGCAGTTTGTGGCTTATGAAAATGATGCAGCGGCCATCGTCTGCCATTCGACGCAAGATCTCACCCAACTCATCCACCTCGCCGGGTGTGAGCACGGTGGTCGGTTCATCAAGAATCAGCACCCGTGCGTCGCGCCATAAAACTTTAAGGATTTCGACTTTTTGGCGTTCGCCCATCGATAGCTGCCACAACGGTTGTGCTGGGTCCACCCTAAGACCGAATTTGTCGCCCATAGCAGCGACTTCAGCCTCTATTTGGCGAGTTTTAATTACGGAAGGTGCCGAGCCGAGAACAACGTTTTCCGCTACCGAGAAAGAGGGTATTAGACGGAACTCTTGATGGACCATGCCAATGCCGGCCAATAACGCGTCAGCTGGATTTCGGAACTGGCGAGAGCGACCCTGAATTTTGAGCTCGCCACTATCTGGTCGGTATACCCCTGCCAGGATGTTCATCAGAGTTGACTTACCCGCGCCATTTTCACCCAAAAGAGCGTGGATTGTCCTCGGACGCACGCTCAGTTCGACCCCAGCGTTGGCAACAACTCCCGGGAATGTTTTCCATACTTGAGATAGTTGAACCGCAAGCTGTGATTCATCGGTCGGGGATGAGGTTTGTGTCATTAACAGAGCAACCTGATTTGTTCGAACGCGTTAGCGGCGCCGACGTGGATGATCCCCGCCGACGCCGCTAAGTACTGTTGCCAGCTGATTGTCTCAGCCAGTGGAACCGATCACACCTTCAACGAAGAACATCATGCCGAGCATGGCTCCGTCGTCCATGACTTCTCCAGCACCAAGGACCTGATTACCATCTTGGTCGTTGATCGGACCGGTGAACGGGTGAAGGTCGCCTGAAATGATCGCTGCCTTCGCTTCCATGACCATGTCAACGACAGACTGGTCAACGTCGCTTGCTATGGGTGCAAGATCGACTATCCCATCCGCCATCGACCCCCAGTAAGCGGTAGGTGAGTAGTTACCAGCCTTAGCGTCCTCAATAATTTCGACGTACCGAGGGCCCCAGTTCCAGACGGGGGCTGTCAGGAATGCGTTTGGTGCAAAAGCCCGCATGTCAGAGTTATATGAAACCCATCTTGCCCCTGCTGCTTCAGCTTTTTCGCCCGCAGCTGTTGAATCCTGGTGCATTGCTATGACGTCCGCTCCCTTGTCAAGCACAGCCTGAGCTGAGTCGCCTTCAACGGCGGGGTCGAACCAAGTGCTAGTCCAAATGACTTCGACCTGAGCACTCGGGTTCGTCTCTTGTACGCCAAGGGTGAATGCATTGATTCCTCTAATGACCTCTGGAATTGGGAAAGCAGCTACGTAACCGATCAGGTTCGACTTCGTCGCCGCTCCAGCGACCATGCCCGAAAGGTAACGAGGCTCGTACATCCTTCCGAAGGTGTTACCGAAGTTGGTGTCGTTATTCTTGTAACCAGAGACATGTTCAAAGACCACGTCCGGGTACTCATCAGCGAGCGCCAACATGTCATCCATGTAGCCAAATGAGGTACCGATGATTACGTTGAATCCTTGGTCAATGAAGTCGCGGACGTAATTGGCAAAATCCGCTGTTCCCTCTGGAACAGCCTCTACGTAAGCCGTCTCAACGCCAGTCTCTTCCGCCGCGTACTGGCGACCTTCATCGTGTGCATAAGTCCAACCAGCATCACCGACTGGTCCGACGTACACAAACGCCGCTTTCGTGTCTGCTCCGTCGTCTGATCCGCATCCTGTGAGTGCAAAACCCAGCCCGACACAGACTGCCACCAACGCTGCAATTCTGCTCCGCATTTCTACCGCCCTATCTATGGTTCAACATCGAACCCTGGCATCATGCCACACCCTGACATCCAAAAGAACCCTTCCTCGCCAGCATCTAACCCGCTCGATACGGGCCGTGTACAAGTCCACCGACAAGTCGAAGGTATTGAGCTCTACCAAGCCGACTCAAAAATTGACGTGGATCTTTTAGACCGAGTTCATTGGAACACAAAGGCCTCTCTCAATACTGATGAGGAGCCCAATGGTTCCATCTGCTGGTAAGAACGGACGTGTCGCGACAACTTGGACGTTCCAGCTAAACCTCGTTGCAGTTCAGTATCGAGTGGGGCTAGGCGTTCCCATCCCACCCAGCGAACGCATCGATCGTCGCACGCACATCGCCTAGGGGGTACAACACTGGGGAGGTGCAACCATTGGCGATGTAGCCAGCTACCGCTTCACGGGCGTCGGCGGGGGTTCCTGACGCGGTAAGCATTTGGACTATCTCGTCAGGCACCAATTTCGCAGCAGCTTCCACCTGCTCATGAGTAGCTGGCCAAGTCAGAATTTGGCCTACTGCTTCGAGCAGCGATTTCGGGACCCCTGAGGCCTCCATGATGTGGGGTTGCTGTCCCAGGTACTGCGCGACCATATTTCTCGCCATCTCCAAAGCCACCTTCCGATCTTCATGGACCGAACAAACAACCAACTGGGGACGGTCGATCTGATCGACGGAGCGCCCACTTTTCTCTGCTCCTCGTTGCAAGGCTTCCATTGCTCGGGCGTTGTAGTCAGGCGAAACCAAGTAATTTAGTACGACGCCGTCTGCTATCTCACCTGTCAACTCCATCATTTTCATTCCTGTCGCGCCGATGTAGATAGGTACGTTTTTAGGCCGACGTTCTTGATAGACGTAATCCAATTCGACGCCGTCGAGTTGTACGAATTCCCCTGCAAAGGTCACGGTTTCGTTGGCCAAGAGGGCGCGGACTACCTCAACAACCTCACGCATCACCTTTAATGGGCGGTGGCGTGAAATTCCAACCTTGGCGGCCAGAGGATCCCACCAGGCACCCAAACCGCACAAGATCCGGTTCGGGGCTAAATCATCGAGCGTGGCAAACATCGACGCCAACCGGGCTGGGTTACGAGTCCAAACATCAATGACCCCTGACCCAATCTTGATTCGCTTAGTTGTTGCGGCAAACGCAGCCATCGGCACGGATGCCTCACGCACCAACCGGGAGTCGGCCTGCCAAACGGCATCAAATCCGCGATTTTCTGCGTATTGCGCAAATTCGATTGCCTCAGTAATCGGATGGGCATCTTGAAGGTACAGAGCGGGGCGAGTCACGAAATCTCCGACGAGGTAGCGGTCAACGAACACTAACGAAGTATCCGCGTACACGAATAATTAGCCATTTGGTGTCCTAATAAGGTTCAATGAACCTATGGATTTGCCGCACGGCTCATCGGTTTCGATCAACGGAGCGAGACTCGTTGACAGAATCAATGAACTCGCCGAAATCGGCGCTATCGACGGAACCCGGGGTTGTTCCCGGCTCGCCTTTAGCGACGCCGACCGTGAAGGCCGCGACCTAGTGGTTACTTGGATGCGCGATCTCGGTCTCACAGTAACAATTGATGCTGTAGGGAATGTTGTTGCATCCACCAGTAGCGACGGTGCCGCTGGCGCAGTGATGACTGGGTCGCACATAGACACGGTAGGAACCGGAGGCCGATACGACGGCAACTTAGGCGTTTTAGCGGGCCTAGAAGTCATCGAAGCGACCCTCGCAGCCGGTATTGATCTGCAACGTCCCCTGGCAGTCGCGTTCTTTTCCAATGAAGAGGGGTCTCGCTACCCACCCGACATGATGGGAAGCCTCGCCTACGTGGGCGGCATGAGCGTCGAATCAGTGCTGGAAGTCGAAGGGGCCGACGGAACTGTGGTCGGCGGAGAACTAGAACGCATCGGTTATCGAGGCCCAGCACCATGCCCCGGGGCAGTACCCCATGCCTACGTGGAGTTGCATATCGAGCAAGGACCAGTATTGGACCGAGCCGACCTGTCAATCGGTGTGGTTGAAAGCGTTCAAGGTATTTCGTGGACTGAATTACTTATTACCGGTCAATCAAACCACGCAGGGACAACACCGATGACGCTTCGTCGCGATCCGATGGCGGTAGCAGCCGCTGTCGCCGTAGCAGCACGCGATCTCGCTCTTGACCTCGGAGGAAGTCAAGTCGCGACTGTGGGGTCACTGACCCTTCATCCAAACCTTGTGAACGTCGTCCCAGCACACGTAACTATGACCATCGACCTACGAAACACCGACGAAGAGACTCTCCAGTTCGCCGAAAGCGATTTGAAGAAACGAACAGCGCAGCTAGCAAAAGCTGAAGGTGTCGAGGTAACGAGCCGCACTCTCGCGCGCTTCGAACCTGTGGAGTTTGACAGCAGAGTCGTGGATCAAATCGAGCAGTTAGCGACAACGCGCGGTCTATCCACAAAGCGCATGCCCTCTGGGGCTGGACATGACGCGCAGATGCTGGCCAGAATCTGCCCAACTGGCATGATTTTTGTTCCGAGCGTTGATGGGGTCAGCCACAATCCAGCTGAATACACCGACGAGCAAGATTTGATAATCGGAACCCAATTGCTGGCAGACAGTTTGCTTGCGTTAACGGAGGTGACTTGGTGAGATCACTGCGGGTTGGGGCAGCACAGCTTGGTCCGATAACAAGAGATGCCAGTCGAGGCGAGGTAATCGACCGACTCGTTACTCTGATGCGGCGGGGTAGCGACGCCGGGGCCCAGTTAATCGTCTTCCCGGAGCTGGCACTCACCACGTTTTTCCCTCGGTGGTATTTAGACGACGTCCCCGAAGAACTCGACTCTTACTACGAAACTGAAATGCCGGGACCTCAAACTCAACGGCTGTTTGATGAGGCAAAGTCCCTCGGGGTTGGCTTTTATCTCGGTTACGCCGAATTGACCCCCGAAGGGAAGCGTTACAACAGTTCAGTTCTGGTTGAGCGAGATGGGTCGATAGTTGGCCGGTACCGCAAGGTTCACCTGCCTGGGCACGAAGAACACGAACCAGATCGACCATTTCAGCATCTGGAACGAAGATATTTCGAAGAGGGCCCAGATGGGTTTGGCGTCTGGGCAGCGTTCGACGGGGTCATGGGAATGGCCCTTTGTAATGACCGCCGTTGGCCCGAAACGTACCGGGTGATGGCCCTCCAACGCGTTGAAATGGTCCTTATTGGCTACAACACCCCATTGCATTACGCACCGGATCCATCGCAGAATCCTCTGCAGTCATTTCACAACCGTCTCGTCATGCAAGCAGGCGCGTATCAAAACGGAACCTGGGTCGTTGGAGTTGCTAAAGGTGGTCTTGAGGAGGGAGTGGAGTCTTTAGCGCAATCAATGATTATCGCACCATCCGGCCAAATTATTGCCGAAGCTGTAACCACCGACGACGAGCTTCTGGTAGCTGACTGTGATCTCGACTGGTGTAAGCACTACAAAGAGACGCTTTTTGATTTTGATCGTTACCGCCGCCCCGAGATGTACGAACTGATTACGCAACCGAAAAGCGAACAATGACATCTTTTCAGTTAAATGGCCAAGCGGTCACTGTTTCGAACAGCCATGAACATCTGCTCGCCGCGTTACGAGATGAACTTGGTGTCATCTCACCCAAAGATGGTTGCGCTCCCTCAGGACAATGCGGGTGTTGCACGGTACTTGTCGGAGACAAGGCCCGGGTGGCATGCCAAACATCTCTTGAGCGTGTAACAGGTGAAGAAGTGACCACTCTCGAAGGGTTCGACGACGCGGAACTACGACGTTACTGCGAGGCTTTCGCCGTCCATGGAGCATTGCAATGCGGCTTTTGCATTCCGGGGATCGTTGTCAGAGCAAAGGCCCTGATAGACAAGAAAGGTCCGGCCCTGACTCGTGACGAAACAGCGCGTCACCTGGGGGCCCACCTGTGTCGATGCACCGGGTACATAAAAATTCTTGACGCCATTCAAGACTTGGCGACAGGAACGGAGTTCGTACCAAACGCTCCTAAAGGAGTTGGTTCACGAGGGATTAAATACGAGGCGGAGGCCTTAGCTGCTGGCGTCAGGCCGTTTATCGATGACATGAATGTGGATGGGCTGCTTCACGGAGCACTCAAGCTCAGCGACCATGCAAGAGCAGATGTGGTGACAATTGATGCCAGCGCTGCACTGAACGTCGAAGGCGTCGTAGCAGTGTTTACAGCCGCAGATATCCCCGGTGAACTGCGAGTCGGTCTGATTCACAAAGACTGGCCAGTCATGATTCCTGAAGGAGGTCGGACCTCGTATCTCGGAGATGTCCTGGCGGTAGTAGTGGCGCAGGACCGAGTCACGGCCATTCGAGCTGCTGACTTGTTACACGTCGAATATCGAGTCCTTAAACCCAAGACCGACCCAATTCGCGTTGTGGTTGACGAGGAAGACGCTGTCTGGGGCCTTACCGGAAATGTTCTATCAACATCCTCGTACCAGAGAGGTGCGGTTGATGCAGCCATCGAAGCTTCGGCACATGTGGTCAAGGAAACGTTTCAGACTCAACGAGTCGAACATGCCTTTCTTGAACCTGAATCAACTCTCGCGGTCCCTACCGATGATGGTCTTTATGTCTACACAGGAGGTCAAGGAATTTGGGACGATCGCAATGACATAGCGCGTGTTCTCGGGGTCGAGCCCCGTGTTATCACCACGGAATTGGTGAGCAATGGCGGGGCTTTCGGCGGAAAAGAAGACATGTCCAACCAAGTTCACACAGCCTTGTCTGCTTGGCTTTTGAGTCGGCCCGTGCAGATCACTCTTTCTCGAGAACAATCGTTGTTAATGCATCCAAAGCGACATCCGATTCGCATGACCTATGAAGCCGGATGCGACTCATATGGCAAGTTGACTGCTGCCCGGGTGCGGATGCTTGGAGACTCGGGGCCATACGCGTCTGTGGGTATGAAGGTCTTGGAACGCGCTGCTGGCCATGCGACAGGGCCCTACGTCCTTGCAGCCTTAGATGTCGAAGCCGTAGCGGTACGAACAAACAACCCGGTGTGCGGAGCATTCCGAGGGTTTGGCGCCAACCAGGCACAGTTCGCGATGGAAGGAATAATGGACCGCCTAGCCGAAAAGGTCGGCATCACCGGATGGGAAATCAGATCTCTCAACGTCGTAAATCCAGGAGATGTTTGGGGTCCAGGCCAAATCATGGATGATGGTTGCCTCGGCGCACGGGCATGTCTCGACGCTGTCAAAGAATCCTATGACGCCGCTGTGCAGTCAGGACTGCCGGTAGGAGTCGGCCTTGGATTGAAGAACTCGGGGCTCGGAAACGGCTTCGACGAGCTTGCTAAGGCGGTAGTGCGATTCCGCGAAGACGGATTTGTCGAAGTTCGGCACTGCTGGACTGAAATGGGTCAAGGTGTCCACAACGTTGCCCTCCAAGTCGCTGTCGAAGAGTTAGGAGTCGGGGCAGAGCAAATCGTAGTTATCGTCGACTCGACCCGAGAATTAGGAGCCGGTCAGACTACGGGAAGCCGAGGAACGCTCATGGGCGCAGGAGCAGTCCAAGACGCGTGTCGTATCGCACTCCTCGATGATTGCCAAGTCGGTATCGATTATGAGGGAAGTTATCGAGTGAATTGGACCAATTCCCTCAGCGAAGATCTCGAACACCCCGTCATTCATTCGACCTTTGGGTATGCCGCTCAACTTGTGATTCTCGATCCAGACAGTGGCGACGTACAGCGAGTCGTCGCAGCTCACGATGTAGGTCGAGCCGTCAACCCGTTGTTGTGCGAAGGGCAGATCGAGGGGGCGGTGCACATGGGTCTGGGGTACGCGCTTCTCGAAGGATTCCCAGCAGACTCCTCAGGTCGTCCGACAAACACAACCCTTCGCAGCCTGAACATCATCCGACCAAAAGACATGCCGCCCGTTGAAGTAATCATTGTTGAATCCCCTCAACCAGGCGCACCATACGGAATCAAGGGAGTCGGCGAAATTGGTCTCGTCCCAACCGCTGGAGCAGTAGCAGCTGCTGTTCGAGCGAACGGAGAACCATGGCCCACAGAACTACCGATCCGGAATCTAGCTAACCGCGAACGAGCTGACGCGTGGACTTGACAAACCGTGAACTCAACGAGACCAGTGGACTCGTCTGCGCTCACCACCACCTTTACAGCGCCCTGGCACGCGGTATGCCAGCACCTCCCCGCACACCACACACATTTCGCGAAATTCTTGAGCTTGTCTGGTGGCGATTAGATCGCGCTCTGGATCTCGAAATGTTGGAATGGTCTGCGAAATTAGGAGCACTCGAGGCGATTGAATCCGGTACCACCGCGATCGTTGATCACCACGAGTCGCCCAACGCTATCGAAGGCTCCTTGGACGTGATTGCAGACGCATGCGCGGAAGTCGGTGTCCGCGTCAACTGTTCCTACGGTGTGACCGATCGACACGGACCAGAGGGAGCTAGGCGCGGGCTGGAAGAAAATTTACGGTTCTTGGCTCAAGGAGGACAAGGCATGGTCGGTATCCATGCAGCCTTCACCTGCGAGCAGGACACGCTTCTAGCTGCTGCAGAATTAGCCAAACAACATGGTGTCGGAGTTCACATTCATGTCGCCGAAGGCGTAGATGACATTGACGCTGTGAATCGTCTCCGAGGGATGAGCCAAGACAGTTGGCTTCTTGTCCATGGCGTGCACCTCCCCGATGACCACGGGTTGTCTGGACATTTAGTCCACAACCCACGCTCCAATATGAATAACTCGGTCGGCTACGCCGCTCCCCAGAGGCTCGGACTTCCTATCGCGTTAGGAACAGATGGCATTGGTGCTGCCATGCTTGACGAATTCCGAGTCGCATACGCGCGGGCACGCGAGTGCGACGTCACGATCACTCCGGACCTGGTTTGGAAATGGTTGGAAGGCGGCTACCAGCTTGTGCCCGAAGCCATCGATGACCGAGTTGTCTGGTCAGATAAGCCAATTGACCCATGGCGCCTCGCGTATCACACCAGTATTCGTCCACTCTCGGTTCGCATTGCCGGAGAAGTTGTTGTTCGTGACGGAGTAGCAACCCGAGTCGACGCTGATGAAATACGTGCCAAAGCCGCCGAACAGGCACAGCGGTTGTTCTCCGCTCTTGAAACCATCTCCTAGTTCGGTTCAGCGATTTGCTGAAGCCAAATGTCCAAGTAGGACTGACGGTGTGAGTGGAAATGTGTCAATCCACACGCCAGTGGCATCGTGGATGGCGGCAGTAATAGCCGGGGCGTAGGTAATAAACGGCATCTCAGCGATTCCCCTCGCCCCCCATGGGCCCACCAGGTCAGGGGCTTCAAGAATCACACAATCTATTTTCGCAGGCACGTCACCAATGCCGGGGATCAGGTATTGAGATAATCGCGGATTTTGAATTCTGCCGTCTTCGACAACTAGCCGCTCACTCAGCACGTACCCATGTGCTTGGGCGATGGCTCCCTCGATTTGACCAATGAGCATCCGCGGATGAATTGCCTTGCCGACGTCATGTACTGAGAGAACCCGATCAACCCGCACATGCCCTGTTCCAATATCGACCGTGAGGTCTACTGCTTGTGCCATATACCCATAGCAAAAGTTTGGTTGGCCGACACCCGTTTGAGGGTCCAATGCTTCAGTCGATGGCGGCTTGTAGCAGAAGTGCCCCATAGCTGGCCGATCACCATCTGCCCACGTTTTTTCGGCCTCTTCGACGGCGCCCAGAATCGAATTGCCAGCCATGAACGTCAGACGCGATGCTGATGCTGATCCTGAATCACCGCCCGTTGCAGTGTCGCTGAAAGTCGCTTCGATCTGTTCGCTGTCAACATTTGCGGCATCGGCGACCATTTGGATGAGGGCGGTGTGGACGCCTTGGCCAACCTCCGCGGCGCTATGCAACAGTTCGACTCGAATGGGACGTTCATCCTCCGGCGCACCGTGAAATACGATGTCTGCTTCACAAGCTTCGGGAAACCCAAAACTGAAGCCAACGTTCTTCATCCCAACCGCGTAGCCGCGGCCTTGCCTCAACTCACCCATTTCGGCCGGTAAGGACGCGATGGGGCGAAACGGCGTGCCGGAGGCTGGTTCTTCAGACGTCGGTGCCCGTTCAGCACATGCGTCGATAACACGCACTACCCCTACGCCTTCGGGAAGACCTGCTTGGGTGATTCCGGCAGAGACGTCGGTGAGGGCATTTTGACGGCGCAACTCTAGTGGGTCAATTCCTAGCGCCTCGGCAAGCTTGTTCATTTGCGACTCAGCAACGAAAGCACCCTGCGGACCACCAAACCCCCGAAAAGCTCCACCTGGGACGCTATGGGTGTAGATGGCTTTGCTATCGATACGAGCGTTTGGTACCTCGTATGCGCCAGCTACTGACAGATGAAGATTCCCGAGCACTTTGTTCGAGGTGTAGTTGTATGCGCCTGCGTCAAGCCAAACGTCGGCTTCTACTGCGGTGATAACGCCTTGAGCGGTCGCTCCTAGACGAGCGTGCACTGTTGCCCGATGACGTTTGTGGTGGCCCACAATCGATTCTTCGCGAGACCAACCGCAATGCACGGACCGTGTGTTTCCTAATTCCGCGAGTTTGCGGGCCGTTACCGCCATAACGATTTGCAAACTCATGTCTTCCTTGCCACCGAAAGCACCACCAATTGCGGCGTATCGAACACGCACTTCTTCCGGGTCAATATCGAGAGCATGCGCAATTTGCTCTCGGTCTTCGTGGACCCATTGACCTCCCGTCTCAACGGTTACTAGCCCTTCATCATCAACCCAGGCGGTGGCGGCTTCCACTTGCAAATACGCGTGTTCTTGATGTGGGAGTTCGTAATCACCTTCAATAATTACGTCCGCCTCCGATATCCCTTTTTCGATATCTCCCTTGCGAATCTTTAATTCGTGGTACGTGTTACTTGTGGAGCCAGGGTGCACAAGGACTTCATCGGTACGTGCAGCAATAACGTCGGTTGCCATCGGCAGTTGTTGCCACTCAGTTCTGATGAGAGCTGACGCTTGGCGAGCCTCAATGAGACTCTCCGCTACCACCACGACAAGGTGGTCGGCTTCCCAACGGCTTACATTGCAAGGAACCGAGCTACGCCCGGTGTCATCCAATCCAATGAATACCGGCTGATCAAATAGTGTGAGGCCATATTCATTGACTGGAACATCAGCGGCGGTTACCACCGTCACGACACCTGGTGCATCGAGCGTTTCGGTCAGATCGAGGTTCACTAATCGAGCGTGAGGCTGATTTGTGAAAACAACAACAGCGTGCAGAGCGTTTTTTGGAACGCGATCAGCCGGGTATGTTGCCGAACCCGTCACTTTGTCGACAGCGTCAATTCGCGGAGGAATTGCTCCAACTGTCATGAGTAGCTTCCATCGCTAGGCAGCGGCGACGTTAACGCATCAACTATTGAGTAGTAGCCCGTGCAGCGACACAAATTGCCCGCTAGTCCGGCTCTAATATCGTCTTCAGTTGGGGATTTGTTTTCGTCATTGAGCACTTTCGCTGCGACGAGGAAACCTGGGGTACAAAACCCGCATTGGACTGCAAATTCGTCGAGGAATCGCTGCTGGACCGGGTGAAGTTCTTCCTCCGAACTAAGGCCTTCGACAGTAACGATGGAAGCCCCATCGGCCTGCGCTGTTGGAACTAGACAGCTTGTTACCGCCGCGCCGTTAAGTGTGACTGTGCAGGCACCGCACTCACCTTCGGCGCAACCCTCCTTAGTCCCTGTACCTACGTTCGTTCGGAGCCATTCAAGGAGAGTTTGGGTGGCACCCATTGCAGCAGAGACCTTGGATTCGTTGACCGTGCAAGAAACTTCTGTTTGAGACGAAAGATCCAACCGTGGGGGCTCGGAACGGCCAATCACCCAGCCGAGTAGCGGAGTTGTTCGCAATTCGGAAGCGGAGGTGTCAAACAAACTCACTAGTGCTCGGCGCACGGCAGTTTCTGTAACGGAACGGCGATATGCACCAGTACCGCGAATGTCGTCGATCGGTTCTATCTCACTTGCAGCTATCTGAGCTGCAGCGGCCGCGGTCTCCGCGTTCAGCGGCTTACCAATTAGATATTCGCGAAGGGCTTCGGCTACGCCAATCGTTTCGCTAACACTACCGATCGCCACATCAGCTTTGGTGACAGCCGACGTCGCCTCATCAAGCTCAAGTACGAGGCCTGCGTGGACGACCGATATCGCCTGCGCAGACCGGTTTCCGATTTTCAGCCATGTCCCAATTGTGTTCGGACTCCACTTGGGAATTCTGATAGCACGCACTAATTCTGATTGCTGAAGCGCGGTGCTCCGAAAGCCTTTGAAAAACTCCCTAATCGGAACTTCGCGCTCACCGGTCAGGGAATCCATGATGACTACCGCGTCGAGAGCCACCAGAGCTGAGATTGTGTCGTTCGCCGGACTCGCGGTCACGATATTGCCAACCACGGTCGCGCGGTTGCGGAGTTGAGGAGATCCGATTTCCAGGCACGCCAAGCGGAGGAGATCAAGAGCCGAGTCGAGACCCACTGCCTGGATGATTTGGTTGTGTGTCACCCCGCAACCAACGACCACGTCGTTATGCCCGACGTTGATTTGAGAACACTCCGCTAACCCCCAAAGATCTAGGAGGGTGATACCCGAAGTCTCAGCAGATGCTGGCTGTCGCGCTAAATCAAGCATGAGGTCTGTAGCACCCGCTACCGGAATTGCTTCGGGGAACGAGTCACTCAATTCGATCGCTTCCGACCAACTTGCGGGTCGAAGCACTCGATTAATCTGGGTCCCAAGGCGTTGGGATTCGTGGAGCAGCCCAGCCTTAGTGCTCACGGTGGTGCTTCCATTCCGCTAGCCACTAAGGCATCAGCAACATGTTCGCATCTGCCTCGATGTTCGACGTAACCGTGACGGATAGAAACAAGTGCTCTTAGCGTTGCACTGAGGGACCAGAGCCCGGCATCCATATTTTCGTCCTGAGCGGGAACTTGAGACTCGTCAAGACTGCTCATCGCGTCACCTCGTTTTGGCGGTCGACACCCGTGAACAAAACCCCTACAACCGCTCCAGCCTCAGGGGGGGCCGATACCAGGCCAGCCAGCCCCGCTGACCCGGTGGGAGAAACATTTAATCCGGTAACGCTAGTGGCAACGCGGTGGGTTTCAATAAGTGTCGTCTCCGAGACGACCACAGGCTCTCCTCCACTGCTAAGAGTTGCCTCCATCAATGGCAACCAATCGTAGGTGATGTCATCAAGAAGACCGGAAGCAGCGCTGGCCGGTTTGTCCCAGGGCCACATAAATTTTTCGGGCGATGAATGGGCTTTTTCCATATTGAAATCG
>Ga0206683_10000778_pt1 | contig 22588 bp, 44 predicted proteins | sample M280m12015metaG_FD_155483 | JGI IMG/M metagenome (GOLD analysis project Ga0206683, IMG submission 155483) | Ammonia-oxidizing marine archaeal communities from Monterey Bay, California, United States - M2 80m 12015 | ecosystem: Environmental > Aquatic > Marine > Intertidal zone | place: USA...
ACTACGCTATATATCATTTATTACTATTTAATTCTTTCCTACGCAACTCGTGTTGTACCTGTGTATTGTTAATAAAAACATCTGTACTGCCCACCTCTGCTCTAGTCCAGTCTATATTACTATACTTATCATTGAACCAGGCAGTCGCTAGACTGACTTTATCTTTGATTACTGAAATAATGTCTAGGTGTCCTTTATAGAATATGCTGTATTTGTTCTGATAGTATATATTGTCATATTTCTCCAGAGAGGTATCTATAATGCTCTTAAAAGTCTTCTTTACATATCTTATTGGTTTATTCTGTGTCATTATGTTTGTTCTCATTGTTATTCAGCGTTGCCTCTCGTGTGCTGGCAGGTGTGCCTGCCGTTGTGTTAAAAAAAAATCTGACTCTCAGCATTTCTATGCCATTATCCCACTGGTTTCGCTGTCTGCTCCTTCAGTTAGTGCGTCATCTAATTGGTATTGAAGGTATGTTAAACTATCTAGGTTTTCTCTTGTTGTGAATGTATCTATATTCTCCTCTGGATATGCCACTCTTACGGCGTCCTTAACTATTTCTAAATTCATACTATGGAGATCCAATGATGTGGTTATCTTGTGGTGTATCTTTCTTACCAAATAACGACCACTCATATATGGATCAATATCTAATGGATTGTCCATACCTGCTGGTTCATAACTTGGTACTTCAAAACTGCATAAATCACCAACCGATATACCTGTGAAACCTTTACAATCTAATGATATGACCTGTGATCTAAAGGATAGTTTCTGCGACATTGATTGAGGTATTATGCGTTCATCTTCTGGTAGTTCGTAATCGTTTTGTACTTTCTTTGTTGTTGATACAAAGTTAACCGTACCTTCTGCGTGGTCTGATATTAATTTACCATCTTTATAGTTCAGTATAGGCAATTGTGATTTGTTATCTATCTTGCCTCCTTTACCATCGTGTTCAGTATGGTGGACATTTTCAAAATTGATATTGTAATCAAAAGTTGTTTCGCCAAAGGTCTTATTAAATATATCGTGTGTGACCATCTTACTGGCATATACACCATTTGCTAAATTCTTTATTGTGTCATACTGGTCTTTAATTGTAAAGGCATCCACGGTCTGCATTTCTTCTATGACATTTGAGTGCTGACCTCCACCTTTTACATTTCTAGGTTTCTGTTGATACTTGGCAGTTACAGGTCTTGCAACCCCAGCAACTGCTAACATATTCTCTAAACTTCTAAATCTAAAACCTGCGCTGTCTTCGTACATTAGCATACCACTGGAGTTGTACTTCATTGGTTCTGCTTTAGTAGATAACATAGATATTGCCTTGAAAGGTTTTAATCTAGGTATTATAATTTTGTGCATACCTTTTGATTGTTCTATTATTAAATTCTTTGTACTCTTTAAATCGGTTCTGAATATGTCCGTCACCATTTGGTCTATTGATCCAGTTAATGTTCTGTTCACTCGTGTCATTTCATTATCAAGCATTTCTTTACTGCAAAAATGCAACATATAAATTTGTGATCTTGGTGTTAACGCATTTCTATTTGATATTTTATAAACATACATTGGATGACCAGTGATTGATGAGAAATCATATCCTTTACTGCACCCTGGAGTATATAATTTAAATTCTATTCGTTCATAACCTGTTAGTGGTAAGTGTGCTACAATTGCTTGTCCATCTCCTACTACTACATTACCAGATAAACCTGGTCCTTCTAAAGACTCATATATGTTTAATTCTTGGACTAATGTTTTAATTGATATTGATTTGGCGTTCTTATTAGAACCATCTGCTGATTGATATGACACTAATGTTATATCATCTAAAAGAAATCTGCCTGCGGAAGTTAATTTATCTGTGTCTAATTCGCTGTACATAATTATTCATTCATCAATCTCTCAAATTCTTCAATTATCATTGGTAAGAATCCTGGGTTTAATAATTTTATTCTACTAATTTTATCTTGGTTTCTTTGTTCGTATTCTCTATTTGATACTGCCTCAGCACCTGGTTCATTACTATTGCATTCTATTAAGTGCGAATAATCTATTGAGTCTTGTGGACCACTTGTCTGCGTCTTCTCATAATGGTGTATGCCTTCTGCATTATCATATTTCTCATTTACAAATTCTTCAAATGCTTGGAAGGTCAGCGGCCACTCATAATATCTATCTGTTATTTTGTTTGCAATTAATATCACCCAATGAAATTGAGGACTGCCAAAATGTTTTGTTGCTATATCTTCAGGTCTCTCACCACTTTTTACAAAGTATTCTGAATATAAACTTGCTTCGTCTGTAATCTTATCTCTAATTTTTACTCGTCTGAATAAATCTGTTACAAGTTTGTAATTCTTTGTGCCTGGTTGTATGTACTGACCTCTAGGAAATCTTTCAAAATACATATTAGTATCCTTTTGCTACAGTTTCTTTTGTCATAATTTCTGTTTCACCAAATGTTAATGCCATTGTTGTTAATGTTGGTGGAGCACCTCTATCATCTGGTATTAATGATGATACAACATTTTCAGGTGCATAATTAATCTCGCAAGTCTTTAAAACACATCTACTGATTCTAGGTAAGTATGTGTTCTCATTGTCCCTATACATATATGTTATTTGAAATTCTGATGGTACATTAAAATAACCATTAGCGTCATTTTGATGTTCAGGTAGCATATGAAATCTAAACAGATTTAATATTTTGTGTACTGCGTCTTTCTCTTTCTCATTCTTTGGTGCAAATGTAAATGGAAAACTAAACTCTCTAAATGGTACTGATTTAAATACTGACTCTAAATTAGGATTCTTTGCCTGACCTTTAAACTTATCCCACACTGCTCTGGAGTTCTCAAAACCAGGTATAAGACTTACTACACCAAACCCTGCCGATTTAGTAAGTTCTCCAACAACACCACTTGTACCTTTAGCAGCAGATTTTAACCTATCTGCAAATCCTGTTTCATTCATCACACCAGCAAGACCTTGTGCGACATCACCTGCAAGTCCTGTTTCTAATGCTTCATAGTCAGCACCATAACTATATTTCATACCTTCAGGTGGCATATACAATATAATACTATCTGAAATATAAGTATGATTTGATTCTGCATATCTAAACAAACCAGAAGTCTGACCTCTTACTCTATTTGTTTGAACAATGCCTCTGCTTTTAATTCTTTTTATTCTTTTATTAAATGTGCCTTGTCTTCTACCACTTAACCCACCTTTAGTAGCACTTCCACCAAGTCTAACAGGTTCTCCAACATAGTTTTTTGAATCATCTATTAATCTTCCATTGTCAAAAGTATTTGATTTATATTTTGAGTGCTTGTCTGTAAGAATATCAAACATTACATAATGACCATCACCTAGATTACTTGTTTCTTGTGGATAGCAAACCGTACCATACGAATATGGATTTTCTGCCATATGTGCCGTAGAGGACTGATTGCCTATTTCTAGTGGTGATTTGTTGAGTAATTTAGCAGCGATTTTCTTTGTTTGTCCTTGATCTGCAAAGGATGACATTAACTTATTGCCTATTGCTCCAGCAACCATATTGCCTATTCTACCTTTGATTACATTTGCTACTTTGTTTGTCCAACCCATATTGATATCCTTACTAAATATTGTTATTACTATTTATATGATATGAGCAAGTCTTTTAAAGGATTATATAGACCGAACAATCCTAAAAAATATGTCGGTAACCCAAATAACATAGTCTATCGTTCATTACTAGAGCGTAGGTTTATGGTTTATTGCGACACTAATCCTGGTATAGTAAATTGGGCAAGTGAGGAATTACCTATTAGATATTATAACCCCATTGATAAGAAATACCATAGATACTTTCCTGACTTCATTATCAAAACAATTAAAAATAAAAAGATGTTGATTGAGATTAAACCTTCTCGTCAATTAGGTAAACCTAAACCTCCTAAAAGGAAAACAAAATCATATATGCGTGAGAGTTTTGAGTATGTTAAAAATCAAGCGAAATGGCAAGCAGCAACAAAATATGCTGATGATAATGGTGCTGTGTTTAAGATAATTACTGAAAAAGATTTAGGTATTAAATATTAAATCCAAGTGCTATCGCTGTTGTTGTTTCTTATATACTTAAATGAAGTATCTGGTTCGTGGTCTATGAAACCTGACACCGTAGTTCCTGATTGATTTTGACTAGTTATATTTGAGTTATTATTTACTTGAATAACACTTTTGTTTAATTCTTTTAAATGTTCTGCTTCTAATTCTTTTAATACCTTTGATGTGTCACCGTCTTCTGTTGTCTGACCTACAACTTCTTTTTTCTTCTGGAAGAATTTCTTACCTCCACCTCGTGTCCGTTGTTTTGATACAGGTTTTTCTGACATATCTTGGTCTGATTCTAGTGGTACTATATCCACCTTTTCAGTTTCAAATTTTCTCATTCTACCTTTTGGTTTTATTTTTGTTTTACCTGCGTCTTGTTTGGACTCCCACTCATCATACATTTTACTGCCTTCTTCTTCACCGTGTTTCTTAATGTAGAGTTGTTTTAATTCTCCTCTTGATTCATCTGCTTTGCTTTCAATTGTTTTCTCAACCTCATCATCATCACCAAGTCCAAGTTTCTTACCTAACCAAGAGTTCCTAAACCAATCACCAATCTTTTTAAAGAAACCTGTTATTGCATCCCATACCTTTTGTATTGGTTCTATTAGAAATCCTAACTTCTCTATAACAAATTGAATGGCAGCGATAATCGCTATTATCTTCAATGCAATTAGTAGTCTAAAAGTTCTAAACATAGTACCTATATTTTTAAACACTCTTGCTATTGTCTTCATTGGAGCACCAAGAAAACCTTTAAACTGTTTACCTATAACCTTGCCTATATTTTTAACTCCACCAAATACTTCAGAAATAGTATCAGGTATAATCATAAATGCCTCTTTTAATTCAGCAATTTTACCAAACCCTTGTTGATCTGTTCCACCTGTGTCTGCTGTTTTACCAATTTTAGAATTAACTATATCAACTTCTTCTTGTAAATTGTCATTTGCTTTTTCTCTAGTATCTATTTCTTGTTGTAATTCGTTTCTATTTTTTTTTGTTAAAGTACCTTGTTTCTCTAAACTATTAATTCTTTCAATTCTTTCTTGTATCTCTTCCTTATTAGTTTCAATAGATTGATTACTAATTTCTCTTTCCTTTTCATATTTTTTAACTTCTAGGTTTGTTAGGTATCTAATACCATCACCTCTATCATTAATCTCTGCTTTGATACCTTCTGTTCTTAACTCGTGTAATTTTTGTTGTAATTTTTCCTGACTGCCTCTATATTCATCAACCGTATCTGCTAATTCTTCGTTGTATTGTCTTAAATTAATACCTAATTTATCTACTAATGTAACTAACTTATTCATTGCAAGTCCAAATGAATTAATAGGACCACTTTGAATTTCTTTAGTTAAATCAGTAATCATTTTAGGTACACTACCTACAACTGTTTGTGTAGCAGATTTTAAACCTCGTGTAGCACTATCTTTAATAGTTTCTGCTAACTTTGTTATTTCTGCTTTTGCGTCTAAACCAGTATCAACTGTGGTATTTAACGGTGCTATATCTGATATGGATGCCATATGATTATCCTATGCTTGTGTCTTTCTTTTTAGGTGGTGCTTTTTTAACTCCACCACTATTAACATATAAACCAAACCAAGCAGCGCCTGCCCCAACAACTACTGACACAAATCCTGCTTGTGCGTTATTAGGTGCTGGTAATGCCATAAACCAATTCATTGTACTATAAAATGCGTAGCAATATAATAACATCATTGCTCTTGGAACAAATCTCCAATTAGATAAAACGTGAGGAATTTCATCTGTAAAAAACTCCCACACCATCTTAATGGTATCTATACCTGTCTGTTTTGCTTTTGTTATAGTTTCTTCTATCATTGTATTTTTCCCTTTGCGTTTTCTCTTTTCTTTCTCTCGTTTTCTTCTTTAATGTGATTTATCAATAACGAAACATACACATCTCTTTCCCACGGTATCATTGCCTCAATTTCTGTTAGCGAATACTTATGATGGTGCATAAGTGCAAAATTTACTTCAAAGATCGCCTCTAGGCTATTGTGGGAGAGGCCAATCCGAAAAAATCTTGTAACCCGCTGAAGGTGATCTCACTCTCAACTCCTGTCTTCGGGTTCTTCACTTTTGTTATGTGTCTTAATCTAGGCATAGACTCAAAGAATGCTGTTAAATTAGTAAAATTACTTTGAGATAAATTCTCAAAGAAACTTTGCAATTCTTCTGTCGTTGATTCTTTAGTAGGATAATTCTTTTCTCCTTCGTAAATGTAATCAACACAACCTATAATCAGTTTCATAACATCATCATATTTAAGTGATTTAATATTTGCTGTATTATATAACACTTTCATATTAGGATATTTCATAATAACACCTAATTTTCTTTTTTCATCTAAAACTACATCATTGGTATGCTTGTCATCAACTTGCACCTCAACTTTTGATATGTCAACCTCCACATCACCATAGGTTTTCTTATCATCTGGACATATAATTTTAAACTTCGCAATTTCTCCTACTGATTTTGCCCTAACTTGTAGGAAAATATATTCTACATCAAATGTAGGCAATTGCTCTACATCTAATTTGTTAAATGTAACTGACTTCAAAATATCTTTTGTTGCCTGTTGCATTTCGTTTTCTTCACCTGATTCAAGTGCCATAAACAATATCTTTTCTTCTTTTACAAGAAAAGGTCTATATTGTACCTTTACATCACTTGATGGTAATGTCAATTCATATCTTGGTGTTTCAACTATTGGTAAAGCCATAATAACTCCTTATTATTATATATTTAGGGGTGGTATTCTAAATGGTGGGAATACTCTTCCACCAGTTATTTTACCTAGAGGTACTCGTCTTCTTAAATCGTTAAGTACATCCCTACCTGCCCTTCGTAATTCAGGTGGTAGTTTATTAATTAAACCACCAAAAAGTCCTTTTTTGTTTTTAATCTCTGGCACCTTAAAGGTAGGACTGCCTAGTTCTATATTACCTTGTCTATCTATAAAGTAATTTATCCAATTTCTATATTGGAAATTTACGGTTACATTTTGTACCGTATTTGAATCGTGTGAATATGATACTGCCCCTATTGAAGATGGAAAAACATCTATTAATTGTACGCCGTAGGTTACATCATCACGCTCTTGTCTGCTTGCAAATTGTCCTAATTGAAATATGTTTAAGTTTGAAACATAATTATCATAGTAATTTACATTGTAAGATGATGTTGTATTCATTGCTGCCTTTTGCCACAATTCAAAATAACTTCTCTCTCTCATAAATTTATCCAAATAAAATGTTGCCTCAATATCTCCTGTTTTAAAATCATAAACAATTTTTCTTGCTGGTGCATTACCGTGTCTGACTTCTTTACTAACTATTTCTCTATCTGGCATACTAATTGCTGAACAAAATGCTCTAACTCGTCTGCCATTTGCATTTTGAACTGCTTGTAAATCTCCAAATGATGGAAAATGTTGTTTCTCATCCATTGCTGCTGATGAAACTCCAAAACCAGCGTCTGCACCTGTAATAGTAGAGTTCATTAAACCTTTAGGTAAATGAAACTCAGCATAGTATCTTGCCTTTCTAGCAAAACCTTCTGCCTCATTTACATATGCTTGAAAACGACCTAATGTACTTTCAGGATTACCACCTTGTGTTCTTTTTAATCTCTTATCACCTGTTATATTGTCTAGTGATCTATCTCTTGGAATACCAATACGGATATCGTGTCCGAATATTCGTTTGCCTCCCCTTAAAATTGCCATTAGTATGGTCTCCCTTTTCTAAATTGTGCTACTGGTAAATAAACTGATAACGCTGCCTCATCATATTCAACTCTTAAAAAACTAGACCTGACGTGATTCCACAAATATTTCTTTATCGTTTTACTAACCAATGGTATTCCTTTTACTCTATCATAACTGACATCAAATTTATTTTGTCTTGTTAATTCTCTACCTCTTATAGAAAATCTTTGTAATCTATCTAACAAAGCAAATCTAGCACCAGGTCTTAAATAATGAAAATTAATGCCTACAAATCCACCTGGTATTCTATCAATAGGTAATACAAGTGGAAATATATCATAATATGGTAATGTCTTTTTATATTTAGGGTCATAAAAGAACATATTTAAACGACCTATACTAGGTCTGCCATTTAGTTTACCAGACCTCATAAGTCTTCTAGCAGATACTCTATCTGCAATAGAAGCAACGGCATTTCTATACCAAGCGGCAGTTTTTTGAATACCACCTGCTTTATCTACTAATGGTTCTAATATACTAGGCATACGCTATATTTATAATGGAATTGGTAATTTGGCATAAAAAAAGGGCGCCATAGTTACCTATGGCACCCTTAAAGTATGTACTACCAAGAGAGAGAGTATTACTCGCTTTCTGCTAACTTACTAAAGTATGACATTGTATCGTCATCATCACTAGCAACTGGCGAGTTCTTCATACTTTTTGCTGAACCATTGGTTGCAGGCGGGAGGTCGGCAACGGCAACAGTTTCAGTTTTTCTAGCACCCGATAACACCCTATGAAGTTTCTCTTTGAGTTCCTCATAAGTTTTAAAATTATCTGCCGCTAAAAATGGTTTTAAAGCGTGTTGAGTTGACCAAACTGATTTGATCTTCTCATCACTATCAGCAAGTGCTGACACTCCTTCAAATTCGGACTTATCATAGTTCCAGTATCCATCAACTTTTCTAATTTTTAGTTTAAAGTTTGCACCTTTCCAAAAATCAAATGGGTTGATTGCTGCTTCGTCTTCAAAAGCAGGTTGCATTGATTCAGTAATCTTATCAAATATCTTTTTACCAAATCTGTATAAGAAAACTTTGCCTTCGTTCTCTGGATGTTTTGGATCCGTTATTACTAGAATATTTGAGTAATAAGATAATTTTCTTTTTCTCTTTCTAGCAATTTCTTTATCACTATCAACACCTGTATTCCAAAGTCTTGTGTTTTCTTCTGACACAGGATCTTTTTGATTTAATGTTGTTAATGAGTTCTCAATATACCAACCACCAGTTCCTTGGAAAGCGTGAGACCATACTCTTTGCCAAGGCAAGTCTTCGCCTGACACAGCAGGTAAAAATCTGATAACGGCATAACCGTTTCCAGTTTTATCTAACTCTGGTTTCCAAAATCTGTCGTCTTGGTATTTGTTTTTGTTTGATTGATCCTCAGGTTTGAGGTTCGTTTCTAGTGCCTTTGTTAATTTATCAAAGTTACTAGATGAAGATTTTAATGTTTCAAAATCCATATTCGTATTCTCCTTATTATATTTTTATATTCGTTGTATTTGTGTTACCTATTTAATCGGTATCATTATTATTTATACGAGATTTCTTCCACTTTTCATAATCATTTCGCCATTCCTTTGCTGACTTGCAAGGGTTGGGTAGAGATTTATTGATAAGATGTTCTCTTACCTTTTTACAAGTAGATTCTATCTTGTCTAATAATTTATATACAAATCCGTCTAACATATTATTACTAATATATCACCTTTTGAGCATTTTGTCAAGCGTAATATAATCTATGTAATTGATATTCTTCTCTCTTGCCCAATCGTCTGGTATTGTACTAATAGGGTCTTTACCTTCATCAGCGTGTGGATTTACCTTGTAGAAAGTGATGTATTGATTTTCTCTAATAAGTTCTAACCATTGTCTTATCCAATTGATACTAGGTGTCTTATGTGCCTCTTTTAAACCATAATGTTTGGTGTCTTTGTAGTAATTGTTTAAATTGTTATTTAAACTCTCTAAATCGTGTCCTATTAAAAATACTTCTTCAGGTTTAGTATCTAATACTGCAAAGTAACCTGAAGTAGGACCCGCTGCCCAACCTCTATCTCTATTGTTACCTTCTTTGGATTTCATATGGTCATTTACTGCTCTGACCTTATCACCTTCTTTAACCCAACTTACATTGATAGATGTATGATTAACTTTTTTCTTTTCTCTATTTTTATTCTTTTTTAATATCTCTATTACACCTGCTAAATTAGAACCGTGCATTACAAACTCTTTTGAATCACCTCGTTCATTGGAGGTAATTACATTTTCTTTTTTAATTAAATCGTAATCCTGGTCTGAATAATTTTGTCCTGCATATAATAATTGTTCATACATTTCTCCAGGCATTTTGTTCCAATCTCTAAACACACATTGATTATTTTGTGCATAACCTGAATTATATACTTCGTGCATTATACCCATATCAACTGCTGTGATTACATCTGGAGTAAAATCTCTATATAAGGCATTGCACCCATATATTTTACCGTGTGGTCTTAATGATTCTAAATCAAAATCTTTTCTACTCTCACCATTACCAATAACAAATACTCTTTTCATCTTTTTAAAATCTTTTCCATTGCCTCTATTATCTCTGGTATGGTCCAAGTGCCATTTATTTTTTTATCTAGTTCACCATCCATACTTTTTCCAAAACTCTTTAACTTTAGCATAATTTCTTTGAAAAGTTCCTGCTAATAATAATCTACTAATATTTTCTTCCTTATCATATTTAAGATCGTCTTTATGATTAACTTGTGTAAAATCAGGTTCTTCTTTTGGTATTAATATAAATTGTGCAAGTGGTGTTCCTGCTTTCAATGTAATATCTTCTTCATCATTTGTAGTATGCCACCACATAGGTATAGTTCCTACGGCAGCTAGTCCTAAATGAGGATCAAGCACACCTGACATTGTAGTAAATCTAAAATCATCTAGTAAATATGGATGTGTTTGTAATAGTTTATAACCTTTAGGTATTCTTGCCTTCCAAGGTAAATTAATTTTCAATATCTTTTTCATTGTATCTTTCGGCCAGTTATCAAAAAAAGGATAAAATGAGTGTGTCATATGTTTTGATACAATAGGTTGTTGTTGTGATTGAAAAGGTATTATCCAAGTTATATCTTCACCATTACCTATTGTTCTAATTCTTATGTCTTGGTGTAATCTCATTATCCAACCTGTATTATTCAACATTTGAAGTGCTGGACATTTTGCTGTATGTCTTTCATCATCAGGTTTCATTTCATTCATTTGTGGTGCTTCAGGCATTTCATAATCTTGTCTATGTTTTGCTGTAATAGAACCACCTGATTTCATATCTGCTACTGCCTTTTGTATCCAAGTGTGTTTGTGATCGGTCGCCTTTATAATAGGCATAACTTCTTCAACACCTGGTGCTGTTGCAATCCATTCCACTTTAGGTTTTTGATTGTACATTGTATATGGATTTACTGTATGTGTATCGTACTCTATCATTTTTTTACCTCATAAAAAGTATATTTAATTGTTAATTCTTCCCACGCTTTTATATCTCGTAAAGTAAATAATGTATATCTATCACCATCAGCGGACACCGTTTCTTTAACTTTTATACAGTTCGCTTCATCACTATGATTAATAAAACCTCCTAATGGAGTTCTTATAAGTTCATCATCAACAACTATATGTGTTAATCCTAAATCAATATTGCCTTCAATAAACTTTGTTGTAAACAATCCTTGACTATGAATACGAGATTTTGCTATTATTAATCCGTCTGGTAATGGTTTATACATTTACTATTATCTCTTTCATTATTAATTTACATTCTGTCATATTATAATTTATAAATGGTTTCAATTTGGTAATCGTATGTGCGATTTTAGGCCACACAACCCTTTCTTTAATTTGTTTATTCCAATTTTTGATAAACGATAAAACTTGGTCAAGCACAATGATGGTTTGGAAAGACGCTCTCCTTTGAATAAGTAAGCGTAAAAGTCTAGGATGTTGTCCGCTATTGCACCGAAAACCATCATCAAAAAGAATACGCTTGCTGCTAAAATCATTAACAAGGTTAACAATATCGTTTCTAAAATGGTATATAAAATTGTCTTTAACTCTTTTATAATTAAGATATGTTTCTCTTCCATCATTTTGTAATAAATTTCCTATCCATTTCTTATCACTCTCACAAAAATTAGCAACAAAGAAATCAAGTATTTCATCTTTATTATATTTAGTGCTGAGTTTATGAAAGAAATATCTATCATTTCGTTTTGTAAATGTTTCAAGTTTACAATTTACCTTTCCATCATAGTCAAAATAATTATAATTGGTAGTAAAATGTAATTTAACTGCCAAATATACTTTGAATACATCAAAACCTCCATACATTAATGCCAACCGTCCGTATTCACTGGATATTCAGCATCCTTATCCAAATACTTATCATACCACAAACTACCTATTGCTATAAAAATACCAAATCCTATAATACCCCATAGACCTTTGTCTGGTTCTACAAATAATAAATGATTTAATACTTCAACACCATTCATACCTTCTAATGGATTTACCTTCTCAGCATTTTGCAATAGTTTATCAAAAAATTCATCCATTGCTTTTAGTTCACTCATTATAATATTATTCCTATTAATATACCGATTACTATTCCTTCACACCAAAATGCCCACCTATGTGAACCTCTTGCTGTGTGTTTACTTATAAATTCTTTGGTCCACTCATTATACATTTTAACTCCTCTAAAGATTTCATCAACGGATGTTTTAAAGCTGTTTTGTTAGTCATTTTTGGTATTGCCTTTAAAAATTTAGGATATTCTTTATTTAATTTCTTAATTATTGTTTTATATTCTTTTACGCTTCTTACATAATATTTCTTATTGGTCAATTTTTCTGTTATGTTCATACAGGTAATGTTCCACCTTTTTTCTCTTTCAACATCTTCAAGTTGATTGCTTCTGCTTTGATTTTTTCTTTTAATGATTTGTTGACCATTGAATTGATAGTGCCAACATCTATATCGTTTAATTTACAGTAGTCTATTACAGCATCCATATAAGGCATTCTCTTTTCTTTAACCATTGCCTCAATCTTTAAACTAAATTCTTTACTGTTCATAATTATACTATAACATATTTTATTAAGCAAGTCAAGGGTGTCGTGTGGTTACTCACGCTAGCTTTCACCACACTTCGGCGCCCACCTAACAGCAGTTAGGTATTCTCTAATTCAATGCCTGTTTCTGTTGCGAGGTACAGGCGAACCCCAAGCAGTTATTATGCTGCTAGTGCGTAACTTTCGTTAGCATTTATAGTTTGACATTACGGTGTCAGCGATTTAACTCCAGTAAATTTTAGTAGCAGTCGAATCTAACTCACCCCCTTAAAGCACACTATAATGTGTTTTGAATTGGTGGAGGTGGAGGGAATCGCACCCTCGTCCTCACTAGTTATTATTTTACCTTCAACATTAAATTCATTAATTCTTATTCATCAAATTTTGGTTCATTGTTAAATCAAATGTTCTAAACAATATACAAGTTTGTTGTGGTTTATCTGGTGTCTGTACTGAAGCAAATGTTTCTCCTTTGTCATTCATCCAATACATAATCATATAAACAATCTCACCATCTGGTTTGCCACCTTTTCTGCCATAACTGACATTAAGTGGCATAAAATTTTTATCTGTTGCCCACCTTTTAATTTCATCAGAAGTTGAACAGACAGCAGGTAATTGTTCCCACCAAAAATTGTACTGTTTTGTTTCTGTAGCATAAACAATGCTAGTTAAAAATAGTGTTATAATGAGTATTAATTTTTTCATACTTGTCCTTATTAGGTCGCAAGTATAAATTTAATTCACATTATTATTTTAGGTCGTACTTTTGACTTTATCTTTGTTAAGTTCTTCGTAATATTTATAAAAATCTTCTATTGCTTTGCCCAAAGATTCTTCATAATCTTTTCTATTTTTTTTATAACAAGCAACAGAACCATCTTCACCAGCAAGTAATATGACAATTTGTTCTATGGGTTTTTTGAATATCTCTCCATACATAATTGCATAGGCAGTACATTGTAAAAAGTAGTTATCTATCCAACTTTCTTGTCGTTCTTTGTTTGCTGTTTTGAAATCTATTACGGATAATTTACCATTATATTCGGCAACACAATCTACTTGACCTGCAATGGTCAATTTGTGTGAATACATTATTGTTTCTAGTAAATGAATATTATTGATTTGATCTACATAAGGTTTTAATAATTTAAATAGACCTAATGGCAATACACTTCTCTCACTAGGTGTTTCACTTTTAAGATACTGTTCTATTAATGTATGAGTCGCTTTACCTCGTCTGGCCGCTCTACCCATTTCCCAATTAGCAGCGCCTTCACCTACTGACTCTCGCCACTTAATTAGTCCTTCTTTTTTTCTGATATTTAATACAGTTGTGATAGACGGATAGTTCTTGCCATCAATTTCGTAAAATCTATGACCGTCTATTCGTCTACCTTTTGTATCTGGTAATAAGTCTTTATTAACTTCTATAAATTTAAATTTACTCATAATATACTAATATAACATTATATTGGCAATAAGTCAAGCGTCAAATAGACCTATGGAGCATATAATGATCCGTAAGTTTCTTTCGCTCTTCTAATCTCTCATTATTAAGAGTATCAACCTCTCAACTAGGGTCGTATGGTTCATATAAAGTCTTGCCATCACTATTTCTGTATGCTCTCAATATTTGTTTTCTATTGTCTTCAGCATTCTTATATGAACAATGGATCCACCCACTATTAGGTTCATCCGTATTATGGTATTCCAATATCAATTGGTCAAAATCTAAATGATCTATGATATACTTTGCTAAGTCAGCATTAGGGATAGAAAATATTTCAAAATCCGCCGCCTGTCCTTTGGCGTGCTGTGATTTTAAACTTGATCCTATCTTAACACATAACTCTGGAGACCTGTACCCACTTGATACTGATACTACTTTGCCATAGTGATCTCTAATTGGTTGTAGTATTTTCTCGCATAGTTTTTTGAGATTATCCTGATGATCCTCACTAGGATTATTTGTCAAACCGTGCCTTTCGGCGGTCTGACTTTTGGTCATCTCCTTAAGCGAAAAGTTTTTGCTTAGTTGCATTTAATTTATCCTTTGCTTTTAATTTTAATTTCTTCAAGGTTCTTAATTCTGCCCAACTCTTTGGACCTCGGTTTGTTTTTCTAACTGTATTTGCTTCATTTACTTCTTTCTTTAGTTCTTTATGATTCGCCTTAAGCGACATAAATCACCCCCTTGTAAGTTTTAATATTTTCTCTATTTGTGCCTTAATAATTGGTCCTCTATTCGGCCAATGTATATATGGTTCATCTGATTTAGATAAATTGTATAAAAACGGCAATACAATCTTTTCAATATCTTTAAATCTTGCTTTTACATCTTCATCTGATATATCTTTTGTAATGGTATCTTTTTCAGCGACTATCTGCATAATCTCATTCATCATTGATTTTATATCACCAACATCTGATTTAACTTTAGATAGTTCAATGTTTGTTCCTTCTACTACTTTAGGATCAATGCTCGGTGTGTCTGATGGTTTAGATGTAACTGGAGTAAAACCCCAATCTTCCGAAGTATCAAACTCTCGCATATAATCTGGTATATCTTTTGCCATTACTTTTTCCTTCTACTTGCTATTCTTTGTTTGTTCTTCTTTAATGCTTGTTGTGTTTTAATTTGTTTGATTGATTTCTTGCCATATCTATCGGCAAGTGGACTTGTAGGATGTGCTTCTGCAATCCTAGATAGATTATCTTTCCAACCTGAATCAGTTTTGATACCTCCTGTACCACTAACTATATTTATTGGTTGCAATACCTGTGTAATATGCTTATTCTTACGCAAATATGATTCCATATCTGATATGGACATCATATCGTCATATTCTTTCTTGGTTTTCTTATTGAAAAATGTATATATTGGCATTTATATTAATATCCAAATAACTACTGCTACAATTAATACCCAAGCAGGTATTTGTTTATATAATATCCAATCAATTACTTTTTTTATTTTAAATGTCATCTAAAGTTTCAATAATCTCTTTGTTATCTGCAATGACTTTTAATTCTTTGACAACTGTTTCAACTGAATCCATATGCGTTGCAACACCAACTGGATTATTTAAAAATACATCCAAGTTTGCTTTTGCTTTTGCAATATTACCTTCAGCGTTTTTTCTTACTGCGTCTATTATTTTCTGTTTCATTTTTCACTCCTTTTTCAATTGAGGAATCTTGCCCTTCAATATTCTACCGTAGTTCGGCCAACCAAATTTATCTGGCGACTCGTCTGTATATCTCCAACGAATAACTCCTGTATCAGGATTTCTTTCGTATATTTTTCCTCGTTCTTGTTTCTTTTTTCTTTTTAAAGATTTCATCATAATTCTTTTTGTACTGGTCAGTAGGTATTCTACTTTTGCCATCCCATTTAGGTTTTACTCCAGTGTTTCCAACACCGCTGTACTGCACCATATTTTCAGTTGTTTTAGTTGACATCCTTTAATCCTGCTCTTAATATCTGTTCTTCTAATTTAGTATATGGTCTAATTTGTTTACCACTTTCTTCCAATTTTTTCCATTGTTCTCTTGCTTTTCTTTCATCCCTTTGTCTAAATGATTCTTTCATTGACTCCTCCAATTCTTTTTGTTCCTTATCAGCGTGTTCTTTAAAGTCTTCGTCCGTAGGAACACCGTACTTATCATTTATTGCATCCACGGATTATATCCTTGTTCTTTTGCTGTTTCGTCATCTTCACTTTCAATTGTGTGTACCTCTGGTACATAATGTTTCATCATTCTTTCCACACCTTGTACAAGTGTCTGTTTAGACATAGCACAACCTGAACAACTACCTGCCATTAATAATTTCAATACACCTTCATTATAAGAAATAAATTCTATCTTACCACTATGTTGAGCAACAGCAGGAGCAACTTTATCTTTTAAAACCCATTTAATATTTTCTTCAATATTATCTTTTGGTTTTTCTTCTGTCTTTTGCATTGTTACCTGGTCTTCAGGTGAATAGATATTGGTAAGTTTATTATCTTCTAATATCTTAATTGTTTCTTTTGATAAATTTTTAATCATTTAATTTACTCTATTAAATTTAATACACAACTGTTTCCAAACACCTGTCCAGAACATAGTTGCCCATTTTGATTGTGCCTTACTCATCATTGATTCAGCATTTTTAATCAATTGGTCTTGTCTTTGCTTTGTATAAAGCATTTTACTTCTTGTCTATTAATTCACAAGTTATTTCATCTGCTACTAATCCAGCATTTTTATCATATATCCATACATAAGAATAGTGAACCTGGTCACCTTTTTCTACGCATTTTTTACCAAATGATAATTTTGGATTTGTAACTGAACAACCCATAAGAATAATACTTGTTAATACTATTAATATTTTATTCATTGTTTCCTCTATTTGATTCTACTTCTATATATACTATCACTTTTTGTCCTGTTTGTCAATGTTAGTTTCTTCTGGTGGGAACACCTTTATGTTCTCACAAATTGCCTCTAATTTCTTCTCATCCAATACTCTACTAATCCTACAATCATAACCTGTAATTTTAGACAATACAAAGTCATTGGTTGTAGGCAAATCTGCCGCCGATAAAGAAAGGTCTACACCTGCTTTACTAAATGTTATTACTTTATATTCTGAATACGCACCTGTACCTGTTGCTAACCACGCTGGTGCTGTACCACAACCAGTTAATAGCATAATTACTATACCGATTATAACACCTTTGATAAATGTATACCAAAGTAATCCATAATCAGATACGCCAGTTTTTCTTTTAAACCAAGCAACTCTTCCTTTATGCCATTCTATTATTTTCATATTAGTAAACTATTTATTAGGATTATTATTCGGGTCATTCCACTCCATTATCTGATCTAGTTTAAGTCTTATCTCATCTGGATCCAAACCTAGACCTTTAAGTTCTTCTGATCCCATTTTGTTAAAAAATTGTTCATAATCTCTATTCGTTAATTCTCTTTTACCTAGTTTTGCAAAAAAGTCTTTATAAATTTTTTGCTTATCTCGGTAGTTTTTCGCTCTAGCTTTTGCGTTAATAGATTCCGTCTGCCAATCTTTTTGTTTCTTCTTCGCTTTATCTTCATCTTCTTTAATTTTTTTCTTTTCATTTCGCTTATCTCTCCATTGTTTCAATGATATATTAGCAGCAATCAATAGTAATACTGCAAGTGGATCAAATACAAATATTAATACTAATATTACAATCCTAACTGCCTTATCAAAATGATCTTTTGCATTTTCACCATATATTAATTCTGCAACATATTTAAGTGGTCCTACATCTGCCTCTATTTTTAATTGTTCTATTTCAATATCACTTTTCTCATTTATAAGTCTAGCAATTTCATCCATTGCAACTCTTATCTCATTATTTAAAAATTCTCTTTCTTCTTTCTGCTTTTTTCTTTCTTTAAGTCCTCTACTAACATATTCTTTTGCTATATAAACATCTAAAGCAGCGTCTAATCTATCAAGTGTATTTTCTGCTCTATCTATAATAATATTCTGTTGCGTTATTTGTTTATCTATTAATGATATTTGTACTGCATTATTACCTGTTGGTCTAACTTGATCTAGGTGTGCCTTTGATAGAAAACCAAAGATACCCATTGATGTTATGAATACTAATACTATTATTGATGTAAATAAATATGTCTTTAAAAGTCTAGGTACATCTGATCGCCAATTATGATACAACCAAGTGGCAGCAACTAACTTACCTACCTCTAGTGCGGAACCCATTGCAATAATAGGTATAGCAGCACCAGCAAATAATGTTGCCAGTCCTATAATAGAATATCCAGCAGCAATTAAAGATATGCTTATCGCCGATATAAAAGTTAATATAATTAAAACCATTTGATTATTTATTGTCTTCTTCTAATTTTCTTATTCTTTTAATCATTCTTATGACTCTCTGGTCATAATCTGGTGTTGTTGAAAACTTATCTAAAGTTTTGATTAAAACGATAGAATCTAATTGTCTATTTTGATCTATCATTGATTGTCTTAATTCTCTAAATTCTTTATAAGCAGGATGTGTATTTAAAATTCTAATATATTCTTTTACACTATCACATTTACTAGCAAATATTCTTACTCCCCAACCTGGCCACTTTTCTACACCCATTAGTAATAGATGTGGTTCTGTTTCTGTCCAAGTTCTAATACCGAATAAATTATTTCCTTCGGTAGCAAATCTACTCTTACCCCAACCAGACTCTAGTGCGGCCTGACCTATAATCATTTCATAAGGTACTCTAAACTTTTTAGGTGTTGTGAAATTTACATAGTCAATACATTTGTGCATTGCTCTTACAAATTGAATATCATTGATATATGAAAATTCAGGTTCTCTTAAATCTAAATCTTGTATTTTTTGTAAATAAAATTCTTCTGTTTGTTGAGTTACATTTTTAATAGCAATGTTATTAGGTTTAAATGTACCATATCCAAACGCAATAGCAGATATAATCATTAGACCAAATAATATTTTGGTATAAAACCAAGACTTGTCTATAATTTTTTTAGTATTAATTTTTTGTGGCATAATAATCGTATCCTGTCCACTCTTTACCTTCGTGGTCTTTAAATGATTCTAGTTTTGATTGATAAAAAGTTAATTGTGGTTTAAGTTTTTCTACTTTCTTAAATATAACTTCTGCTTGTTTAAATGTATAATTATCGTAAATATCTTTTGCCCATTGACCTGTATAATATAATTTACTTGTGCCTGATAAATTAGATGGTTTTATAAGTTGACCTAACTGTATCAATGCCTCACCTACTCTACCTTTAATATAAGGATCCAATTCTTTCACTTTTCTACCCATAATATAACTTTCTTTTATTATATATCTATACCGATTCTATTTAACTTCGGTCTAAAACTATAAAATAATCTGTTATGGTTACCTGTATCACCTGCATAATTCATTTGATAAAGATGTACCATTTCGTGTGCTAATGTGTCCACAAATTCTTTTTTATTTCTGTAATATGGCAACATTTCTAAATGAAATTGACAAGTACCCTTGCCTTTCCATTCCCATTGTACAACTTGACCAAAACATTTTTGCCATTTTAATTCTTTTAATTGTATATCATTAAAAGGCATAAGTATGTTTTTAAATATAGATTTATTAATCAACTTAAAATATTTCTTAATATCTTTATAAGTTGTTTTGTATTTTCTATTGCTCACCAACTCTCGCTTGAGAACCTTCTTAATTCTCATATTTTTTCTGTTTGGTTTTCTCTTTGTGGTCATTGTAATGTTGTATAACTCCTATTGTTATGCACCCAAGGATTAATGTTCTTAATTCAATAGGTGCCGACCAAAATATTTCAAATATTTCAATCATATTAACTACAATCTTTGTCTTTAATTTTAGAGTCTTTAAGCAATAAACATTTGTGTTGTTTATCTAATTCTAATCTCAAATCTGTCATAACTCTATCCATAATTAAAGGTAATGCTGCTTCTAAAAGTGGTATCACTTCTAAAGCAAGATTCTTCATAATATGCTCAAGTTCAGATTCTATAATCTTCATCTGGTCTATATCAGTTCCTTTTACAGTTTCAACTATAATGTGACCAGTTGTAGTAGTTATCCTATCATCTGCATTCACGGCATTAAATATTGCCCACGACCAAATATAGGTAAATACTATAAATATTATTAAAAATTGTTTTCTCATAATGTATAATGTTATCCTTTCAATTCAATTTTCTATACTATTTATAGTAACACATTTGACTACTAAAGTCAAGCGTTAATAAGTGTTGATTTTAAAGGGTTTTTAGGGTGTTCTAATGAGAACAAAGCGTGAACACCCTTAAAATATATGCGTATTATTTGTTGATTCTAACAAAATCGTCATTCCAACCAAAGGTTTCTTTAACCATTTGTGCGGTTAAACCTTTGTAAATGTTATTAAGATTTTTATTCTTAATTGCCATTAGGACTTCAGCGTCCTTCTCGTGTAATCCTTCTAACATCTGAATAAACATAGTTTCTTTTTTCAACTTGTTTATTGTGTTATTACCACCCACGACAAAGTGATATAATTTTCTTGCTTCCATAGCAAGACTATTATGTTCCGTGCCAACAGGTGCCTCATTTTTAATATAAGGTGGATTACCTTCTGGTAAATCAAATTTGATTTTAGGATCAAAGGCAGCTTTTAGTAATTGCCTCATTGGTTTGTTATCGTATCTTTTTAAAATAGCGATCTTTTTAGGTTTGTCTTTAGCATTATTAATCTGTGTAAAGATTTCATCTGCTGTAGGAGCACCTGATCCTTCGGTACTCATCTGTATATCTCTTGCGGTTGTTATAGCCATAATTTACTCCATTTCAAAAGTCATTAATTTTATCTATCAAAGACTTCAATTTTTTATCTATAAAATAAGGTAACAGGAGCGACCTGTCTTTTACTTTATAGTTCTTATATGTATTTATAATATTAGTTTCTATCGTTTTTGGTATCTGCGATAAATCTATTAGTTTCTTATTTCTATTGTAGTGTTTTCTTGTTTCTGACCCTAAAGGTATGTTATCTACATTACACCATTCCTCTAGTTGTTTTGCTTTTATAGGTTTCTGTCTTTCACCTCTAACAAATACCTCATCATCACTTAATATATTAGGAACACCGTCTGATCTATCACCTTTGATAATCTGTTCTTTTAAAAATCTAACTGCATCCTCTTGCTCACCTATAAAACCTTTTAATAATGGCGACCATTGGTAGACATCACCATAATGTTGTAATTGAATAAAATCTTTGTCACCAGATATGATTAAATACTTTTCTTCTTCTCTTAAACTTACAATCGTAGCAATTAGATCATCTGCCTCAGCATTTTCTACATATATTACTTTATATGGAAAGTTATCTCTAACTTCATTTCTAATTTCTGTTAGTATTTTAAATATGTTTTCCCAATCAAATGGACCATCTTGTCTTTGTAATTTTCTATTGTGTTTGTATCTAGGAAAGAAGTCTTTACGCCAAGGATCCTTTGCGTCAGCACATAAAACCATATCACCCCATTCGTGTGAGTGTTTTACATTGAAACCTCTTAATGAGTTTAGTACCATATACCTAATCATTTCTCTATTAGGTTTAACATCACCTTTGCCTCTAACTTGTGCCATAAGGTTTGATATTAACACCTGATTGAGGTCAACTAGGATCATAGGTACTTCTTTTTATACCATTTGTAAAATGCTTTGTCTGTAAATATTTCTGCGATCTCTGGAGCAGATACTTGTTCCATTCTTATGCAATCAGCAAGGTCTTGGTACTCGTCTTTATCAACCTTACGAGTCATCTTCTCACTTCTATTCTCTGCTAAAGTTTTTATTGTTCTCTTATGATTTTCTCTTATTTGTTCCATAAATCTTTTAATGATTGTTGTACTGTTGTTAATTTTTCTTTTGGTTTATTTGCTCTACTTCCTATATGTAAAGCAATACCAAATCCAATTACGGTTAATAA
>Ga0206683_10000779_pt1 | contig 22574 bp, 16 predicted proteins | sample M280m12015metaG_FD_155483 | JGI IMG/M metagenome (GOLD analysis project Ga0206683, IMG submission 155483) | Ammonia-oxidizing marine archaeal communities from Monterey Bay, California, United States - M2 80m 12015 | ecosystem: Environmental > Aquatic > Marine > Intertidal zone | place: USA...
GTGCGATGGATGGGTGGTATTTGAATGAAACGGATATCCCTCGACGAGATTGTGTCAAATTACGTATGAGCGTATTGAAAAAAGAGGCCTGAGTGGGTAATCACAGAATGGTCGAGTCTGATCACGATGTGGCTCTGGAAGATACAGACAGAATTCACGGAAGGACTGCTTTAGTCAACAACGTCAAGGCTGCTTCATCTCTTGCGGGGGCGATTCGTTCCACTCTGGGTCCGAAGGGTCTCGACAAGATGCTTGTGGACGGGGATGGTACTGCTTTGGTTACGAACGATGGAGTCACGGTTCTGGAGAAGGCAAACGTAGAACACCCCACAGCGAGGCTACTTATCGATGCCTCTTCGTCTCAAGATAGAGCGGCACGAGATGGGACTACTACGACGGTTCTTCTTGTTGCGGAGATGTTGCAGAACGCTCTGGAGCTAGTGAGAATTGGAGTTCACCCCTCCATTATCGTAAATGGCTACTCAATTGCATTGGAGGAATCGATCAGCGAGATTGAGAGGGTCTCGAGAGAATCTGATGAGGTCCAGAAGTCGCAAGTCGTGAAAACTTCCTTGCAGGGCAAGGGAGATTCTTCGATATGTGGACTGATTGCAAATCTGGCAGTTGAGGCAGCAAACGGACTAGTGGGCACGGAGGGTGGGGATGACTTGGAAAGAATGGTGGTGAAGCGCCTACAGATTAGAGAAGGTAGTGTCATGGACTCCTCGTTGGTCAATGGTTTGATGCTACTAAAATCAAGAGTCGATGCAACCAGTCCAGCGAATTCTGAAGGAGGTGTGGTCGCTATCATTGACGGGGGGTTGGAACAGCCCAAGCTAGAGGCAAACGCATCGATCGAGGTGAGCAGCCTCGGAGTTCTCCAGGAGTTCCACGAAAGGTCTCGAGAGAATATGCAAAAGCAAGTTGAGCACCTCGCATCCCTTGGGATAGATTTGCTCATAGTTAGGGACGGAATAGCTGACGAAGCGATAACGCAACTGACTGAGGCGGGGATTGTGGCATACCGGAGGTTTGAGAGGGATGACATGGATCTATTGTCTAGGATTTCTGGAGCTAAACCTGCCAGAAACGCCAGTGCTTTGGGGATGGAGGACCTAGGCACTTATTCAAAGAGGTCAGAGGAAAGCATCGCAGATGTCAAGCACACCATTATCGAAGGTGATGGAGTTGGGATGACTCTGGTAGTCAGGGGATCGTCACCTGCGGTAAGGGATGAAGCAATCAGAATTTTCGACGATGCAATTGGAGTTGCTCATCGTCTTAACAGCAGACCCGGGATCCTACCTGGGGGAGGGGCCATACAGTCTCACCTAGCTAGGCATCTGAGGCCTTTCTCTCAGACTCAGACGGGAAGAGAACAGCTTGCCATTGAGGCATATGCTTCAGCGCTTGAGTCGATTCCAAGGATTCTTGCTGAAAACGCAGGAAGGGATCCAGTGGAGGTGATTCTCTCTCTATCAGCCGATCAGAAGAAATCTGGTGCATGGATAGGTTTCGATCTTCAGAGAGGAGAGAACTGCGATATGGCAGAGATGGGGATCTTGGACACTGAATTCGTAGTGAAGCACGCACTTTCCGGGGCGACAGAAGCTGCAATCGGTGTGCTCAGAATTGACGACGTACTCTGGGCTCGGACAGATCCTAGCACTCCTGATTGGGAAGAGGAAGATGAGTACTAGGAACTCGAGATCCCCCTCAGCATTTCGTCGACCAAGGAACTAAGATCGAAATCTGGGGACCAAATCCACTCACTCTCAGCAACAGAACCATCGATCGAATCTGGCCATGAGTCAGCATATTCCTGCCTAACATCGGGGACGAAAACACAAGTGAATCCCTCGATTCTTTCTGATATTGCGTTCGCCAGCTCCTCTGCTGAGAAAGAAAGACATGGGATGTTGTATCCAACTCTGGAGTCTCCGAGAGAGTCGTCACTAGAATCCATCAGAGTGAGCGTGGCATCGATTGCATCATCCATGTAGAGCATTGGGAGACGGGTTTCCGGACGTACGAAGCACTCGTAGTGACCTTCCTTTAGTGCGGCATGGAATATTTCCACAGCATAGTCTGTTGTACCCCCTCCCGGAGGAGCCTTGTATGATATTAAGCCTGGATAACGAATGCCTCGAGTGTCGACTCCGAAACGTCCTAGATATTCACGGGCCAAGGCTTCCCCCATCACCTTCGTCTCACCATAAACCGTTGTGGGATTGAGTGCTGCACCCTGAGTGGCATGCTTTGGCGAGTCTGGGCCAAAAACCGCTATTGATGATGGTGAGTACACCTTGAGGTTGCAAACCTTGGCTGCCTCTAGTACTGAAATTGTCCCACCTACATTTATCCTGCGGCATAAATCCGGATCGCGTTCCCCTACTGCAGATAGAAGTGCTGCAAGATGGTATATCGTGCCAACCCCCTCATTTTGGCAGATTCTGGAAATCCCATCAGTGTCAAGAACGTCCAGAATCATGAATGGGCCCCCTTCGACGGAAGGGTGCCCTGCTGATTCCCTGATGTCAGAGGCGATTACCGACTCGTTTCCGTGCCTTTCGCGAAGTGCCTGAACCAAATCCGTACCAATCTGGCCCAGTGCCCCTGTGACAAGCACCTTGTCCCCCGTGGCGTCCGACATGTGCAACCGTAATTCTGACGCTACTTGAAATTAAAGAATTGTCAAACAGGATTTTATTGGCCAACGTTGATAGGGGATGGGCAACTGATTCTGACCCCGTTGATGAGATGAAGTATGTCGTTGTGACGGGTGGAGTGATCTCCGGATTAGGCAAAGGGGTTACTGCGAGTAGCATTGGTGTTCTTCTAAAAAGCGCTGGACTGAGAGTAACTGCAGTCAAGATTGACCCATATCTGAATACAGACGCGGGAACGATGTCGCCGTTCGAACACGGAGAGGTCTTCGTGCTTGACGATGGTGGGGAGGTTGATCTAGACCTAGGAAACTACGAAAGATTCCTTGACGTGTGTCTGACGAGAGAGAACAACATCACCACGGGAAAGGTGTATGATAACGTAATTCAGAAGGAGAGGAGGGGAGACTACCTCGGCAAGACTGTGCAGGTAATCCCCCACATCACAAATGAGATTCAGGACTGGATAGAGAGAGTGGCCCATACTCCGAGTGATGGCAACGGGAAGGAACCGGATGCCTGTGTGATTGAGTTGGGCGGGACTGTTGGGGACATTGAAAGTGCGCCTTTCATCGAAGCACTGCGACAGTTCCAATTCAGAGTCGGGCAAGAGAACGTTTGCTTTGTTCATGTCAGTCTGATTCCAGTAATGGGCCCAGTCGGCGAGCAGAAGACAAAGCCAACCCAACATACCGTGAAAGAACTCAGGGGCCTTGGCATTAATCCGCATATGCTAGTCTGCAGATCAAAGAGTCCCTTGATTGACGATACCCGTCAGAAGATTTCCGCATTCTGTCACGTACCTCCGGAGGCGGTTGTCTCAGCACACGATATTTCGAACATCTACCAAGTCCCGATAATGCTTGAGAGCCAGGGGGTAACTAGGATGCTCTCGGAGAGGTTTGGTTTCGAAGTCCCAGCTAGGAGGAAATTTCTGGAAGATTGGAAAAAGCTGGCTGATCACGTCGACTCTCTAGAGGATGCAGAGGAAGTGCACATTGCAGTAGCTGGGAAGTATACCGACCTCTCGGACTCTTATCTCAGTGTAATCAAGGCCCTCCAACATGCATCTTTCAAGGTGAACAGAAAGCTGGTTATCGATTGGATTGAATCATCGGTGCTGGACGAGGATGCGAGGAAGACAGACCAAGAATCGCATGACAAGGCTTGGGAAGACCTTAGGGCAGCAGATGGAATTCTCGTACCCGGGGGATTCGGCATCAGGGGGATAGAGGGGAAGATAAAGGCTGCAGAGTATGCCAGAGAGAATAATGTCCCCTACTTGGGTGTTTGTCTAGGCTTGCAAGTAGCGACTATCGAGTTCTGCAGGAACGTTTTGGGTATGGAGGGGGCGAATTCCGCCGAATTCGAGGAAGATCCCCCTCACGCTGCCATTGTCTTCATGCCAGAGATATCCAAGACCCACATGGGTGGGACGATGAGGCTTGGTACAAAGCCAACTCCATTCCTAGTGGATGACTGCAAAATCAAGCGCCTGTACGGAGGGGTAGGGCACGTAGATGAGAGGCACAGGCACAGATACGAAGTTAATCCCGAACTAATCGAGGATATTGAGAGCTCAGGATTGGTGTACGTGGGCAAGGACGAGACTGGGGAGCGTTGCGAGATTATGGAGCTAGAAGGCCACCCATATTTCGTCGGCACCCAGTACCATCCGGAGTTCAAATCAAGGCCTGATCGGCCGAGTCCTCCGTTCCTTGGCCTCCTGATGGCGGCTTCAGGGATGGAAGTCTAATCGACAGACACAGGCAGGATCCTTGTCGTCCGAAATCCCTGTAGTACCTTCATGTACCTCTTGGATGCGAATTCTTGGTCGAGATCATCATCCCCAGTCTCAATCCTCAGTGCTCTGACTGTTAGGAGTTTTGCAGGTGTCACCACTCCGAGGATGTTGTCAATACCTATTGATTCAAGCACATCTGGAGAAAGTTGCAGATTTCCCCTCCCGATCAGGAAACCCTGACCCCCCATTGGCGAGAGAAGGAGCGTGGTGGGCCCCACATGGGAGTCTAGGAGTGCGAGTATTCCCGATTCATCCAGGTCTGTGCCAACTTGCTCTCCACCAATAGTAGCATCAATTCCAAGAGTCGTCAATTCAAAGCCGATGTTTCCCGCTATCGCTCGGAGAGTCCCACCAGAACCCCAGATGATTAGGCGATCGTCACTTACTAGGGAATCCTCGATATGGTCTGAAATGCCAATGATGATTTCTTCCTCTGATTCTGTCTCAATCAGCTGCTTAGATCCTTGCATCCATCTCGGAGAATTTGGGGAGAAGGCCTCAGCATAGAGGCGGACTACCCATTTTCCCTTTCTGTAGAGTTCCTCGTCTAGATCCAGCACTTCTGTGGAAGATACTAGGAGATCCCCGTGAAGCCATGCTGAAAGGACCTCGGCGGCTGCCTTGGGTGAGCTGGCGAAGCAACCCGAGTGCATCTTCACCCCAGAGGGGACGCCTATAACCGGTAGTTCAGAGGATTGTGAATCGTCTAGAGAAGCAACGATGTCCCTAGTTGTCCCATCGCCTCCGGAGTAGACTAGCAAATCTATTCCATTCTCAAGAAGCCTCTGGACAGCATCCTCGGTGTCGGTAGCCGAGGTTTCTCCAGACGACTCATGAACCTCAGAAATAGTTCCAGCCTGAAGTTCCGCGGGAATCCAGTCGGTCCCCATCCTACCTCTGCTGGTTATCCACTCTAGCTGACTTGATTCTCCCCTGTGAATACTAGAGAAATGCCTTAGCATTGATTCTAGACGAGGCCCTGACCTATCCTCAGCCCCCTTCGAACGAGCCAACTCAGCCTGGCCATCGGAGCCTTTGAGGCCTAGTCTACCCCCTAGTCCGGCATCGGGATTTGCTAGTATGCCAATGCGCACCATGACCCTCCCAGAGGGAGCGTGTTCTTATCGGTTCACGCTCGGGACACTGTTCAATGAGGGTCGTGGTCGCACTTGGGGGAAACGCACTTCTCAAGAGGGGGGAGGAGCCGACTTCGGAGAATCAGAGGAGAAACGTAAGAACTGCCTGCAAGTCTCTAGTACCTCTTGCAGAGAAGCACCAACTTGTAATCACACATGGAAATGGACCCCAAGTGGGACTTCTCGCGATGCAGTCTGCTTCGTACAAGGAAGTAGAGGAATACCCATTGGATGTCCTTGGGGCCCAGACAGAGGGGATGCTCGGCTATTTCATCGAACAGGAACTGGGCAATATGATGCCAACAGAGGCTTCTTTCGCTACGATCCTGACTATGGTTGAAGTTGATCCTGATGATCCTGCATTCCAAAACCCCACCAAACCAATTGGACTTCTATACGGTGAGGAGAAGGCGAAGAAAGTAGCGAAAGAGAGAGGTTGGTCGATAGCCAGAGACGATGATGGCTGGAGGAGGGTGGTGCCCTCGCCCGAACCTCACAGAATTTTCGAGTTGCGACCCATCCACTGGCTTCTTGAGAAGGGGGTTGTGGTGATTTGTGCTGGAGGTGGCGGGATTCCGACTGCATACAACTCAGAGGGGATGCTGGAAGGAATCGAGGTCGTCATAGACAAAGACCGGGCAAGTGCACTACTCGCTAGACAGCTAGGGGCCAGGCTACTGATCCTTGCGACGGATGCAGATGGCGTGTACGATGGCTGGGGGAGTGACGAAGCGAAAATGATCCGGGGGACGACTCCGGAGGAGATGTCCGGACGAGAGTTTGATGCGGGCTCAATGGGGCCAAAGGTAGAGGCGGCATGTGACTTCGTCCGTAGAACCGGAGAGCGCGCAGTAATCGGTTCGCTATCTGAAATAACTGGAATGGTGGACGGGACGTCGGGCACACAAATCACCATTGAATGAGGGTTTTTGTCCCAATTTACGGCCAAGGCCTTCATATCGGCTGGACGTCGGCGAAGCCGAAGAGGGATACCAGTGAGCATGATTTCCGTCGAAGTTGGCGAGGACGGACCCCATGAGTATGCAAGTGGAATCAGCGCAGGAGAGGTGATCAAAAATGTACATGGAAGAAAGTCCGGAGCCGTGGCCGCATTGGTTGACGGGGAAGAGCGAGATATGTCTTACGCTCTGGAGGAAAACTGCAAGGTCGATCCAATACTGGGTGACTCCGAGAAGGGGCTCTACATCCTGAGGCACAGCTGTGCCCACCTACTTGCTCAAGCTGTGACTCAGCTTTACCCCGATGCAAGGCCGACAATTGGCCCTCCGATAGAACACGGATTCTACTATGACTTCCACATGGACCCAATTGGCGAAGATGGGCTCCGTGAGATAGAGAAGAGGATGAAGGAGCTGGTCAAATCGAACATAGCAATAGAGCGAGAGGAATGCGACAACGACTCACTAAGGGAGTTGTTCAGTGCGAATCCCTTCAAGTTAGAGATAATGGATGACAAGATTGGCCATGATGTGGGCTCTTCCGCATATCGGCAGGGGGAGTTCGTCGATCTGTGCAGGGGGCCTCACGTTTCCCTCACTTCACAGTTGAGGTGGTTCAAGCTAACTAGCACTAGCCAGGCCTACTGGAGAGCAGACAGGAATCGCGAATCATTAGTCAGGATTTACGGGATGTGCTATTCCTCCAAGGAAGGACTCAAGCAGAGGGAAAGGCAGATCGAAGAGGCCGCCAGGAGGGATCACAAGAAGATCGGTAGGGAGATGGGGCTCTACATGATTGACGAGCTAATCGGCAAGGGCCTGCCTGTATGGCTACCCAATGGTGAGATCCTGAAATCCGAGATAGAGAAGTTCGCTGTTGAGACGGAGAAGTCCTATGGATACGTCAGAGTGACCACCCCCGTCTTGGGGAAGAAGGAGTTGTTCGAAATGAGCGGGCACCTGCCTCACTACTCCGATGGGATGTACCCCCCCATGAAGATGGACGACGGGGAGTACTACCTCAAGTCGATGAACTGCCCAATGCATCATCTGGTTTTCTCCAACAGCAAGCGTTCATACAGGGAGTTGCCGATTAGGATTGCTGAGTACGGAACCGTGTACAGGAACGAGCTATCGGGCACCTTAGCAGGGCTTCTCAGAGTCAGGATGCTGTCGATGAATGACGCTCATATCTACTGTACATTGGATCAGGTTGCAGGGGAGGTTGGGAGCAATGTTCGGATGGCACAGGAATACTACGAGACATTCGGTTTCGAGGACTATGACTTCCGCTTGTCCCTGTGGGATCCGGAGAACAAGGACAAGTACATCGATCAACCCGAGAACTGGGAGGCCACCCAGGACCATCTCAGACGCATCATGGATGACTTGGGCGTGGACTACACCGAGGCTATCGGGGAGGCAGCATTCTACGGCCCGAAAATAGACATTCAATTCAGAACGGCTCTTGGAAGGGAGGAGTCGCTGGCCACTATTCAGCTGGACTTCGCGGCCAAGGATAGGTTCGGCCTGTCGTACATGGATGAGACGGGTAACGAGAATGGCGAGGTCTTCGTGATCCACCGGGCACCTCTTTCGACGCACGAGAGATTCGTGGCTTTCCTCCTCGAACAGTGGACGGGAAACCTTCCGACCTGGCTCTCACCATTGCAGACACAGGTCATCACCATCTCCGAGAAGCACAGGGGATACGCAGACCAGGTGAGGGAGTCCCTTGAGCTCGCAGGAGTAAGAGTGAGCGTGGATGACTCGGACAATACGATTGGGAAGAAGATTAGGATGCATAGGAAGAGTCGGCCTGCCTACATGTTAATCCTAGGGGATGAGGAGATGAGTGGCGGTACCGTCTCGATTAGGGGGCGGAGCGGGAGTCAAAAGAACGGTGTGAAACTGGAAGAGTTCGTTTCGGACATCTCCGCCGAGATTTCCAATCGGAGCAGAGAGCTTTCTCTGGACGAGTGAAGTATCAATACCGGACCCCATCTAGGGATATCCGCAATGGTCACCAAGGATGTCATTGGAAGCTCCGATAACTCGGAGGCAATGCTGTCGACAGCACGTTCTGTGATTCGAACGTGCCTCCAAGTCAGGAGGGAGGAGGATGTCCTAGTAATCACTGATCCGGATACAGCGGAGGTGGGTCAGGCGCTGTACGAGGAGGCTGCAAGGGTAACAGACCGGATACTCCTGGTAATGATGCCACCAACCCAGAAAACTGGGAAGGAACCCCCTCTCCCAGTATCGGACATAATGAGGAAGAATAGGGTGATCATCATTGCAACCGAGGATTCCCTCACTCACACAAGGGCAAGGCAGCAGGCGACCAAAGAGGGGGCTAGGATAGTCTCCATGCCCGGGATAGGGAGAATCGCCTTCGAGTCGGGTGGCATGACTGCTGACTACAACGCCCTGCAAAGAGAGATCAGTGGAATGGGGTCAGTCTTCAGGAGGAAGAGAAGGGTCAGAGTCAAGTCAGAAGCAGGGACGGATGTGGAGTTCATCACCGGTGACAGGTGGATTCTGGAAGACAACGGAATTTGCAACAGGCCCGGGCAGATAGCCAACCTACCTGCGGGAAAGGTGTTCGTCCTCCCCAAAGAGAAGAGCATGAAAGGCACCATTGTAATCGATGGTTCGTGGGAGGGGAGGATGCTGGAAGACCCACTCTCGTTCCAAATCGAAGAAGGCCTGGTTACGGGCATCTCCGGCGGGGAGCTGGCCGAGGAAATCAATGAGGTCTTCGAAGTTGCGAAATCTGGAGTAAGGAGCACCAAGAGAGATCTAGTGTGGACTGTTGCAGAGTTCGGATTCGGCATGAATCCAAAGGCCACGAAACTGGTGGGGAGCAAAGTCGAGGATCTTGTCGTCAGAGGGTCATCGTATTTCGGGTTCGGCGACAATACCCACATCGGTGGCGGTGCCAGAGTCGGGATTCACCTCAGAGGTTCGCTCATTGGCCCTGAGGTAACTCTAGAGGATTCCGTGATTGTTTCGGAAGGGAAGATATCTGTTCGGTAGGTGACCTATGGTGCGTGCAGTACTCTGGTGCAACGGCTCGATTCCCCCCTCAGTGGTAATTGACTCGGTAATCTCCAGTGATGTGCCAGTGTTCGGAGTTGATGGCGGTGGTGATCGCGCCACTGAATCTGGCATTGAAGTCGAAGAAATTCTCGGTGACCTGGACTCTGTGGACGTTCTTTCATGGGAGGGGAAGACTGTGGAGATGACCGAGCAAATGACCAGCGATCTGGCAAAATCACTCGTCCTTCTGATCGACCGAGGATTCGATGAGATCGACATTGTCGGTGCCGATGGCGGCGATCCCGCCCATGTCCTCGGAAGCTGGGCCGCAATGCATGATGCGCCCCCGGGGGCCATCATCCGTGTCCATCACGAGAACCATGTCACCACAAGGTTGCATCCCGAGGAGGGGGAGGTATCGATGGAAATCGGACTGGGGGATGTATTCTCGGTTTTCGCCCTTGAGCCGAGCAGGGTTTGGATATCAGGGGCCAAGTGGGAGATGTCCGGAGGGTTGCTTGCCCTCTCCACAAGGGGGCTGCACAACGAAGGGATGGGTGGCATGGTCTCAGTAAGGGGCGATGGGGTTCTAGCGATCATCTCACTACGGTGACTACTCTTCCTCGCGGACTTTCATAGCTAGCATCAGGGCAATCGGACGGGTTCTCTCGTCCTCCTCGAGCGCTATTCGTGCAATTATCATTATCGGAACTCCGATTATTGCCCCGGAAATCCCCCACACTGAGGCGCTAACCATGACTGTTAGGAGGAGGACCAGGGGTGAAATCCCAAGTCTCTGCCCAGAGAGGTTTGGCTCTATGAAGGAGCCGAAGAGTTGCTGGTTGCCGATCATGGCTACTCCGAGGAGCAGAGCGTGGATTGGGTCCAGTACTATCAGGGCGATCATCATCGGTGGTATGGTGGCTAGAAGTGCCCCGAGGATGGGGATGAAGTCTAGCAGGAAGCATAGGACCCCGAACAGAAACCAACCTGGAATTCCCATGAACCAGAGAAGGAAAGCCAGAACGATCGCTTGGCCGGCACTACAAGTGGCCTTCGAAATGACATAAGTCGATATTGCCTCTGATGAGTTTGAGACGATGTTCCTGACCCTTCCATAGGAGCTTGGGAAGGCAGCCTTGAATCTTCCAGGGAGGCTCTTCTCCTCAAGAATCAGGAATATGACAAAGATTGCTACTGTGACCATTGTGGTCATGAATGAAGCGAGGTCGGCGAGTATGTTTGTGGCGAAATCCTGGATGTTCTGCGGATCTAGGACATTCTCGATGGTTTCCTGGCTGGTAAGCACATCTTCGAAACCATATAGGTTTGTTTCGCCCAGATTTATCCACTTCTCGTCGAACTTGTCAATCAAGCCCCCCTCCTTGTTCATCTCATCTTTGAATTGGTCGATATTCCTGTACAGCAGTATAGAAACGGCATACGAGGCCAGTGCACCGAAGGCAAGGATTACCCCATAAGCCAGCATTGGCATTCTTGATACCACATCGAATCTCTCGATTAGGTACTGTTCAGGCGCCCTGATTAGGAAATAGATGAGGACTGCAATTGCGAGGGGCATCAGGATTGGTTTCAGATTAACCAGCACGAGATAGCCCACTAGGGTGATGATGGCAAAATTTGCTATCGTAGCGCTATTCGATCTCCGCGGTGAAGCAATTCGGCTCTCCATCGAGTAGCGGAAGGAGGATTAGCAATCAAGAGTTTCCCCGGACGTTAATCAGGATATGGCTCGTCGATAAACTGCTAGGAAGTCCTCAGCATTGCCATCGAGGGTGAACTGATCGAGGACTCTTCTCCTCCCCTCTGCGCCTTTCTTGAGCAAGGATTGCTTAGAAGATGCCTCGGAAGTAATGGCTTTGGCGAGAGAGTCGACCGAGCCGATTTCGAACAGTGCCCCTACACTGTCGTCCACCATCTCGGGCAGAGGGCCGTGGTCAACCGTCACGACTGGTGTGCCAGAGCTCATGGCCTCCAGTGGGATTAGCCCCTGTCCCTCGTAGTATGAAGGGTATATCACCAGATCAGATGCCCTATACATCTCGGAGATTTGCTCGAAACCCATCCCGGACTCTATGGTGACCCTGTGGCTAATCCCCAACTTGGCGGCCAGTCGGTTTAGCTTCCTCCAAAGAGAACCACGCCCAATAATCACCATGTGTGAATCGGTGGATTCGGCAGCCCTGGCGAATGCTCTCAGAAGCAACCCATGCCCCTTCCGAGCAGCAAGTCTACCTACGGCAAGTAGGAGGAGAGTATCGGATCCAAGACCGTACTTCCTCCTGATCTCGTTCTTCTTGTGGGAATCTTCCTCGCTATCCAGATGCATTGGGACGAACATGCTCGTATCCACCCCCCAGTGGATGACCTCGCAATCCCAATCCGAGGGTGCGTCGTACCTAGATTCAAGGTCCGACTTTGTTGCTCTGGAGTTTGGGACCACCACTGCAGAGTGTCGGATTGCGGATTTCTCAAAACGGGCATACCTGCCTGCCATGAAACGGATTGCTATGTCGTTGGGGTTCGACCACACCGCTGGTTCCCCGAAACTCGCTGCTAGGGTCAGTCCGTCCCTCTCCCCTAGCCAAGTTCCGTGCATTGATGATACCACAGGCGCAACTTCTCTCCGGCATCTGTCGAGTTGTTTGGAAGACCAAGATACCATTGGGCAATGGAGGTGGACGACATCGACTGGTTCATCTGCATGGAGGCGGACCAATTCTTTCAGGGCCGACTTGCCGTAGGAGCGCGTGAATTCAAGGGGTATCTTGACCCATGGGACCTCGATGATGCTGACTCCTTCAAGAATAGGGGAGTTTCCTCTGGATTTCCTAGTTATGACCGAGATCCTGTGCCCCATGGCCGCGAGTTTGGATGACAGGTGGTATACAGTGGACCCCATCCCCCCCCACCTGGGTGGGTACTCTCCCGATATCATCGCTATGTGCATGGCTCCACCGGTAAACCGGTCTAGGGAGGCGTTATTGAAGAGAACGGGAGTGGAAATGACTCTACAATGGTTCAAAAATAGCCCCATGATAGGCAATTCCCTATGGAAGACACCCTGCCAGTCCACGTGACCGTGGTAATTCCTACGAGAAACGAGGAGGAGGCCATTGTGGATACCATTCGATCGGTTCCAAACGACGGTTGGTGCAAGGAGCTGGACTTCCTGATAATCGACGGAAATTCCGAGGACCGTACTCGCGAGCTCGCCGAGGAAGAAGGGGCTGAGGTGTATCTCGAGGCGAGGAAGGGGTATGGGAGAGCCTACAAGACGGGTTTCGCCATTGCCCCGGGGGAAATAATCGTCACAATGGATGCTGATTGCACATATCCCGGAGAGGAGGTCCCGAGACTAGTTAGGAAGCTAGTCGAAGAGAACCTCAAGTTCATCACATGCGATCGTCTGAAGAGGGCCGAGGAAGGGGCGATGTCCGGCCTCCATGGATTCGGCAATTGGGCTCTCTCATTCACTGCGAAGATGCTGTTCTTCTATGGGATTCACGACTCCCAGTCAGGGATGTGGGTCTTCCGCAAGGAGATTATGGAAAACCCGAAGATGCGCCCGACTAACGATGGGATGCCCCTCTCCGAGGAGATGAAGATCAACGCCAGGAGGTGCTTCGGTCGTGATGAGGCAGTGGAGGTATCCGTCCCATATAGGCCCAGGGTGGGGACCGCTGAAATCCACACGTGGGGGGATGGGTGGAAGAACTTCAAGTTCCTATTCTCTAAGAGGGTCGGTCTGAACAGGGAGAGGACCCCCTGGGGCCCAGAGAACTAGTCTTCGGAGTCGAATTCCTGATCCAAATCACGAGGATCAAACCCAGACCACGACTCGATGACCTGCATGTCCTTGGCTATCTCTGCCATCTTCATCCTCCTGTATGCAATTCCCGCCATCGAAAGAGATGCCATGGTGATTACGAGCAAGGGAATACCCAGAGATGAGACCCATGCCTCCAGACCAGTGTCCGAATCAACGATGGGGACTGTGTGAACCGCACCGGGAGATACTAGATCAGCGTCTATCGCCCAGACTTCGACCCTCGCCCAAGAACCCCCGGAGACCACCCAGGAGAACCTCGAAGTCCAAATGCCATCGCCCTCCATCGAGTCCCCGTTTGTTCCATCGTCGTAGAAGTACATGGCAACAGATACCCCCCCAGCAATTAGTTCCCCGCGAACGATCTCGGTAGTCCCATCTGCATCCTGAACTCGGACCGTGGTAGTTACCTCTGTGGGAACGCCGTCCTCGACCCTGATCACAGATACCATCAGGTCGGATACTTCCGGAGCACTGGACCCGACTGTCAGGTTCACCGAAGCTACTGAGGTGTCCCCCCTCGAGTCCTTCACCAGCAAGTCTATCCTCACTGGTCCTGGCTGGAACGAGATGTTCAGAATGATGCTATCGCTGACTAGTTGGCCGTCTATCATCCATTCGAAGAGGACGATGTCATCGTCGTAGTCGAAGCTCTGCTCAGCGCTAAGGACCGCTTCTTGACCGGGAGGCAAGTATTGGCCATCACCCATTCCGGAGATCACTGCAACCGGGCCTGTCTCTAGGACGGTGATGCTCTGTGAGTGAGTTCGCTCCATTCCTTTCTCGTCGATTAGTAGGAATGTCAGGTTGTGAATCCCATGAGATAGGTAGTCATTGTACCAGTAGGCAGCGCTCTTGGAATCTAGTATAGTTCCGTCCAAGTCAGAAGTGACCGTGACGGAGAAATCGTCACCATCCATGTCGACCGAGTCTCTGAAGTCGAAGAGGATGGGGAGGTTCGAGTAGACTTGGGCATCTGGGACAGGTGAGTCGAGCATGAGCAACGGTGCTGACTCTGAGACGACGATCTCGATCTGGTCGGAAACTGGTACGCCACCGTCATCGAGGGTGAGTGTGATGGTATGCTCTCCGGCAGGGAGACGAGTCAAGATATCCCAACTGCTCCCGATGGGGTCGGCAATCTGGTCCGACTCCCATAGCACCGAGACTAGGTCGCTGCTCATCGCTGCTACCGGGTTGCAAAGTAGCCCACTTCCGTTGTCCGGAAGCTCGGAGCACGAGAGGTCCCAGTCACCGGATCCGGTGGATTCCAGGGAAACCAACTCTGAGGAGTCCGTGAAAGTCCCAGAGATGGGCTTTGAAATCATGGCATCTGGGGCGGAGTTGATCACCTCCAGCGTCTCTGATTGGGTGTTCCATTGGTTGGCGTGATTACCCCTGGTGTCACTGGCCCTCATTGTGATGGAATGTATTCCTTTGCTGAGTGTTCCTGACCACTCGGGAAGGTCCGGGGAAGAGCCCGCCCCTAGGAGTCCGTCTAAGTCGCTGTGGAACTCGAAACGGATGTCATCCCCTTCTGGATCGGTAGTCTGGAAGCCAGTCAACGCGACCCAGTCTGCTGAGGTCTGACCGGTCCTGGATATCTCCATCACCGGTTCTGGGAGCTCGTTGTACAGCTCTACGTTGAATGTCCACGAGACCACGTCGTTGACCCCGTCCCAAGCATTCACTGATACGCTGAAGGTGTCCTCTGGAGCGCTGATGAAGGATCTGACAATCTCCATTGGGCAGCTAGGATTCCCGGGGTCTGGGTCAGGGTCAGATTCGTAGGATGCCGATGCCCAACACCACAAATCGAGATCCTCTGGGTCAAAAGTCCCTGAAAGATCGATGGTGACGTTCGCTGTTTGACCCAGGAAGAGTGTGCCCCACGATGAGATGGAGGGGGATGTGCCCACGGTTAGCACCGGAGGCAGGTTCACCAATTCCAACTCGCGGGTCTCGTTGACGCAGTTCCCCTCGGAGTCGCATACCTCGAGTGTGATGACATGGCTCCCATCCGAGAGGCATGGCTCAGACTCGTTCATGTTCGCTATGAAGAATGAGTTGTTGCTAGATTGGAGGTCGCATGCTGACCCGAAGTCCCCATCGATGCTGCTCGTCCAGCTGTAAGTGAGGAGGTCGAAGTCAAGATCCCAGCTCTCCCTGGCATCGAAAACGATCTCGCTCTCGCTTGAGTACTCCATCTCCAACGGGGAATTCCAGAGGATGAATGGTGGTTGGTTGCTGAGTTCCAGCCTGCAGTAGACTCGAATGTCACCATCAATCTGCATGGGAACAGAGTCATTGTGGACCCCTGAATAGTCGCATCCGACGTATGCCGTGTTGGTGGATGACCACCCCTGGATGGGCACCCATCTCTGACCGATGTGCGGGCCGTACTCAAACATCCCTTCGTAGGGCTGGGTGGCCAGGACCTCGCTCTCGAACTCATCGAAGGTGATGTTTACCTGTGCCATGGGAATGTTGAGGAGGTTCTGGTTGATTGTGTGGACGTCGACCATCCACATGACGTCAGCAATGACGTCGTCAGAAGAGCTCTCCGGAGTGAGGATGTCTCCCGAGGAAATCCAACGGAGGTGGGAATTGTTGCTCAATGAGAACGTGCTTTGCGAGCCTGAGCGATTTGCCAATGACGAGGCAGTGAAGTTCACTGAGCTTTGGTCGATTTCGGGAAGCTCGTCGCAGATTAGAGAGACGCCATCAGCTAACAGCTCGGTGTGCGAGACTAGGTCCAGGCAGTTTGACGGGCTGTCCCATATCACGCTGTTAGATATCCTGGATGGCAGCGAACCCCTCGCCTCCCAGTACATCCCGCCACCATCGCCACTCAGGTCGAGGCCGGTAATCTCGGCATCTACCCCCTCAAGGCTGACCGAGTAGTTCGAAGAGGAGGATTGGATCGCGATGTCATCGAGAATAACGATCCCAGGGAACAGATTCCCGCTGTTGTCGATGTCCAGGGCCGGCTCGGAGAGCGCCCCTACCACGGTAGTCGAAATCAGCTGCAAGTCGATGCTGTCCCTGACAACTATCCCCCTCTGGTCCCCATCTGAGGAGCAGGTGTGGCATGAGACGTTCTTCCCACCGCTCATCACATAATTGGAATCCTGAAAGTAGAGTCCTATGGCATTCCCCGATGTTTGGACGTTGGTGAGTTCCACGTTGCTGGAATCGATGACTGAGACTCCGGTACCGATGTTTTCCTCGCTGACAAGGTTCTCCACCCTGGGATGGAATTCCACGAATGAGACGCCGTCTGCAGCATTGTTCCTGATGGTCCAGTTGCTGCCAATAACGCCACCCTTCCCAAAGACGGCCCCAGTCCCGGTGGAGTTCTCGACGACTAAGTCGGAAATCTCTGCTGGACCCTTGCTGGACCAACTGGTGCTGCGGAAGAGGATCCCAGCAGACTCGTGAGAGTTGAGAGGGGACTCTGGGCCGTTGTTGCGAATGGTGATGTTCGTCAGGGAGGTCGAGGAATCGATAGTGTAGGCCCTGAACCCAACGATGGCATTGTCCTCTATCACGGCATCCGTGACCTTGGCACCGGATGTGTTGACGTCGAAGGCCGCACCGATCCCGAGCCCCGGGGTCTTCGCACCTGGTCCACCGGTCCCCCTTACCTCGAGCCCGGTGAACACTGCATTGGTCTGCAGATTGGAGTAGTTAGTGTGGTCGAGGCGCTCAACGAGTACGCCCCTGTACTGGCAGTCCTCGACCTTCGTGTTGAGGAAGGTAGGCCTGGTTGTGGCTCCTTCCGAGATGTGCCTCACGATGATCCCGTTGTCTGAGTTGGAGACGTTCAAGTTCGTGAAGAGCGGGATTGAGTCCTCGACCCATATCGCGGAAGATGCTGCCAAAGTTGCCCCGGTGACGTTGGTGATCGAAATATTGGTGAAAATGCCACCACTAAGGTACCATTGATTAATTCCACGGGTCACTAGATCGCTAATCGTGGCACCCTGCACGATCGGTGCTGAGGAGGCCCCGGAGGAGATGCCGATCCCGTACCTCCAGGTGGTGGAAGAGCCGTGCAAGTCCTGCCCTCCCCCATCGATCACGATGTCCCTGAGAATCGGCGATGCGCTGTCGAAAAGGTCGATCGCCACCCTGTCCGCGTTGTTTACCACCAGGTTGGTGATTACCGGGTCGCTCCCGTAGACGGTGATCCCGTACTCGCCCTCAGAGATCGTGAGGTTGTCAAGGGTGGACCCCTTGTTGTTGGAGGTGGAGTTGAAGACAACGCCATGGTGCTTCCCCGAGATTGATTCGATCACTATGGGCGCGGACTGTGTCCCCTCCATCGTAATCCTGCCATCCACACCCAGCCTCTCGTCGTCCCCGAGGAGGATGGTCGTTCCAGCCTGGACGACTAGTACCTGGTTGGACTGGACCAGGTACCCGTCTTCTAGCGAAACCGTCCCATTCCAGACCGTTGTGGACCTAGGCGAGCCAGCCGATACTGCGGATAGCATGGGCGCCATCAGGAGCAACAGAACCAGAGTGACTCCCAAGCGCATATGGGCCCTGCCGTTGGCAATCAGCGTTAATGACTTGCGTGATTTGACCCATCCAGAAGGAGTCATAAGCGTCCAGTCAGGCCCAACGTACGAATGACGTCACTGGCGTGGATTCTGATTTCATGCGAGCCCGGGAGAGAGAGGGACGTTTACCTACAGCTCCTGGATATACCAGTGGTGTCGGAGGTCTCGATCGTATACGGGGAACTCGACCTGGTTGCGAGGATTGACTTCGAGAGCGAGAAGCAGATGTCCAAGACCCTGATCGAGGACATGAGGCACGTGGAAGGGATCAGGAAGACTGAGACCCTGATCGCTGTGGAGGTGTGATTTTTTGGCTGTGGGATTCGTTCTGATCACTACCGAGCCCGGAGAGGAGATCAGCGTGAGGGAGAAGGTCGCAGAGATAGATTGCGTCGAGGGCATCTGGGTCGTCTTCGGCAACTTCGACTGCTTCGTCAAGGTGGAGGCGGATGACGAGGCGGAGCTGACCGAAGCGATAGTCAAGGGCATTAGGTCTGTCCCAGGGATAGTCGACACCAGGACCCTCATCGGCGCCGAGATCTAGAGCTCCCTGCTGAGCCTGCGAGTCAACTCCCTCGATGCCTGGCCGCAACCCGTGGAACGAAGGCGGACGATGGCCTCCTTCCAGCTGGAGAGCCTCTCCTCCCTGCTGACCACGCCCCTCCAGTACCACCAGTGCGCCTCGGCACGGCGATGTGGGGCTAGTGAGTCCCTCAAGGATCCGGGGTCGAAGTCGGAATGGGCATCTATGAGCCACTTCGGGGGTTCGGAGCAAGCCTCGAGCGCCATGTGCATGGAACGCAGCTTGTCGAAGGGGTCCGTCGACGACCCGATGTGCGACCTTGCTGCCTCTAGTGCCTCGTCGAGGAACTCCTTCGCCTCCGCACCAGCGGACAGCCGGGACCTGAGGTCCAGGACTGGCAGCCTTGGATCGTCGGGGCCCATTCGGCCCTCTATGGAATCACGGGTTCGTGAGGCTTCCTCCAGGTTGCCTGATTCGAGGGCGAGCGAGTGCCTCAGAAGATCCAGGACCAGAGACGCAAGCTCCCTGTCCTCTGTCTTCAGATCAGAGAGGCTCACCGAATCCGCCCCGGACAACAGGGTCTGAGCGATGCCCCCGCTATCGGAGCCCGGGAGCCTGTCGTCGTACTTCCGGACCAATGAGGAGATCTCGGCTCTGACCCTGTCTCCCGGATCCAATCTAGAAATCGCAGAGGCCTCGAGCTCGTCAGCACGATCCCATTCGCCCTCGGCCCTGGCTAGCCTAGCCGACCTCAGGTCCTTTCTGGGTCCATCGCCCATCGAATCGATGTACTCCGAAGCTATCATCGGCTCCCCCCTCTCCAATGCGATGTCCGCGGCCAACTCGAAGAGCCCCTCCTCTGGGTTTGCCGAGATAGCCTGCTGGAGCACAACCGCGGCAGCTGCCGAGTCTTCGCTAGCGATCTCACTGATGCTCTCCGCGATCCATGACGTTTCGACCTCGGTGCCGGACTCCAGCCTGTGATGCGCCTCCATCCTCCTTGCCCTGGGGCCAGTCCTCCTCGACCACATCTCCGCGAGCTTCGAGTGCATTTCCCCTGCACCCCCGTCCATGAGGGTGGCCCTCCTGACATTTCGAACCAGGTGGTGGGGTTCGACGAGAGACCCCGCCCAACGAAGGATGGCTGACTCGTCCAACTCCTCGGTCCCGTCTGGTTCGAGCATCTCCTCCACCCCCAGGGGAAGCGGGGACAGGGAGAGCTCGTCCAATGACGATGCCCCGGACTGGCTCAGTCGTCGGAGGACCTGGGACTCGACGTACTCCTGGACGGCACCCGAGCCTGGTAGCTCGTCGTCGGGCGACCATAGCTTGATCCCCAGCGGGTGGCCATCCATCGCCTCGCACACTTCGATGGCCTCGTTGTCGGGCATCTCCTCTGGGAGGAGCTCCCGGGCCAGGGTGGTTTCCATGCCCTCCAACCTAATCGGATCGAAGCCGGAGATCTCCGGGAATGGGTTGGGTGCCCTGGTGACTGCCAGAATCACGGCCGAGGTCCCGGAACAGGCTTCGAGCAACTCTCTCACCCCCGCCACCAGCCTGTCGCTGGATTGCTGCGCCTCGTCGAGCACGAGAAGGGTCTTCTTCGAGTCGACTCTAGTGACTACCGCATCCTTCGAGGACGGTGCGCGACCACCGAGCCACATTCTTGCTATCGATGACGAGTCTGAGTCGGTCTGGCAGGTGGCCCACCTGACTAGCCACCCGTCATCGAGCAGGGACTGGCAGACTGCACTGGCAACGCTGGTCTTCCCTATCCCCGGTAGCCCCTCGATCAGGTAGCTCGACCCATTCGATAGGCCGGAGGAGATGCTGCTGACGACCTCGTCCCTGCCATGCAGTGTGATCGGGTCCGGAACCGGGCCCACGGACCTCCCCCTGGACTTCCTGGTCGGGCTCGAGCCGTCCCTCGCCTTCTCCCTGCCCCTATCAGTCAGGTGGTACACCTTCCTGCGCCGGGGCGCTCCGATAACGTGAGCGGTCCTGGAGGAAACCAGCCCCTCTGACTCCAGCGACTTCAGCGGGGGGTGGAGGGCCGATCGAACGACCCCCAGGTGCTCGGCCAGGCCGACGAGCGAGATCGCCCTGGGCACGTCCCATGACTCCTCGAGGTCCCTCCCGAAGTCGGATAGGTAGACCAGAATGGCGAGTTGGCGCTGGTTGAGCACGGTGCTCCGTCTTGCAAAGTGTAAATCAAACCCGGCGGCCGTCGCTTCACTTGTCCATGGGCATAGACCACAGCAACTTGGAGCTCCCGAGGGAGCCGGGGGTGTACCTGTTCAAGCGATCGGACGACCGTGTCCTGTACGTCGGGAAGGCGACTGACCTCAGGTCTAGGGTCAGGTCCTACTTCTCCAAGAACCCGGACAGGGAGATGGTGCCGAGGCTCGTCAAGGAGTCAGACAAGGTAGACTTCATCGTCACGCAGAGCCCCTCCGAGGCACTCGTCCTGGAGAGGGAGCTGATCAGGTCCAACCAACCGAGGTACAACTCCATGCTGAAGGACGGGAAGTCGTTCCCGTTCATCGCGATGACCGCGCACGAGAAGCCTCGCATCATGTACACCAGGCACCCGCCGAAGGACGCGAGGATATGGGGGCCATTCCCCGATGCCGGGGCAGCCAAGCTAGTGGTGAAGCTCCTGCGTCGCCACTTCGGCATGCGGGACAAGACCGACAAGGCCCCCTTCGGGTTCGTCGAGACCGGCGGGGACGAGGGGTACTCCGAGAGGGTCAGGGCGGTCGAGAGCGTCCTGGACGGGAACGCTGGGGCCCTGATCGAGAGGCTGCAGTCCGAGATGGACGAGGCATCGGAGAGGCTGGACTACGAGAGGGCGGGCAGGGTGAGGGACATGATCGGCTCGGTCCAGGGGGCGAAGTCGGAGAACGTGGTGTCCAGCAGGTTCTACCAGGACTGCGATGCGGTCGGCTTCTCATCGAGCGGCGACAGCGGGTGCCTGGTGATCCTCCATGCGAAGGGGGGCATAATTCGCGGCCAGGTCGAGTACCAGCTGATCCACAGGGGGGACGTATCGGACTCGGTATCGCTGGTCCTCTCCGAGCACTATGCGAACAGGCGGCCCCCGAAGAGCCTGCTAGTCCCCTCCCCCCTCGGCGACTCGATGGCGGAATGGCTGTCAATGAGGAGATCGGCGTCCGTCGAGGTCAGGGTCCCCGTGCGAGGGGAGCTTGCGAAGCTCAGGGCGATGGCGGACAGGAACGCCGAGATACACCTCATCAGGAGCTCCCGGGCGGGCGACCTGGAGAAGGCGGCTGCCGACGAAGGCGCCGCCCTGCTGGGCCTCGATACCCTTGACCACATAGTCTGCTTCGACATGTCCCAGACCCTCGGCAAGGAGAGGGTTGGGGCGTCGGTCGTCATGAGGGGGGGAAGGCCCTCCAAGGAGGGGTACAGGACCTACAGGGTCAGGTCGGATGCACAGGACGACCTCAGGATGATGTCGGAGGTGGTGGCACGGTGGGCGAAGAGGCAGGACGTGTGGCCCGACCTGCTTCTGCTGGACGGCGGGGGGACCCACCTTTCCGCGATCGAGCGGACGCTCGAGGAGATGGGGCTGCTTGGCGAGTTCCCGGTAGCGGCGCTCGCGAAGAGGGAGGAGACCCTCCACATGAGGGGCATCGAGCCCATGCTGCTAGACCGGAGGGGGAGGGCCCTGGTCCACGCCCGCGACGAGGCTCACAGGTTCTCCAACGCATTCCACAAGAAGCGCCGGGGCAAGGGGGCCCTGGCCGACCCGCTCGAGGAGGTGGAGGGCCTGGGCGCGAAGAAGATCCAGTCCCTGCTCCGCCACTTCGGCGGGAGGAGGGGCATCGAGCGCGCCAGCGCCAAGGACCTGCGCGGCGTCCCGGGGATAGGCAAGGAGATGGCCGAGAGGATCCGCGCCCATCTGGAGAGGTGATCCGATGCAGGGGAACGGCCCCCACGAGATGCTCGAGGAGGCCGTTTCGGAATTGTACGACGGGATCATCCCGGGAACCCTGCCAAGGC
>Ga0206683_10000784_pt1 | contig 22489 bp, 20 predicted proteins | sample M280m12015metaG_FD_155483 | JGI IMG/M metagenome (GOLD analysis project Ga0206683, IMG submission 155483) | Ammonia-oxidizing marine archaeal communities from Monterey Bay, California, United States - M2 80m 12015 | ecosystem: Environmental > Aquatic > Marine > Intertidal zone | place: USA...
CTTTGTATAACGGCAGAGGGGTGACATAGTGGGGATAGTGGATGTTGGATCAAAGCCGATTCTAGAGAGAGAAGCTACGGCAACTGGATTCATTCGCCTCTCGAAGGAGGCTATCGACTCTGTGATCACTGGAAATTCCCCCAAGGGTGACGTTCGGGGAGCATCTACAATATCTGCAATTCAGGCTGTCAAGGAGACGCCCCGTACACTCCCTCATTGCCACCCGATTCCAATCGAGGGCTGCAATGTTGAATGGGGGGTGCTTGAGGGGGAACTGCATTGCACAGTGACTGTTCGGACGCATTGGACAACGGGAGTTGAAATGGAGGCTCTCTGTGGGGTTAGTGCTGGATTACTTTGTGTATGGGATATGCTGAAACCCATTGAGAAGGATGAAGATGGCCAGTATCCAACTCTCTCAATCGAGGGTATTAGGGTACTGCGAAAGAAGAAGTCACACCCACAGGGTTGATTTCCCGAACCCCTTCACACGGACATGCCAACCGCTGATTTGATTCCGGAATTTCTGAAGGCTACTGAAGCAGCAGCAATTGCCGCCTCAAAATGGAAGGGAATGGGTGATGGGAAGGCTGCTGATGGTGCAGCGGTGGAAGCAATGCGGGAAGTCTTCGATTCGGTACCATTTGATGGGCGGGTCGCAATCGGAGAGGGAGAGCGCGACGATGCCCCCATGCTTTGGATCGGGGAGCCTCTAGGTTCGAAGCAGGGAGATCCAAATGCCCCATCCATCGACATTGCAGTAGACCCTCTCGAATGCACAAATCATGTAGCGTCTGACCTGCCAAATGCGATGGCCGTTCTTGCTGCAGGTCCTAGAGGAACGCTTCTCCATGCTCCTGACTGCTATATGGATAAGATTGCAGGACCAGCAGAAATCTCAGAGGTAACTAGTCTGGAAGCGGATGTCGATTACAATATTGAGGGTGCCTCAAACGCACTAGGAAAGAGACCCGAAGAGATGAAAGTTGTAGTAATGGATAGACCCAGGCACGATGAACTAATTGGGGACTTGAAGCGTCTCGGAATTAGTCCAATATTAATTGGGGACGGCGACATTGCTGCTGCGCTAAATGCAGCAGATCCAAATTCGGAAATAGACATGCTAATGGGAATCGGCGCCGCTCCAGAAGGGGTGATAACTGCCACTGCATTGAGGGGGCTGGGGTCTTCATTCGAAGGCCGTTTAGTTTTCAAGAATGAAGGCCATAGGGATAGAGCAGAGAAAATGATTGACGGGGATATTGAGAGAATATGGGCTAGAGATGATTTATGCTCCTCTGACGATTCAGTTTTCATTGGAACCGGTGTTTGTGATGGGAGGACAAAGGGAGTGGAAGATATCGGAGATGGCAGTCACAGAGTATCTTCGGAGGTAATTGACGTCCGTTCCAATAATCACTACATTTCTTCAACAATTGTTTAGTCTGAAATTCTAATCTAGGAAAATATCCTCGATGACGATGGTTTCTTTTCTCAGAACGTTTTCCACACAGCCGGGGAAACGGATGGACAAGCAATTATTGGAGAAAAATGCGAGAGAATTGGTATCCCCGGGTCGAGGGATACTGGCTGCAGATGAGAGCAATGGGACCATGTCAAACCGTCTTGAGGCGGTTGGCATTAAACCCTCTTCCGAGGCCAGAAGATCTTATCGCGCCAATCTATTCTCCACAGAGGGATATGAATCCGCAATAAGTGGAGTGATACTGTTCGATGAAACAATCCGCCAATCTATGGATAACGGTAAACCAATAACCCAAGAACTCTCAGAAAGAGGAGTTCTTCCCGGGATTAAAGTCGATACTGGTGCAAAGGAACTTGCCAATCACGAAGGTGAGAAGATCACCGAAGGCCTTGATGGTCTTAGAGAAAGGTGCACAGAATATTTTGCCATGGGCGCAAGATTCGCAAAATGGCGAGCAGTAATCAGGATTGGTGATGGGATTCCAAGCTCAGCATGCCTCTACACAAACGCCCATGCTTTAGCTAGATATTCTGCAATTTGCCAAGAGCAGGGACTAGTTCCAATAATCGAGCCAGAAGTTCTCATGGACGGTGACCATGATGCTAGTATGTGCTTCGATGTCACATCTTCGATTCTCGCCGCTACTTTCACAGAGTGTGAGGAACAGGGGGTTCACATTCCAGGAGCACTATTGAAGCCAAACATGATCATTGCTGGGAAGGATTGCGAAGATCAGATTTCCAGAGAGGAAGTTGCTAGGATGACTGTCGAATGCCTAACAAAAAATGTCCCACATGAATTGCCAGGAATAGTTTTCCTTTCTGGGGGGCAGTCCGATGAAGACGCAACAGCACATCTCAATCTAATGAACAAAATGGGGGTCGAACATCCTTGGCAACTATCCTACTCATACGGCAGGGCCCTCCAAGCAGATGCTTTGAGGAAATGGTCAGAGAACGTCGAAGACTCAGATATCTCCAGCTGCTCGGCGTTTTTACACAGAGCAAAAATGAACAGTCTAGCTAGAAGTGGCGATTGGAATGAAGACCTAGAAGGTTGATCAGGACTTTTCTTCCAATGCCCCGGGTCGAACCTGCCAGACACAGATTTCGTATCTCCCCGAAAGTGCTCCACCTCTCTTTGTGGTAGCCACCTTGAGGATATCCTTGTCCTTGGAGAGTACATTTCCAAGCTGCTGCGGTGTTGTTCCATGCCTCATCGTTGAGTTCACATGCTCCAGAATTTCAGTGGTGTTCGCTTCCCCTCTTTCGTCCAGGAATTTTTTGATCTTTTGCCTTAGTCTCGTAGTCCTCATAATTTCACTCTACTCTTTTCTGGACTCCCACAATGTCCACTTTTTACAGGATGGCGGAGGGTAATATAATGCTTCTGTATGTATTTCCGCTCTTTGGTTACAAATAATGACATATTTATTCCAACTTTTTCTGAATTACTTTTGCGAATCATCCGGGTCGGGGAAATTTCCACTGGAAACATATAACTAAATGTAACAAAAACAAATAATTTATTACTATCTTACAGATAGTCCCATTCTGTAGGTGTTTTTTGATGTCAGATACTTCCTCAGTCGATCGGAAAAAAACCCCAAGAAAAATTAGAAGTAAACATCGAAGAAGGTTGCTCTCGATTCTCGCTCAGGGCGAGGCGACTGTATCCGAGCTTTCCCTCAAGTCTAATCTAAGGATGCCTCACGTTTCTGCTGAAGTAAAGAGGATGAGGGACGATGGCTTAGCAACCAGCGACCTTCCCCCTGGTTCTAGAGGGGCTAGAATTAGGCTAACCGAGGGTGGTTGGGGTATTCTGGAGGATGACGAGTGGTCGAAAATATTGGGATTACAAGATATACCCGTAGATAGGGATAGCTGCTGTGTTCTTACCAGAGATGAAGAAAATCTGACTCTGTGTTTTTTGAGTACTCCAAGGGAAACAATGGTGCAGATTCCAAACCGCATCCAGAAACCTTCGCTAGATAACGAAATGTCCACCAGAAACCAAGGGGTGTCATGGAATTGGGCCGTTCTCTCTGAACGCTCACCCAGGTGGTTTGATTTTAGAAAAATGGAGGTCCTAGATTCTCCCCCAGAATTAGCAGGACCGGGAAGTATTGACGCCTATTCAGAGAAACCCCCAATTATCGGAGTGATTAGGGCTAAATTACTCGACGCAAACACTACTCCAATAATTTCCCCAGGAGATTGGTTCACCCAACCTCATCAAATCCAACGTGCACCACTGGATGAGCGTACCTATCACAGAGGGGACTGGATTCTAGGTTCGCCACACAGAAAATCTCCAGATATCAGGCCTTCCCAGCCAGTTGCTGCCATAATTAAGGAGAGACTTCCAAGGTCTGTTCTTCTTAGATCAGCTAGGATAAATTCTCTCTTACTCGCAGATTTGAGTGGTTTGGATATGGAGGGAGGAGAGTATCCAATAGGGGCTCTGGATTATTGGATTGAGATTGCTCATCCACGATTAACAGAAACAGAGAGGAATAGGAGGTTGATATCCCTCAGGGATAGAATTTCCACTTCCAGGAGAACTAAGGTTGAGGAATCAACACTTAGGAAATTCCGAAAGGAATGGGGGGATAGAAATTTCTCCAGCGACGAGTCAATAATCAGATCCATTGATTTGAGGGGACTTGGCAAGTCTGTAACAGAGTCACTAATTAGATGGTCTATAGGTAGGAATGACAAACCCCTCGTAGTTGAACTTCAGCATCAATTGCCTGATTCAATGTTGTCTAAAATATCATCATATTCAAATCTAAGATTGGTTATAATGGAAAAGACTTCCAATCACTTTTCTTCTTTCGATATCCTGAAGATCGATCCAATTAGGACTCTGCCTTGGTTGAGTTACCAAACAAGCTCCGGAGCAACGATTCCAGTCAGAATGATAGAGCAGGGGGAATCAACAATAGATTATCCCGAAGAGGATGCGAGTAAAACAATCTCTCCTTGGGAAATATTGGACATCTCCCCATCAAATGAAGAATTTGAACATCTAATCGATCCTTCTTCTGAATCGATAGTTAGGTCGGCATTATCCCAATTTCCCCATGGAGATGAAGAATGGGCAAACCAAATGGAGGCGAGATATCCACTTGCAGCATGGATCGCATCCCCCAGAGAAACCAGATGGCAAAGATGGCAGCGCGTCTCATCAAGATTAGAATCAGAGTGGATGGCACTCTTAGATCTGGATTATCTGCCAATTGAGAGAATTTCTGAACTTGCAGACCAAGCCCCAGAATCAGTAAAGCAGGTTTTCTCAGAGACTATCACATCAAAACTTAGGGCCGATCCGGACAATCTTCTTAGATCCTGGCCAGCGATTGATCCAAACCATGCAAATAGTGGGGCAGCATGGCTTGCTTCGCACTTTATCCAGAACTCAGCTTGGCTCCCTAGAGAGGCTTATTCAGATATTCTTGGTTGGGCTGTCGAGGCTTGGCTTTCTCATCCGCCTCACGAATCTCTCGGAGCTCTCACCGGCCTCAAGTGGTTATATGGGGCCGAAAAAAAATCTCAAGAAGACCTCAACAGAATCATGCTTAGAATCAGAGATGTTGGTTCAGAACTCCCCGAGGGGCATCACCTAAACACGTGGTCAAGGCTCTACGATCTTTCTTCAGGAAAAAGAGAAAATAATCTAGATGACATTGCTCTATTCATCCGTGATCTCCCCAATTCGTGGTGGGCCCCATTCTCCTCAGAATTCCTAATCATGATTTTGAATAGTCATGAAGCTGGGGATTACCTCGAATTAGAAATTCCATGGTGTTCAGCAGTTCTCCGCCCAATTGGTGAGATTTCCGAGGCCCCCGGCCTCTCCTCGATAAGACATAAGGGGTGCGATGCTGGATTATTGTCACACCTGCAGTCATTCATACGAAAACTCCCCGATATCCACGATTCCATTTCTTTCAATCATCTTTGGGATTTACTCAATGCCATGGAATCCGCAATAGCCAAAAGAACACCTTTGGCCGGACGAGCTCACAAATTCTCTGGATGGTTGGCTCAGCCCGAAGATAAATGGCCAGATCTCACAATGAAGATGATGATGGATGGAGATGTCAATATCTCACATAGACTAATCTTGGGCAAGTCCGGTTTCCATTCAGGACTAGCAGAAATAGATGATTTTTCGAAACCGTTGGGTTCTTGAGCGAATCTACCTGCGGAGTATTGCCCAACAGGCAACACCGTGTGGACGAAACCCCCACGCCGGAGGTAGAGGATGAAACACGGTACCACTGATTGGGTGACCATCCGTCGAAGACCATCGAGACTCTTCCGAGAGAATGATCGTTGGCGCAAATCGGGTGGCCGGATTGCGTAGGTCCCCTGAGGACGGAATAGAATGAATCAAGGGACTACCCCGCAGTCCGACAGACGTCCCGGGGTGGGTCAGGCGCCTGAGCAAAGCAGTGAAGGTGGCCGTTACGCCCCGGGGCACACTAAGCTAGAACGGCCCCAATAGGTAGGAAGACGATGCACGGAATCGGACTAATTGGCGGAACCTTCGATAGATTTCATTCAGGACACATGTCCCTTATAGAAACCGGTCTTTCTCATTGTGAGAAGATTCAGGTATGGATGACGAGCGATGAGATAGCCCAATCTAAGGATAACCGAATTAAGAAATGGGATGAAAGAAAGTCCGATTTGGAAAGTGCCACGTCTGAACACTCTTCCAGGATTTCTACTCACTTACTTAGTGATGAATTCGGTCCAGCACTCGAAACTAGCCAGGCCACCGCAATAATTTGCTCTAATGAGACAATGCCTAGTTGCCTAGAAATAAACTCACAGAGGCAGGAAAGTGAGCTTGAGCCATTGGATCTGATTCTCGCGGAAAGCGTTTTTTCCTGGAACGGAAATACAATCTCGAGTTCCCAAATTAGGGCAGGTCTGATGGACAGGGAAGGAAAACCATGGATCCCTCGAAAAATAAGTGATTCTGATGCAAGGATTACTCCTCGAGTAGAATCAGAACTAAAGCAACCCTTTGGGAAACTAATTGAGGGTCCCGAAGAAGATACTTCAATTGCGATAAAAGAAGCACTCTCCCATATCTCGGAAACTCCAGATTTCAATGGTCTGTTAATTGCAGTTGGAGATGTAACTGTTCTGGGCTTCCAGAGAGTAGGCAGGACTGCCGATATGGCATTTATTGATGGCCAAACCAAGCGTTCTCACTGGGCCAGTAGTAGTGAGATTAATCAAGACCTTTATGATAATATCATTGAGTGCACTAGTCCAGCAGGATCGTTGTCAAACTCACTTCTTGAGGCTTGCAGGGAATCAGTATCTTCATGGCTAGAAAATGGGGATAGTAGCCTCATCATTGTCACGGGTGAAGAAGATCTAGCACCATTGCTTTTGCACCCTCTGGCTCCCATTGGTTCAGCAGTAGTCTACGGCCAACCCGGCAAGGGCGTAGTAGTTAGGTGGTGCGATGAGGAATCCAAGGATAGATGTAGAAATCTGTTATTGGATTTCGAAGTCAATTAATTATCTAACTTAGCATCCTGGACCCAATTCAGACCTACCCCGACCATCACAAAGGAAATCATAACTGAGTAAACTCCTGGATCAACCCATGTTGATTCCAAAGTACTCCATACCAAGTAATAAGCAGCCCCTGAAACAATCATCCAACTAGAGAAAGTTCTTCCAAGACCCTCCTTAGTGGAAAAAAGACTGGTAAAAATCCTATCCCGAGGCAACCCGGCGAACCAACCACGAAAACCATCCTCTCTGGCTGAACCCATTCCCATTACTCCAGCAGCAATGAGTGAAGAACTCAGAATAACGAATAGAATATCATCCGGAAACGACAATGCAACCTCATGTACTGAATTGGTCTCGTCGCCATTGGTTAGGAAATCAATCCAATTCACCCTTTTGCCACTTGAATAGGCACCAAATGCAATATTTACTACCGTAAGAAAAGCCATCCAAACTCCAACAATAAATGATCCAGCCGATAGGGTGCTACTAGGCCTCATCAGAGATACCATCCATTCTCGGTCAGCCTCTGACATCGAGCCGCCGTACTGAAGCCTCGGTTTAACCGTTGCCGGGACAAAACCTAGAGGTGGCCCTGAAGATTGTACTTGGCCATCGACGCCTCATTGACCATTGGTTCACTCTCACTCATCAGACTAATCGCATCAATTGCTTTTGGGATCGCTGAGTTAACCTGCTTGCTCCTGCCCCCTCTTCCCTTGCTAACATTCCTAGCCATAATCAGCCCCATTGTGTCAAGCTCGTTAAGTAATGAAGAAACCCTTCTTGTGGTCAGTGGCTCGGTCCCAATCTTCGAGCAGGCTTCAGAATATGTTCTGTACACCTCGCCAGTGGAAATATTCCTCAACCCGTTTTCTTCATTTAGACAAATAGAGAAAAGAACTAACTTTTGATGAAGGGGGAGAGTCTTGATTACTGGCGTAACCTGATCATATTCTAACTGGCTTTGCGCCAATCTAACATGCTTGGTGTCCACATTCCCCTGTGCCCTTTGCTCTGCCTTTTGGACAGAGATTCTTAGAAGATCCAAAGCCCTCCTCGCATCCCCATGTTCTTGGGCGGCTAGAGCAGAACAAAGCCTGATTACTCCATCATCGAGAACCCCTTCTTTGATTCCCATAGATGCCCTCTCATTCAAGATGTTCTGAATTTCAGTTGCCACATATGGGTGGAAGACAATATCCTCCTGACTCAGCCTCGAGCTCACACGTGGATCTAAGTGCTGAGTAAAGTGCAGATCGTTACTGATGCCTATAATCGAGCACCTCCCATCCCCTAGCAATGTGTTCAGGCTAGTAAGTGCATAAAGAAGATCATCCCCGCCTTTATCGACTAGATTGTCAACTTCATCAAGCACGATAATGTGCACCCCTCCGACCCTGCTCATCCTTGAAACGACTGTCTCCAGGACACGGTCCGTAGGCCATCCAGTGAATGGCACCGGAACATCTCCTCTCTGTGCTAATTGAGTTGCAATAGTTTGAACAACTCTATATTTTGTGTCAACATTCCTGCAATTGATTTCGTAGGTCTTTACGGTCTGACCCATTTCCAGTCCTTTTTCCCTTAGTTGACTTAGGACGAATCTTGTTACCACTGTTTTACCCGACCCAGGAACCCCATAGAGCAGCATATTCGATGGGATATGACCATTTAACGCGTCAACAAGATTTCGAACTAGAGAATCCACTTCATGTTCCCTATGGGGGAGGCGAGCCGGTTCGAATGCGTGGTCAAAGGCCCTTCTGTCGACAAAAAGACTATCTTGGCCGAGAATCTCTTCGAAAATATTTCCTCTCATTTTTTTTCACTTCGTTAAAACCATAACGAAATGGCATTCTACCCCCCCATTGGGTTGATTGCTTCTCGTGAGGTTTCCACAGCGACTATGTTTGTGGTAATAAGAGTGACTCGCTTCGTCAAATAATAATCATGTTTTGATAGCAATATTATACACTTCTCTCCTTAGTCATTTTCTACATCAGCTATGTGATGAGATATAATTCAGTATCGTCTTTTTCTTAAATTATTACCAGTGCATTTTCCACATCGCTAGAAGAGAAATATTGTTTTCCAACAAGTTAACACGACATTTCCAATTAATCCCTCCGAGCAAAGCATCAGGATCTGTAGTATCTTGCCCAAAATCAGATATGGCATATCCAATATCAATTCAGATATATATAATGGAAAACTTATTCTCTCAATTATTAACAGTAAAATTTCCAGAATCATCTATTTCTATACTATCTCCGTCATTCAATTGGACGATGTCAATAGGCAATTCTGGAATTTCGAAACCAGACTTACTATTGGGGGACTTTGCATAGTTGTGCGTAACCAGAACCTTCGCTTCTGGAAACCTTTCATTGAATGAGACTACATCCGAAGGCCGGTGGTGATGGGGAAAGTCACCAATGTCTGGCATCCCCATCTCCAATATCACCATATCAACCTTATCAGCCCGACTTTCAATCTCCGAACACGGACCAGAATCACCACAATGGAGAAGGCGAAAACCACTTTCATGTTCCAATTCATATCCATGAGGGTCTGTCTCGGGGGTGTGATGTACTGGAAACCTGTCATACTTCCATCCTGAGTCCCCAATAATTGCTGACTCCTCTTCATTCCAATCTACTCTACCTTCAAGAGAATCATCAAGGCTTCCCGGGAACCCCATCCCACAGAGTGTCGACAGATACTCCCTCCCCCCCGGACGAAGATGAACTTCCAAATTCTCCTCTCCATTTGGATCCGAGAGAAATTTCCTATCTAGAAGTAAGAATGGGAATCCGAAGGAATGATCGCCGTGCCAATGTGTGAAAAGAATATGCTGCAATTGTCCGGGAGATACACCTGCTCTTCTTAGTTGAGTGACAACGGTCGGAGGAGTATCAATTAGGATCCGATTATCAATAAGCGCCAAAGCATGCATTCTTCCTTGGGGGGAGAAAGCATTCCCAGTGCCGAGGAAGTCTATGCGCGCCACATGTTCCGACAGGCGCCTTATGACTTGACCCCATCGTTTGTAGCGGCGGAGTCATTACTCTACGCATTTGTTCATATATCCTAGTTAAGTCGGAAATATCGGAGATATTGATGTCAGGCAAGTCGACTAAATCTGTGTGGTCCGCTAAGAACCCTTATTTCACAAATATTTCAGAGAATTATGTCCTTAATGGCGAGTCCTCGAATAAGGAAACCCGGCATTTCGTGTTCAATCTGGGAGATTCTGGATTGGAGTACAAAGCAGGAGATGCACTAGGAGTAGTTCCAAAGTGCCCTCCCGAGGTAGTTGAGCAGATGTTGCAGATTTGTGGATTCACAGGTGAGGAAGGGGTAGAAACAAATCTGGGTCAATGCCCACTAAGGGAAGCATTGACAGATAGATACGAGACTCACCGAGTTTCAAAGAAGTGGCTAAAGGGCATCGCAGAAAGAAAAGTCGATCCTCCTGCCAAATTGGAGATGAGAATTGTCTCAAGGAAGCGTTTCTCCTCCCTCAATGGGACGATGTTTGTTGACTGGGAAGCCAGTAGTGAACAAGAAGTGCCAGAGGGATATGTGGAAATGGGAGAAGTCGGAGATAATTCTGCGATACTATTGCAGGAACTAATCTCAAATAATGATGCAATGGAAGATTACATTTGGTCTAGGGATTATGTCGACGCATTGGGCGATTTCATTGGTTTTGGCTTTACTCCGCAGCAACTATTGGAAGGGATGAATAGGCTGAAACCACGGCTGTATTCGATTGCTAGTAGCCCCGATTTTGAGAAGGGAACAGTTCATCTGACCGTTGCAATAGTCAGGTATAACCACCATGAAAGGGATAGGACTGGCCTTTGCACTGGATTCATGGCCGATAGATGCGAGATTAACAAAACACAGATTGGAGTTTACATGTCTCCAACAAGGTCATTTGTACTCCCAGAGGATGGTAGCAAGGATGCTATTATGGTTGGCCCGGGAACTGGAATTGCTCCATTCAGAGCTTTCCTTCAGCAGAGAGAGATAAACAAGGATTCGGGTAGGAACTGGCTCTTCTTCGGAGACTGGACAGAGGAAGGCGAATACCTCTACCGCGATGAGATGGATGTCTGGAAAGAAAGAGGAGTAATTTCGAAACACGACTTGGCTTGGTCACGCCAAGGATCTGAGAAGGTTTACGTTCAGCATTTGATGAAGAAGAATGGCGAAGAAATATGGAATTGGATTCAAGGTGGGGCATATTTCTACGTTTGTGGTGATAAACAGTACATGGCAAAAGATGTCCACTCCACTCTAATTAATATCTGTTCAGAATATGGAGGGTTGTCTCCTGACGAGGCTAAGGATTTCGTTGAGAGCGGTCTGATGAAAACCGAGAAGAGATATCTGCGAGACGTATATTGAGAAGCCGATTCACTCAAACGAAGGTGCACCTAGCATAGTAATGTGTTCCGTCGAGTACTAGTCTCGAACCGAGGTGAAATTGCTCTTCGAATAGTTAGGTCATTGAGGGAGCTGGGGATCGAATCAGTCGTCATTCATGGCCGCGAGGATAGGATGTCCCTCCCAGTTAGGCTTGCTGATGAGGGATTCTTTATCCCCCGGGAAGATCCACTAGCATCGTATCTTGATATTGAGGCTATTATCTCTGCCGCAAAAGATGTCGGTGCAGACGCGGTTCATCCGGGATATGGTTTTCTTTCTGAGAACGCGACCTTTGCAGAGCGTCTCGCTGAAGAAGGAATAACATTCATTGGTCCTTCGCCGAACTCTCTTAGGCTTCTGGGGGACAAGATAGCAGCCAGGGAAGCCATGTCAAAGGCTGGAATACCAGTGGCAAAGGGAACCAATGAACCAATTTCTGATTCCAAGGAGGCACTATCACTTGCCTCAGAGATCGGCTTCCCACTCATGATCAAGGCAGCCTCTGGAGGAGGGGGAATAGGCATGCAGGTGGTCAATGAAGAATCAGATTTCGAATCCGCTCTGAGGCTATGTCAAGGACGCGCCGAATCAGCCTTTGGAGACAGCAGAGTCTTCATTGAGGAATACGTCAGCACAGCAGAGCATATCGAATTCCAGGTAGTAGGGGATGGTTCGAAAGCCATCCATCTCGGCGAAAGATTCTGTTCCATTCAGAGGAGGCATCAGAAGATTTTGGAAGAAGGGCCATGGTTAAGCGAGAAAGAAAGAGAGGACATCGGTGCCAAGGTCGTGGCAGGGGCCGAAGCAATCGGTTACAGGGGCCTTGCGACATTTGAGTTCCTGAGAAACTCTGAGGGGGAGTTCTACTTCATGGAGGTGAACCCTAGGGTTCAAGTGGAACATACAGTAACTGAGATGTTAACTGGCATCGATCTTGTTTCTCTGGGGATTATCGTTTCTTCTGGGATTGAATTGCCAATAAAACAGGAAGAAGTAATGTGGAAAGGTCACGCAATCCAGGCTCGGATAAATGCAGAGAATCCAGTAACTCTCGAGCCTTCTCCAGGAAAATTGTGGGAATGCCACTGGCCGGGGGGGCCAGGGATCAGAGTCGACTCCCATGGATTTTCGGGTTATGTAATGCCCGAAGCGTTCGACTCTCTACTTGCCAAAGTAATCTCCTGGGCTCCGACCAGAAACCAGGCAATAGCAAGACTAGACTCTGCCCTGGAAGAAACCATACTTCTGGGCGTGGACACACTGATACCCCTACACAGGGCCATTTTACAGGAATCAGACTTCTTAGAAAAGAAGATTAACACCGACTATCTAGATTCCCATGCAGATTTGCTGGCTGGTGATTAGTTGGAATTGGTGATCGTAGGTAGTATTGGTTATGATGACATCGAAACTCCAATTGCCACAGGTTCGGATATCCTCGGTGGCTCTGCAGTTCACGCCGGTGTCTCATCCTCATTTCACCTCCCAGAGACCCCAGAGGGAGTCAGAAGAGTCGGCATAGTGGCACCCATCGGCAATGACTTCTCAGATTCCCATCAATCCAAACTAGAAGATCTGGGGATAGACCTCTCTGGGGTGGAGAAATTACCCGGAAAGACGTTTCGATGGTCAGGAAGATATTCGGGAACGATGGAGAACGTGGAGACAATTTCAACTGAGGTCAATGTTCTGGGGGACTTCTCCCCCCAGATCCCTGAGCCATGGAGATCCCCCAATGTTCTATTCTGCGCCAATACCCACCCAGCATCACAGGTCCTCGTTCTCGATCAGTGCCCTAGCGCGGAGATAACAGCGATCGACACCTTCATGTTGTGGATTGATACTGAGTTTGAGTCTCTCTCATCCGCACTTAGAAAGGCAGACTTGGCAATATTCAATGAAGAAGAGGTCTGTGCAATATCCGGTGAGGATTTCTTCATGAAAGCCATAGGTCCAATTTTGTCCGGTTCCTGCCTCCATGGGGGTGAATCAGCAGGTCGTGGACCTAGTGGACTGGTAATCAAGAGGGGTTCTTCTGGAGTGTTTGCCCATCTTCCATGTGGAATTATTTCCCTACCATCTTATCCAATCACCGAAGTGGTCGATCCAACGGGATGCGGAGACACCTTCGCAGGAGCCCTATTGGCCAACATGTCTCAGAGGAAGGGAGTACTGAATGATATTGAATCAATGAGGGACGCAATGGTCCATGCAACGGTAACTTCTTCGTTTACAATTCAAGGACTGGGTACTAACAAACTCCAAGGTCTCGAAAGGGGGCTCTATCATGCTAGGATGGACAGCTTCCGGAGAATAGTCGGCCTGTGATTATCCTAGCCGTCTTAGTCCGGGAAGGGGGTTGGGATCTTCTCTAGAAGAGGTCGGTTTTAGTTGACCGAATCTCAATGAGTCGTTTGATCCATCTGACAGAAGTGCAGCCTCTTCTACTTCTCCAGATACCTTCTTCACAATTAAATCGAGCTTATCTCTCGCAGTTGAAGGGCGGTTGGCCTTTCGCATTGCACGAACACGAGATGCGATATCGGCTTGGTGATCTTGATCGCTCCTCAACCTCATATGTTGGGTGGTTTGGAACCTCTCAGTTTCAATGTCATTCATCGACCCTGCATCTTTCGCCTCTGTACTTCTAATATTGCCCCCGGGCCTCAGGAGGCGAGATAGCCAGCCACCCGATATTGCACTCTTCGACTTCGTTCCAGCCTGGTTGCTACTCGACATAGTGGAGGCTAGCCCCTTCAAAGCCGGGTAGTCATCCAAATTAGCAGCTCGCATTGACCCTGGACCATTCAAACTATGCGTCCGCAACTCTTGTCTGGCCTTTGCTTGCCTCACTACTCCTGCTTTGCACTCCTCCCTCACTGCTTCCTCAGTTGGAGGTGGAAGCAACGTTCTCGGGAACGGTTCAGAAGGAGCACCAAATTCCTGATGGGCCTGCTTAATCATCTGAGAACTGGAATGGGGCCTCTCAGTTGGTTCTGAAACAAGGGCCTCGGAATCAAAATCGAAAAGACCCATGTCATTGGAATTAGAAAATTCTGAGGACGCCCCTGTGTCGAAAACTCCTCCCGGGGAAAACATATCGAGATTCTCTGCAGCATCAGAGAAAGCAGAATCAATCCTACTTCCCCCTCCCGAATCAGACTCCTTCTCCTTGTACCAGTTTGGTGTCTCTTGCACCCCCCAAGCTCTCTCGTAGGCATTCTGTTTGAGTAGATTGGAATCAGTAGAGACCACTTCCGAAGTATCACCAAATGGTAAATCTGGCATCTCTGTCAGTATTTGTCTTCCAAATGTTTCCGAATCTGAATCGGCCCCCAATCCGAAAAAAGAATTTTTACCCTCCTCAGGTCCTATTCCATTTGTCTTGGTAGTCATCGGCAATGCAGCAACTGGTGATTTCTCAAACTGCCCAGTGACATCTCTTAGAGTGGGGAAAGTCGGAACATCCGAATCTAGATTCTCTAGGCCCAATACGGCCTCTTGCATATCGCTACCATGTCTTACTCTGTCAACAATAAGACACAGTTTCAGTAGATTAGACTCACTTCCTGAGACTAAGTGTCTGTCACCAGGGCCAGTTTCAATGGCCAGTATAGAATAACGAGACACAATGTTCGAGATAATTATGGATGCACCCAATCCAATCGCTAACCAATTCATCGGTGAGAAAATGGTTGTTACTCCCAGGTATATCGAAATTATCCCCAGGAGGACGGTTCCGGAGGGAAGCATCGGAATCTTGAGGTGCCTCATTCTTTCAATTGCGGCTAAGTCGAGTCTAACTCCTTTTCCATCGAATCTTTCTATGGTTAGCTGACGCTCCGTAATTACTGCACAAAACTTTCCCCTCGCGCCGACTAAGTAGAGGCCGCCGATCAACTCGGCATGCCTCTTCTTAGTCGGGCCATTAGGCCCGGCTAATCCCATCCAATACACCGAGCGGATTATCCAAGGTATAAGTTCATGGGGGCATGCCTATTGAAATCCCAATACTTAGGCACGTTTCCCTTTTTGCCGTTTTCACTCAACGCATGGCGTTTCTTGCTTCATTTGCCATACTCCACATTTCCTTCTCATCATCTGTTTTTGGTTCGAATTGTGGAATCTGAACAGGCATCATAGTCTCGTCAATCGCAACCATGAAGAAGAAACCAGAACAGATTTCTTCTCCAACCCATTCCGAACGAGAAAGCCTACAGGAAGTCACATGGACGCCAACAGTTCTCGGAGATGTCCAAACTATCCTAGATGTCGTCCGAATTATGTCTCCCTGGAAAGCTGGTCTTCTGAACTTCAGAGCATCTACGGAGACCGTCACGAAAACCCTGTGTGCGAACTTCGAGGCAACCATTCCAGCAGCGGTATCCATGATGGCCATTAGCCTACCACCGAACAGGGTATTCAGCGCATTTGTGTGACCGGGAAAAACTTCGTCCAGTACTACCACAGGTTCTTCAGAGTATGGTCCGTCAATCTTCATCAATCGTTCTCAGCTAGTCACACTCCTTGAATACTTCAGTTTAAGAACGCAGTAAATGGGGGTTTACCGCTTACTTCAATCGAGCGACCACCTCGGAGAAACATGGGTGTGCCGGAACTTAGGTGGGAATCCTCAGTCTTTGATGATCCAAATGGTGGTTCAGTTTTGCTATGGCCATACCTGCCATGCGTTAGGATGCCTGCAAAGATGCGTCCGAGAGTTTGGGATGGGTTAGCGCTCCTGTCATCAGCCGATGAGCTCGTTTCTCTGAAGGAGGAGGAGGAGCAGGATAAATCCAGCCCAGGCATTCACATGGATTCGGCATTAGCATCGGGAACCACCCTGGGAATGCTTGTCAGAGATCTCTCGGAGCTAGATCTAGAGGGCCCATCTATACCCGATCCGGAGAGGATTAGACTTCTGAGACACGCTGAAAACTCAAGAGGAGGTATGCCAATTTATGCAATCGAACCAGGAATCGATGATCAAGAATGGGCTGATTGGCAATCAAGATGGGCAGATGAACAGGTCAGATTCCGAAACCTACTAGCCACACTCGGGAGATCAAGGAGATGGTCAAGGATTAGAAAGGAGGCCATAGAAAAGGTCTCCCATTCAAAACTAGCTAGCCCAGATCTTGGAGCGGCATCAACTGTATGCGCTGCTTGGTGGGCCGAAGAGTCGATGTGTCTGACTACGGAACTTATCTTTGAGAGAGATTCGAGATTTTCCTCAAGGATTAGAGGGGCCTTATCCAACCTCAGAGATAGTGGTGGCGACTGGGATGAAGGCGGACCAACTCTACTAGTCCCAGTTCAACAGGCTCATGTGCCCTCATTAGAGAATAGCCTAATTGCCTGTGAGTCTGTCGAGTCACTGGAGATGGACCAATGAGCGGTGTTGAAATTGAAATCGAGACACAGTCTTTTCGAGTCATCCCCTCCGAGCCAGTCAATCTAGCCGACGCTGTGAAGTTCGCGGGAGCTAGGAGCAACGGCGCATTTGGAGTAATTGAACACGAGGAACCTAGGGCCCTAATTGTTGTAGACATCGACGGGTCATTGTTGATTCACGGCATCTCCAATCCAGAGGCCGCTTCGTTAATTGCCGAGGAGACTCTACTCAGAATCGGCATCTCCGAAAGGGGCCTTGTGATAGAAAGAGGTGAAGTGCTTGCCAGCTTCTCAGTTGGGAGGGCCGTATTGATTAGTTTGGCAGCCGAGAGATTCAAGGATGCAGATCACGATTTGAGGCTAGATGCACTTCGAATCGTCGCAAAGAGGCACAACTGCACAATACTGCTTTTCAACAATGGCAGAGGTATTGTGATGGGCCAGTCGTCTCGAAAGGTTGCTGAAATGGCAGTCTCGCACTGGATATCAGAATTGTCCGAAGAAGGCGCCTTGGCGTGAGAAAATGTTGTCTGATGGAAAGTGGACTGGGCCCATCTTCGACCAACATATGCATTTGGATAGGGCCAACAGATTCCTGGATGCAGTTTCCGATTTCTCAAAATCAGGAGGAACAGCCATAATGCTGGTCCACAAACCAGCATTCTCCAAGTCTTTGCCTACTGATTCCCAAGGATACAGGCAAGCCTACTCAGAAACAATCTCAATGGCAGAGGAAATTCGTAGAAATTTCGACTTAGAGGTGGGTTTAGTTCTCGGACCCCACCCCGTCTCTTGGGAGAATCAGATTGCAGAGTTGGGCCTCAAGAAATCTACAGAACTTCATCTGGAAGCAGTATCATTGGCATTGGAACACATCGATTCTGGAATTGCTAATTGCCTAGGAGAAGTGGGCCGTCCTCACTACCCTGTCGTTGAAGAGACATGGGAGGCGGCAAACGAAATGCTTCTCGAGATTTTGTCAATGGCATCATCTGCAAAGACATCGGTCCAACTTCACGTTGAGGATAATGACGAGGACACCTGTCAAGAATTGAGTCAACTATGCCGATCAGCAGGTCTTCCACTAGATCGTGCAATTCGACACTATGCGCCTCCAAATATCAGTTCAGAATTCACACATGGACTCTCAGCTACCGTCAACGTCGGCAAGGGGAGTATTGCAACTCTTACTGAAACAGCTGGCAGATCCAGTGCCCCTTGGGGAATGGAGACCGACTTCCTAGATGATAGAAATCGGCCAGGAGCAGTACTGGGGCCCAAGACGGTCCCAAAAAGGACTCAAGATTTGGTCTTCAGCCTTCTTTCCTCTGGATGGGAAGAATCCAAGGTTGAATCTTTGATGCAGAACATCCATTCAGATTGGCCAAAATCACTCTATGGACTCTGAGTCGAATCTCTTTTTGGTGGTGTGAAAATCATCAATAGTCCAATTACAAGCATAATTATTGAAATTCCTAGGAACCGCAACTCTCCAATTGGCGACACGCCCTGGGATTCCAACAACATCCTCAATATGGGTCCGTTAATTGGAAGGAAAAATAACACTAGAAAAATGCCAAGCATCTGTCTTAGATTCACAAATATCCGTGTAGGCACACGCTTTTCAAGTCATTCAGTAAACCGAATCGATTTAGAGATGCCCGGTGCCCGCTGAGTACAGGCGCCTGTAGTGAAGGGGTTATCACAAGAGGTTTCCAACCTCTTGTCCCGGGTTCGAATCCCGGCGGGCGCACCACTTTCTTTCTTGTGCAATGGCAAATCGTAATTTAGGACTGAAGCATTGAAACGCCCCATGCTTTTCGAAAGCCTGTGACAGAAAGCGAACAAGAGGAGAGAGGCATCGGGGCTTCACTGAGCAAGGACATGTCAGAGCTTGAAGATGTCAACCAAGTAGTCGGTAGGAAGATTTGGAGGGTTGTACCTTATGTCACAAGATATTGGAAAAGGGCACTTGGTGGAATTCTGGCAAACGCCGGGGCCCGTGCTTTCGATCTCATCCCATTCATCGCAATAGGGATGGCCGCAGATTATTATCAATCCAAGACATTCACCAACTCGAGAATAGAGAGACTAGTAAATTGGGGGCCAATCCCTGACTTAGGCCCAATAGACTCCATAGAACTTGGATTCGGACTACTAATCATGGTTTCGTTTACTTTCCTGGCCCTTTTCCAGGGAATCAGTAATCAGCTTTGGCAATCCACTGCATATATGGCGCAGCACGATATTCGAATGGACGCTACAAATTCACTATTGAATATGGAAGCATCGTACTTTGAAAGTAGACAGACTGGTAATCTGATGTCTGTACTCTCAGCAGATGTGGCCCAACTTGAGGATATCATTTCAGATGCGAGTACTAGTATGATTCGAATCACCATAACATTCTCAACTGCATTCATCATTATGTTCTGGATGTCTCCAAAACTGGCTCTGATATTGTTTGCTCCATTGCTAATCATTGTTCCAATGGTAATTTGGTTCTCCACTAGAGTCCAGAGGAAGTACAGGAAACAACGAGAGAGTACTGGCGGGATTGTTGCAATCCTGGAAAACGTGCTTACTGGCGTAACCGTTGTACAGGCGTATAACGCTAAGGAGTTTGAGAGTGATAGAATCGGAAGACAAAGTGGAGATTATCGCGACGCTGCCATTCAAGCCGCATTCATCCGGAATCGATTTATCCCTGGGATTTACGTTGTCGCAGGAATATCATTCGGCTTACTGACCTCGGCAGGCGGTTGGGTGATGGAATCCGGGGAGATTACTGTCGGACAGTTCGTTACATTCCTCCTGATCTCTACTAGGATGACAATGCCGATGTTTATTCTTGGAATGCTGCTAAACCAACTCCAGAAAGGCGAGGCTTCGTCGAAGAGAGTTTTCGCGATAATAGACTTGGAACCGTCTATTTTTGATAAGGAGGGAGCAGTACCACTGGAAGGTCCCATTGAATCTCTCAGATTCGATAATGTCTCCTTCGCATATCCTACATCGGTGACAAATGTCCTGAACGGAATCACACTCACTGCTTCCTCGGGGGAGTTCCTTGGAGTGATGGGTCACACTGGAGCAGGAAAGAGTACGATACTGAAACTGATTGAGAGGTTCTACGAGCCACAAGGAGGGAGTGTGATGATCAATGACAGGGATATTAACGATTATCAGATAGAATCGATTAGGGAGAGAATAGGATTCGTTTCACAAGACCCGTTTCTCTTCTTTGGAACCATCGGGGAGAATGTAGCATATGCTAGGGATTCCAACAATGATCAGATTCTCGGTGCTCTAGAAGCAGCTGGTGCAACTGAGTTCGTCTCCAGCCTCCCCGACGGTTTGGATACGATGGTTGGTGATAGGGGAGTGATGCTTTCAGGTGGTCAGAGGGCTAGAATTAGCCTGGCTAGGGCACTATTGAAGGACCCCGACCTACTCATCCTGGATGAGGCCAGTGCAGCTCTTGATGCTGAGACGGAGAAGCGCATTCAGGAGTCTCTGTTCGGCAGTTCAAATGGCGGGAAGAAGAGAATTACCATAGCAGTAGCACACCGACTAGCCACCATTAGGAATGCCGATGAGATTGTTGCAATGGTCGACGGAGCAATCGTGGAGCGTGGAACACACAGTAATCTGTTAGCGAATGACAACGTTTACGCATCACAGTGGTCAATTCAGACTGGAGAACTCGGTTCATTGGAGGGATAATCTTGGATGAAACCCAGATTCCCTGGGTTTCTGTTGATCCCGGTTCGGTTCTGGTCGGTTCCGATGATCGTTCAATTCTTTTTGGAGGAATCGGGCCGCGTCACGAGGTAAAAATTGATTATTCCTTTAGAATTTCGGAAAGGCCGTTGGCCTTCGAAGAAGTAGTTAGTATTGAACAGAATTCTGAAATGGAGATTGTTTCCGACTCCGAGTGGCAGTTGGCATACTCCAGAGGTCTATTGTCGGGAATTGACGGCTCTTCCGAATCTTTGGCTGATTCTGCACGAGACTATTGGGGGAAGCCCTGTGATGGCAGACCTTTCGTAAACGATTCCAATAGTCAGACGTTAATACGAATATGGAAGTCAGGAAAAGCGAAAACACTCACCGTTTTCTCCAAGAGAAATTCTGGAGAACCAGTTTCAGATGGGGTTAGAATGGTAGTGAGGGAACACTCCAGTTGGAGTGAAAATCCCTTGTCCATCCCCATTTGGAGAAATCGCTCGAAAGTCATTATTGAAGAGCTACTGATTTGCATCATCATCGGCATTCTGCCTTCATTTGTCTGGGCATTTTTCAACGCCAGTCCAGGTTACATCAGAGAAGGTTGGCTGAACCTAGTTCTCGGCGGTGTGTTCTTCAGTATGTTCACAATGCTATTTTGGCGCCCACGACAGCCAACTTGGCGTATTGGGTCTGACCACATGTTCCCTTCAAGAAGAAAAAGGAGAAGGGTTCGCTAACTCCTATCTCTATCATCGATCTGTGAATTCGGACTCCCTATTGCGATGCTCATTCGGGCTTTGATGATCCCAATCCCGTAATCCCATAATAGCATAAAAGAAACAATCGACGAAAGAAAAATCGTTACCGGACTCTTGTTGGGGGATGGCCCTAGAATAGCTCCAGACCATGCAATGATATTGAACAAGGCTGCCAGAGTGGGCAATTGGTGCACAGATGCCCTTTCCCTTCCTAGTGGAACTGTTTCGGTTGATATATCCCAGAATGAAGGCCAAGCAAGACCTCCATTTAGGCAACCCCAGATGAAAGTCGCTAGCGAAAAACACACTAGAACCGGGAATGCAGAAACCAAGCCATGGCTCCACCCCCAAAGTCTCGGGTACCTCCTACCTGCTAGGGTCCTAACAAGTCCATAGTTCCTAATCTGCTTCCTTACTCTTGCGATTCCTCGTCTTCGATGCCACATAGTTGCAGTCCCATCTGACCAGAGACGATGCCCCAATAACCTGATTCGGTGATCCAGCATCACATCTTCTGCACCTATCGCCCCTCGGTCAAATCCACCAACTTCTTCCAGAATCTCTCTCCTGTATGCTGAGTTCACCCCAGGAAGTTGCTCCACTTCCTCGAGAGCCCCTTCCGACATTCTGCCATAATTCGTCCCAGCAGTGAGGAATTTGTTACAGAAAGCAACATCAATTGATTTCTGCCAGATACTGGATTCATCAACAGGTGCGAAGTTTGGTCCACCTACTCCTGATACCTCGGGACGCTGGAACCACCTCTCCAATTTCTCGACCCAATCTTGAGGGACAATCACATCATCATCCGTGAAGAAGACCAATTCAGATTCCGTCTCTTCAATGGCTACATTACAGGCATCTGCTCTGTTCCTAGACCCCCTGTCATCGATGTACCTGAACCCCCTGTCCTCAGTCACCTGCCTCCCTTGATCTCCGTCAGGTCCAACGACTGCCACATCTATTTCTTGGAATGTTTGGTTCGATAGTCCATCCAATACCACTGCAAGCTCAGTAGAGTTGTCCACTGTGGGGATGATGACGCATACCCTGCTAGTCACGAGAAGTCCGGAGAGGGGGCCATTGATGAGTTCACGGGTCAGTCATTGACAATTCTCGGTGCTAGGAAGTAAGTC
>Ga0206683_10000789_pt1 | contig 22319 bp, 21 predicted proteins | sample M280m12015metaG_FD_155483 | JGI IMG/M metagenome (GOLD analysis project Ga0206683, IMG submission 155483) | Ammonia-oxidizing marine archaeal communities from Monterey Bay, California, United States - M2 80m 12015 | ecosystem: Environmental > Aquatic > Marine > Intertidal zone | place: USA...
ATCTGCTAAATCTTTATTTTCAAATTCTTTGAAAAATATTGTTTCCAATTCTATCAATGGTACTTCTTGCCCTATTAATGGCGTGGGTATAACTCGTGTATTTTTTTTGAAAGTACCAAATAAAAATAAAGCAATTATAGTAAGTAAAATTATTAGTGGTAAAAAGCGCCTCATTATTCAACCATTCGTAACAAATTTATGACCTTAGTTTGACATCCTAAAATGGAGGATAGTATATTACGGTTATATTTAACAAAAGAAAGTTCCTATTATGAGCTTATACAAATCTTATTTAGAAGAGATTGAAGAAAGAAAGGCCATGGGCTTACATCCTAAGCCTATCGATGATGAAGCGCTCGCCACTGAGATAATTTCTAATATTAAAGACATTAGTAATAAACATAGAGAGGACTCACTTAAATATTTTATATACAATATGCTGCCCGGAACGACGGGAGCGTCCAGTGCAAAAGCACAATTTTTGAAGAATATTATTCTGGAGAAAATTACTCTAGAAGAAATTTCGTCAGACTTTGCCCTAGAATTATTATCCCACATGAAAGGTGGCCCTTCAATAGAAGTTCTACTCGATCTCATTTTGGATGCCGAGGATTTAATCGCACAAAAGGCTGGTAAGGTCCTTAAAACTCAAGTCTTTTTATACGAGGCTGACACGGAAAGATTGAAGAAAGCCTTCGCTTCTGGCAACAAGATTGCGAAAGATATACTACAAAGCTATTCGAAGGCTGAATTCTTCACTAAATTACCCGATATAGAGAGAGAAATTAAGGTTGTTACATATATTGCTGCTGAGGGAGATATATCAACGGACTTGCTATCTCCTGGTGGGGAAGCTCATTCAAGGGCTGATAGGGAATTACATGGTCAGTGCATGATATCAGCAGAAGCACAATCAGAAATTCAGAAAATTCAGAAGCATCACCCAGACAAAAGAATAATGTTAATAGCTGAGAAGGGAACCATGGGTGTTGGTTCCTCAAGAATGTCAGGAGTAAATAATGTTGCATTATGGACAGGAAAACCTAGTAGCCCGTATATACCTTTTGTTAATATCGCACCTATAGTTGCAGGTACGAACGGAATCTCTCCAATCTTTTTAACAACAGTAGATGTTACTGGTGGAATCGGTATCGATTTAAAAAATTGGGTCAAAAAGTTAGATTCTGATGGAAATCTGATTCTGGATGAAGACGGTAACTCTGTCTTAGAGCAAACTTACTCTGTTGAAACTGGTACTGTGTTAACGATAAATATAGAGAATAAAAAACTATATGATGAACAGGGTAAGGAGTTGGCTGATATTTCTTCCTCTTTCACACCTCAAAAACTAGAATTCATAAAAGCTGGAGGATCCTACGCTATTGTTTTTGGAAAAAAGCTTCAAGACTTCGCATGTGATACACTGGGTATCGAGTTAGATTCCGTTTATGCTCCTTCCAAACTAATTACCCATGAAGGTCAAGGTCTCACTGCTGTTGAGAAGATCTTTAATAAAAATGCTGTGGGTCTACCAAGTGACACATTTTTGCATAGCGGTTCTGATGTTAGGGTTAAGGTAAATATCGTAGGCTCACAAGATACAACTGGTTTAATGACCACCCAAGAACTTGAAGCTATGGCAGCCACATTAATTTCTCCAACACTTGATGGAGCTTATCAGTCTGGTTGTCACACAGCTTCGGTTTGGGACTCAAAAGCCAAAGCCAATATACCTAAATTAATGAAATTTATGAATAGATTTGGGCTTATAACGGCAAGAGATCCAAAGGAAGTCTATCATCCAATGACTGATGTGATCCATAAAGTGCTAAATGACATTACCGTTGATGATTGGGCAATTATCATTGGGGGAGATTCACATACACGCATGTCAAAAGGTGTTGCCTTTGGTGCAGATTCAGGGACTGTGGCGTTAGCTTTAGCGACGGGAGAGGTAACAATGCCCATACCAGAGACAGTTAAAGTAACCTTCAAAGGTAGTATGAAAAATTACATGGACTTCAGAGATGTGGTCCATGCGACACAAGCACAAATGCTGGAACAATGTAATGAAAACGTTTTTCAGGGACGAATTATTGAAGTACATATTGGAACTTTACTTGCAGATCAGGCTTTCACATTTACTGATTGGACCGCCGAAATGAAGGCTAAGGCATCAATTTGTATTTCACAAGATACTACCCTTATTGAATCTTTGGAAATTGCTAAGTCCCGCATTCAAACCATGATCGATAAGGGAATGGATAATGAAGAGAGTACTTTGAAGGGCTTAATCAATATTGCAAATAATAGAATCAAACAAATTAACTCCGGGGAGAAACCGGCATTGGTTCCAGATGAAAATGCAAAATATTATTCTGAGGTTGTAGTCGATCTGGATAAGATAGACGAACCTATGATAGCCGATCCCGATGTACATAATATCGATATATCAAAACGTTACACTCACGACACCATCAGGCCTATTTCATATTATTCTGCAGAGAAAAAGGTGGATCTGGGATTTGTTGGATCATGCATGGTACACAAAGGTGATATGAAGATCCTGGCACGGATACTGAAAAATATGGAGACTAAACAAGGAGCTGTAGATTTTAAAGCTCCACTAGTAGTTGCACCTCCAACTTATAATATCGTTGATGAATTAAAAGCGGAAGGCGACTGGGATATTCTACAAAAGTATGCCGGTTTTGAATTCGATGATAATTCTCCAAAGAGTTCGGCTCGGGTTAAATACGAGAATATTTTGTACCTCGAGAGACCTGGTTGTAACCTCTGTATGGGAAATCAGGAAAAAGCTGGAAAAGGAGATACTGTAATGGCTACATCTACTCGCCTTTTCCAAGGAAGAGTAGTTGCAGATGCAGAAAATAAAAAAGGTGAATCACTATTGGCATCAACTCCGGTTGTGGTTCTTTCTTCCATTCTTGGCAGGACTCCCTCGATAGAAGAATACAAAGCTGCTGTTGAAGGAATCGATCTCACTAAGTTTGCGCCGCCAGCCGAAAGTTTAAAAGCAAATAATTTTTAGGACATAAAAAAAGCGGTTCCAGAAGGGCATAGGAACCGCTTTAAAAGTGAGAGCTCCGAGGGGGAAACTCATCACGCCTATCAAGTTATGAGGGAAATCAAACTTGATGGTGTTACTCAAGTGTTAATATTAATTACTATTTTGACAATAAAGTGTTGAAATTATGACAAAATTTAGATTTAATTTCTTTGTGAGGTAATGTTGAACAACACAAAAATCATATCTGGAAATGCCTATCTCTTAGATGAAAAGAATAAAGAAAATATTAAATTCTTTAGTAGAGAAGAATTAAATCAAATTTTATCTCTTTATGCTCGAGGTGTGTCTTCTGGTGAGTGGAAAGATTATGCGATCGATTCTAGAAATTCTATAACTTCTTTTTCCATTTTTCGGCGTTCAAGCGAAATGCCCTTTTTAAAGATCGTTAAAGATCAAAAAACGAAAAGGACAGATGAAAAATGGCAAGCTGTTTCAATGTCGGGTGAAATCCTTAAACGAAATAAAAATTTAGATAGCTTAATTAAATTTCTTAACAGAAAAAATCTGTCTCTAGTTAAATAGATGACAGTATTAATTTTTCAGGCGCGCAAACAGGCATTATTTCTGATTTATAAATAATTTAAATTACTTGTAATATTGTTTAATAAAACTACCATTTGTTTGTGGCAGATTATAATGGAACAGATGAAGATGATATAATTGATGGTTCTGAATTACCCTCGGACATCTCAAACATTTATCCTAAAAAAGGTAACGATCAATTAACCAACCTCAATGGTCAAACAGTGGTCGCGAGCCCCGGGGATGATTCTATTTCAGGAACCAATGTCCAGTATGCATTTTGGCATGCAACTGAATCTCCAACCATAAATCTCTTGGAGGGCTGGGCAGATGATGGTTTCGGATACAGAGATACGATTTCAGGAATAACAACTATACACGGCACAAGTTTGGGTATGACGATCACCGGGACTTCTGCTTATGAACATGTTTTACTTTTTGGTGGAAATAATACTTTTAATATGGGAGGTGGAGACGATAAAATTACTTACCACTTACTCAATTCTACGGACTATGTGATCAGTAGTGTTGGAGATGGAGTTCATGTCACCAATTCTTCCCTAAATACACTGGATATAATAACGGGTGTAAAAAAGATAGTTTTTTCAGGTGATAATAAGACGATTGATATCGATTTTTTGCTCAACCCATTGAAAGCAGAAATAAAAGATACAATTCATACATTTAATGACGACACATTCGCGCCAGCCTACATCTACGCTGGTGTATCTTATGAAGCAAAACTGATTAGTTGGTTTTCTCAGGCGGTCATTTTCCTCGATATTAATCAGGACGGCATAAAAGATGTAATAGCGCCTATGTGGAAGGGTTATGGTACTGGAATTGATACTTCAACGCCGTTTATAGCTTTTACCACAAAAGATGGGACACTTACCTATGATGCAGAAATTAATGTGACTATGCCAATTACAACAGGAGGAAGACGGTCTGATTTAATACAAATAGGAACTACTAACCCTATCAGCGCTGTTACAGTCAGTCACTCAACAGAAGAAGAGTCTAAACGTAATAGTGATTCTACTGTGCCGCCATCCGAACTAATTCTAATCCAATCCTCAGTTTCAAATAATGATCGCACATCAATATTTCCTAAGCTTCCATTTCCAACAAATGCTAATTCCGCTCTTTTCGAAGATACATATCCTTTTGCTGTGGATGCCCATTCTATGGCCGTTGGAGACATAAATGGTGATGGTCTCGATGATATTTTTATTGGTCATTCAAATGAGGAAGGGCCATACGAATTGATCCAACAAAACGATGGAACATTCTTATATAGTCTACAACCACTTTATGTAAAATTGCTTAACTGGCCCTTAACCAACGAAATTACAGGCTTTAATGTTCTTCTTGATGCAGCTCTTGTTGATATAAATAACGACGGATTTGATGATCTCATTGCTGGGTTTGGGAGCGGAAGTGTATCAAGTCTCATTTTTATAAATGATAATGGTCAATTCTCAGAAGATTCAAAAATTGCTCTCCCTGATTCTGTCTATGGAACAGAAAATCAATACCACATGAAAACTATGCCGTCTGATTTTGATCATGATGGAGATATAGATCTCGCCATTCATTGGGCGCGAGCCGAACCGTATTATGGTGGAAATTATATCCAAATTTTACTCAATGATGGGCAAGGTAATTTCACCGATGTCACCAATCTTATCCCCTCCAATTCCCTACAAGATGCATACGGATCTCATCTGGAGTGGAGGGAGCCATGGCAATTAATAGATATGAATAACGATGGGCATATGGATATTGCAGGATCTAGAAGTACCGGAACTGTACCTTTGATGTACCTAAATGATGGCGAGGGAAGATTTGAAATAAAAGAAATAGCGTTAGACAGCTCGCACGACAGTTCGAACGGAACAATATTGGGTTATGAGGATTTTGATCAAGACAATATTATGGAAATTGTCATTTTTAGATCCAGTTGGACCAATGATTTAGCTGAAGAATCAATAAATAGTTTTTACTTATTGGAAATGTCAGCCACTATAGGTACTGGACCGGATTATGTCTCTGGAGCAGAATCCGACGCTCCTGGATTTAATGAAAGATACTATCTCAACGAAAATTCTTCAGCGGAAGATGCTGTCACAGCAGGTACTTATGCATCTGGTCTTAAACATTATTTGGCTGTAGGAAAAGATGAAAGTTTGAAGACCTTTGCAATCAATACAAAAGTGCATGGGTATTCCGGTAATGATAATATTGTCTTACGCGAAGGCGATGAAATCGCTTATGGGTATGCTGGAAAAGACACCATTGAAGGTGGCGCTGGTAATGATGCAATTGATGGTGGAGCTGGTGTTGATACTGCTATTTTTAAAGATACATCATCCGCTTACACCTTAACAGCCAATGATGATGGAACGGTAAGCGTCGTTCACTCATCTCCTTCTGAAGGTTTAACAAATGAAGGAACGGATATTCTTACAAGTATAGAGAAGATGCAATTCTCAGATAAAACGCTTTCAAAAACATCTTTAAAATATGAACTCTCTGAAACCGCTAATGCTTCAAAAAATATTCTTGATGCGCATAGTGAAAATACTCTTTCTGGAACGCTCAATTTCAATGCCGGGGATAATATTATTATCCTTGATGGTCAGGCAAAGAATTACCGAGGTCTAAGCGGTGATGATACATACTTTGTCTCACAATTGATTCCAAAAAATACAAAATTATCCATAACCGATACCGATGGTGTAAATATTATTCAAGTGCCGACCAATACTTATGTTGATAAATCTTTATTTACAAAAAATGCCGCTCGACTCACTTTAGAAGACGGTAGAGAAATTACCATTAATAGTGCGGATAAATTTTCTTACAATGTAGGTGGAAATATTGGCGATGGAACAAAAGGCACTGATCTAACTTTTGCAGAATTTGCTGAAGTGTTTGGAGTTTATGATATTTTAAATTCTTCAGGCGCTCAGACTGGACCAATTTCTGATATGTATGTAATATAAAAGATGTTGGGGACATTATGCTAAAACAATTAACAAAATTCACACCGGAAGAGTTTGAATCTCAAAAACATCCCTTTACTATTAAAAGGCTTTCACCAACTATTGGCGCTGAACTACATGATATCGATTTAAAAAAAAATTTAACCCAAGAAGAAAAGGATCATATTTATAACGCCCTTTTGACTTACAAGGTTATTTTTTTTCGTAATCAAGATATAACCACCGAAGAACATTTAAGATTTGGGGAATATTTTGGGGAATTAGAAATCCATCCATTTGCCCCTCTTGGAGCAAATAGAGAGGAACACCCAGAAGTTCTCCGTATCACTCACAATAAAGAAAATAAACCAAGAGAAAATGCATGGCATTCTGATGTAACATGGCGCCTAGAACCTTCATTAGGCTCGATTCTAAGAATGATTGAAACACCTCCTGTTGGTGGAGATACTCTCTTTGCTAATATGGAAGCAGCTTATGAGAATCTTCCTGATGAAATTAAAGAAAAACTTGATGGAGCTTTCGCAGTACATGATTTTGCTGTTTTTAGAGAGGCACTTATTAAACAAGGAAAACCTTCTGAAGAAATAGAAGAGTTAAATAAGAAATTTCCTAAACCGACCCATCCCGTTATACGAACGCACCCAGATACAGGAAAAAAATCAATTTATGTAAATGTAGCATTTACAACTCATATTGAAGGACTATCAGATGAGGACTCAAAAATGATGCTTGATTATTTATATAAACAAGCTTCAATTCCTGAACATCAATGTCGTTTTAAATGGGAAGAAAATTCTATAGCCTTTTGGGATAATAGAGTTTGTCAGCATTATGCAACTGCTGATTACTGGCCCGCTACACGAAGAGTAGAGCGTGTGACTGTGATTGGTGATAAGCCTTCATAAATATTGTCAGTTATAGAAAACTAATGAAACCACTTGAAGGAAAAATTATACTAGATTTGACTAATGTCTTAGCCGGACCTTTTTGTACTTATCAGTTAGTGAATCTTGGTGCAGAAGTTATAAAAATAGAAGCGCCTATAAAGGGTGACCTTGCAAGAAATCTTGGCGCAGATGCTGAATTAAATAAGAAGGGAATGGGTATTAGTTTCTTAGCTCAAAATTCTGGAAAACAATCAGTTACACTTAATCTTAAATCTGAAAAAGGGAAAAACCTTTTTAAAAAACTCGTTAAAAAATGCGATGCAGTAGTAGAAAATTTTCGTCCAGAGGTTATGTCACGCTTAGAATTAGATTATGAAACTTTAAAGCAAGAAAACCCTAACCTTATTTACTGTGCAATAACAGGGTTTGGGCAGGATGGTCCATTATCACAAAATCCAGCTTACGACCAAATTGTTCAAGGTTTATCCGGGGTAATGACTATAACTGGAGACGCAGAAAATAATCCCTTTAGAGTTGGATACCCAATTGCTGACACTATTGGAGGGTTAACAGCTGCAATGGCTGTTTCCGCTGCCCTTAATAATCCAAAAGGCGGAAGTTTTATTGATGTTTCAATGTTAGAGGCAACCTTGGTAACTATGGGGTGGGTAATATCTAATTATCTCATAGGTGGTGTTGTTCCAAAAGCTCAAGGCAATGAAAATTTCACTAGCGCGCCATCTGGAACATTTCAGGCAAAAGATGGGCTTTTAAATATTGCCGCAAATAAAGATGAACAATGGGAATTATTAGCTAAACACTTGGATCGTAAAGACCTTATAAGTCATCCTGATTTTTCTAATAGAGAAGATCGTAAAAAAAATAGATTAAGGCTTAAAGCAGAACTGGAAACTGTTTTAACAACGCGCTCTGTAGAAGAGTGGATTAAAGAACTCAATCAAATTGGTGTTCCAGCTGGGCCCGTATTAAGTATTCCTGAAGTACTTAATCATCCACAAATAGCTGATAGAGGTTTGATAGCAAATTTAAATAATATTTCTAATGTAGAAGACAGTATAGAAATTTTAAAAACTGCAGCAATTTTTAATGGGCAACATTTAGAGGTAGGAAACAATCCGCCTGCTTTAGGGGCGGACAATGAAAAAATTTATTCGGATATTGGATTAAATAAAGAAGAAATAAATAATTTGAAAAAAGAGGGGGTAATATGAGTGATGTTTCAGAATGGTGGAGTACTAGCATTATCGAAATGGAACCAGGTTCTATTTCTTTAAGAGGAACGCCTATTGAAGATTTAATAGGAAACAAAAGTTTTGTCGAAATGATATGGCTTATGACGACAGGAGAACAAATTAACGAAAAAAAATCTACATTACTTGAAGCGGCATTAGTTGCTGCGGTCGATCATGGCCCTCAAGCCCCTTCAATAGCGGCCGCAAGAATGTCAGCAACATGTGGAGTAGATATTAATAATTCTTTAGCGACAGGGATAAATGTTTTGGGAGACATTCATGGTGGCGCAGGCCAACAGGCTCTTGAGCTTTATGTAGAAGTTGAAAAAGAAGGAATAGAAAATATTGATAATGTTTTAAAAAAACATAAAGACATGAATGGAGGCTTTATCCCTGGTTTTGGTCATCGCTTTCACAAGCCAACAGATCCAAGAGCGCCTCGCCTAATAGAATTAGTCAACGCAGCAGCAGATGAAGGAGAAATTTCAGGGGTCTTCTCAAAAATAGCTTGTGAAATTGAAGAAAGATTAAGCGCTAAAAAACCTGTACCTATGAATATTGATGGAGCTACAGCCGTTATATATGCTGAATTAGGTTGCCCTCCTCCATTAACAAGAGGGTTATTTTGTATTTCACGATCAGTTGGTATACTTGCGCATACTTGGGAACAAATGCAACAAGATGAAAGAATAAAAGGGCCTACCCCACCTTCTTATGGGTGGAATTATAAAGGTAATGAATAAAAAGAAAATAAGAAGCTATTGCCTTACCTTACCGCAAGCTAAAGAAGACTATCCTTTTGGCCCAGATGTTCAGGTCTTTAAAATAAAAGATAAACTCTTTGCTCTTATGACAATGCGAGAAGGGATTGAACGCGTGAATCTGAAATGCGATCCCGAGGAAGCTATAATTTTGCGAGAAATATTTGAAGATGTCATTCCAGGCTATCATATGAATAAAGCGCATTGGAATACCGTTATATTGAGTGGATCCATCCCGGATGGAGAAATAAAGAGGATGATCGATCGATCTTATTGTCTTGTTGTGAAAAAATTAAAAAAACTTGATCGCGAAAGTCTAGAAATAAAATATGGCCACAAAAAAGTTTTTAAATCCACTTCATCTCCCTGGATCTAACTTACTGAGCTGTAAATCCACCATCAACGCTCAAGATAGACCCTTGGCATAAACTCGAATCATCAGAAGCAAAAAAGAAAATCGCGCCTGCAACTTCTTCTGCTGTTCCCATTCTTCCAATTGGCATGGTGTTTCTTAGCATTTCTTGTGCCTCTGCTTTATCCGGCATAAGATCTGTCCATCTTTCCATCATGCCTGTTTCAATAACACCTGGGCAAACACAGTTAATTCTCACACCAGTTGAAGCTAACTCAATAGCCATATCTCGAGTGAACACTACCAATCCACCTTTTGCACTGCCATAAGCAGTTGAAAGAGGGAAGCCAACTAGGCCATTCAAAGAGGAAATATTAATAACGCTTCCTGATCCTTCTTCAACCATCTTAGGTACAATATGTTTGCACATTAACCACGGTCCTTTAAGGTCTGTGTTGAGTACTTTATCCCACTCTGATTCCGTCATTTTATCATAAGATTGATTTAATTCAGACCCAGCATTATTGACTAAAATATCAACTTTACCCCACATACTAAAAGCTTTTTTAGAAACAGAAATAATGTCATCCTCAAGCCTTACATCACACTTGATATAATCAACACTACTACCTATTTCTTCTGATAATTTTTTTGAAATCTCTAGATTAATGTCTGCGATTAGGACTTCTGCTCCTTCGTTAACAAATCTTCTAACAGTTGCTTCACCAATACCACTTGATCCGCCAGTAACTATACATTTCTTACCTTTTAGCCGCACAGATTTAATCCTTTTTAAACCCTGCTAAACGATCATTAGTGTCTTTAATATCAGGATATTCTCTAGCAAATTCTTCTTCTAATGCATCATCCATAGATAAACCTGATTGCGCAACATTATATAAATCTTTAAAAGCAGCAACAGAAGCTTGAGAATTGGATACAATTTGTGATGCCCGCTTTTCAACTAATGCATCGAGAGCTTCTTTGTCCTCAACTGCCTCATTCGCTATTCCTAACCGCACTGCCTCATCTCCTAAAACAGTACGAGCAGAAAAAGACATATCCTTAGCTTTACGAACACCTATTGCTTGAGATAGGGTTTGGGACATGCCCCATGTCGGTCGGAGACCAAATTTCGCATGAGTATCACCAAATTTTGTATCAACGGTTGTGAAAACAAAGTCACAATGCAAAGCCAATTCAAGAGCGCCTGTAAAACAAGCTCCATGAACTTTTCCAATAATTGGGCATCGACTTTTGCGTAATGTTTTCCAAGCTAGTGCTGCTGGTTTGTCAAATACATCGCCAATTTTACCTGCCTCTGGATCAAATCCTTGAAGCACTTTGAGATCAACGCCAGCTGAAAAAGCTTTACCAGCACCTTCAATTACAATTACAGATATACCTTCATCCTCTTCTGCTTTCGCGACAAGCTCTATCATACCATTTATCATTTCTGGACGAAATGCATTTAATGCATCTGGCCTGTTGAGAGTGATGGTTAATACCTTCTTGTCAATATTAGCTAGTAAGTACTCTGTTGGACTTTCATAATCTGTACTCATAACTACTTCCTCCGAAAGTATTATTTATATCTTAACTGATCTAAGCAGAAGATTATGAATTAATTTCTTCTTCCCATAAATTGGAGAATGAAAAGGAAAAGATTAATGAAATCTAAATATAATGTTAGAGCGCCCATAATTGCTGATTTCTCGGCGACCTCTTGACCACTATGTTGTACTCTATTCAGCCAATCACGTTTGAGCTTTTGAGTATCCCAAGCAGTTAATCCTGCAAAAATTAAGACGCCTAAAACACTTATAATGAAAGACATTTGACCGCTTCCAACAAAAAGATTTACGATCATAGCAATTATTAAACCCCATAATCCCATTATTAAAAAAGCTCCCATTGCCGAGAGATCTCTTTTTGTCGAATATCCCCAAATACTCAACCCAGAAAAAGCGCCAGCAGTTACAAAAAATGCCTGAAAGATCGATGCACCCGTATATGCAAGGAATATATATGAGAGAGAAAGTCCCATTAAGCCAGCAAAAATCCAAAAAATCGATTGGGCACGTGCCGCACTCATAGTATTGATTTTCGATGCAAAATAGAAAACTACACCAAGTGGAGCAAACATAATCACATATATTAATGCTGATGTTGCTAAAGCCTGATAAAGACCAGTAGATGCCGCAAACCAAGCCACAATTCCAGTCAAAGATAATGCAGCAGTCATATAATTATAAATACGAAGCATGTGTGATCGTAAACCTTCATCAATATATGCTTGATCAGTAGATCTTGCTGCTGTATTTGCTCTATTAAATTCGTTCATTTTTAACTCCAGAAATTTACAAAAATTGAATATTAATTATATTGTTATATCAATTAATTAATTCAACCCCAATAATAAAATTGTTAAACTACTTTAACAATGTCAGATGGAGTTAAAAATGGCTACTAAATTACCTACAAAAGATAAGAGTAAGATAATAAAAGCATTAAAAGGATGGAAAAAAACAAGAGGAAGAGACTCTATTGAAAAGAATTATGTTTTTAAAGATTTTGCAAATGCTTTTAGTTGGATGACACAAATTTCCTTAATAGCCGAAAAAATGGACCATCATCCTGAATGGTTTAATGTCTATAATAAGGTTAATGTTACTTTATCAACACATGATGTAGACGGAATTACTGAGCTAGATATTAAGCTTGCAAAGGAAATGGATAAAGCTGCCAAAAAATATTAATTCCTATCTTGGGGCCATTCTTATAGCTCCATCAAGCCTGACGCATTCTCCATTCATCATATCATTTTCACATAAATGTCTTGCTAAAGCTGCATACTCTTTTGGATAACCTAATCTTGAAGGGAATGGAACTTGAGCACCTAAAGCCTGTTTTACTTTATCAGGAGCACCTTCGAAAAGAGGTGTATCAAATAATCCAGGTAGAATTGTGTTAACCCTTATTCCTTCTCTAGAAAGATCTCTTGCAACTGGAAGTGTCATTCCAACAATACCTCCCTTAGAGGCAGAATATGCTGCTTGACCAATTTGTCCATCTTCAGCGGCTACAGAAGCTGTATTAACAACAGCGCCTCTTCCTCCATCATCTGTAGAAGGATCAAGTGACATCATGCCAGCTGCAGAATGAGCAATACATCTAAATGTACCGATAAGATTAATTTGAATAATTGTATTAAATGGATCAAGAGGATGGGGAACAATATTTCCAGTTTCCTTATCACGTGCTGCTGTCTTTATAGCAATTCCAGTACCAGCACAGTTAATAAGAATTCGTTCCTGACCATTTGTAGATCTTGCTTTCTCAAAAGCAGAAACTACACTTTCTTCATCAGTTACATTTGCCTCACAAAAAATACCATTTATATCTGAAGCTACAGCCTCGCCCTTTTCTGCGTTGAGATCAAATAACGCACATTTGACTCCAAATTTTGAAAGCTCTCTAGCAGTGGATTCTCCGAGACCTGATGCACCACCAGTTATTACGGCGCTAATATTTTCATCTAATTGCATTTTATTCTCCTCAATAATTAAATTTCTTCTAAGTTTGTTTTGTTTCCTTTTTTTACTTTAGCCTCTCTTCTTAATATGTACAGAGTTGTTAAAATAATAATAGCAGACCCTATCAGGGTGTTGATACCAAAGATAATTCCAAAAATTAAAAAATCAACAGCTGCACTAAATAATAATCTTATATAATCAATAGGCGCAATAACAGAAGCCTCTCCAATAGCATAAGCCCTAATGAAAAAGTTATGAGCGATAGAAGCACATATTGCCATAATGAAAATTAACACCAATTGTTGCCCATCTGGCGTTTCCCAAAATAACAAAGCGGGAACTATCATAATAAGGACGCTAATTATATTTGAGTAAAACATCAGAGTTACGGGTTTGTCATATTTTGAAACAATATTTACGAGAATTGCTGCGAAGGCAAAGGCGAAGGCAGCTCCTAAAGCCATAAAGGAGGCTAAATTATATTCACTATCAGGATTAAGCATTATAAGCACGCCAGTGAAACCAACCAATGTTGCTAATGTTCTCCTTATTCCAATTCTCTCCTTCAAAAATATGGCTGCTAAAGGAACAAGAAAGAGGGAACTTGAAAATCTAATTGCCTGAGCGTCAGCTAATGGCATATTAACTATTGCATAAAATCCCATCATTATTCCAAGGGCGCTGACTGTACCCCGTACAACTTGCAGTAAGGGAACTTGAGTTTTAACTCCACCTTGCTCTGCTCCTGCCCTAATAAGAAAAGGCATAATAACAATTAGACTAAAAAATGAACGAAAAAATGCAATTTGGAATGCATGAAAATCATTGCCTAAGTATTTTGCCAATGTGGCCATGGCTGTAAAAGCAAATACTGAGGAAGCAAGCCAAAAGGCTCCTTGAAGATTATTTGGTAAACTAGAAAGAAATTTTGTCAGAAAATTCAAATTATTCAGCTCTAACCTGAACGACAACTTTGCCTTTTGCTTTTCTATCTGCAAGGTCTCTAATTGCTTTTGCCCCATCCTCAAGGCTATAAAGTGATGATATATGTGGCTTTAACAAACCTTTTTCATACATAACTAATAATTCATCAACATTAGCATTATGGGCATCTGGTTCACGACCTTTAAAAGCCCCCCAAAAAACACCTACAATTTGACAGCTCTTTAACAACGCGAGATTTAATGGAATCTTAGGGATGTCTCCAGCAGCAAAACCAATTACCAAGTATCTGCCTTCCCAAGCTGTTGCTCGTAATGCAGGTTCAGCATAGCCTCCGCCAACTGGATCATAAATTACATCCGCTCCATTTCCTCCAGTAAGCTCTTTTATTTCATTAGAAAGTTTTTTTTGTTGATCCCTGTCCATATTTTCTGAAGGGTATAAAAGGGTTTCATCGGCTCCATGTTCAATGCATGTCCTTAATTTTTCTTCTGATGAGGCCGCTGCAATAACTTTTGCACCCATTGCCTTTCCTAATTCAACAGCTGCAAGGCCAACTCCTCCTGCAGCCCCAAGAACTAAAAGAGATTCCCCTTCTTGAATATCTGCACGATCTTTTAAAGCATAATGAGATGTTCCATAGGTCATTAGAAATGCCGATGCCGTATTGTGATCCATACTTTCTGGTATGGCAGTTAATGAGCCTGGATCTACAAGAATTTTTTCTGCAAAACTTCCAACTCCGGATGACACAATAACCCTATCACCAATACTAAAGTCTGAGACACCTTCACCTATATCAGTAATTATTCCTGAAGATTCGCCGCCTGGTGAAAAAGGAAGCGGTGGTTTAAATTGATACTTATTTTCAATCATTAATACATCTGGAAAATTTACTGAAGCCGAGTAAATATCTACTAAAACATGGCCATCTTTTATTTCTGGATCATCTATTTCTTCATAAGATAAGCTTTCTGGCGGACCATATTCTTTACATAATAGAGCTTTCATAAATACCTCCTAAAATTCTTTATTTATGTTTAAACCTAAAAAAAGATAACGCCAAGAATTTAAAAAGATACTTGCTCATCTCAACTTACTCGATTATGGCTATATTTATGAGAGGATATTTTGGATTCGGGGCAGAAGGTATATCAAAACCTATGAATATGGGTAATTTGGTTAGATCTGCTCATGCGTTTGGTGCAAAATTTATATTTACTATTTCTGCACATTACTCAGTACGCGAAGGTAAATCAGACACATCAAAAGCTCCAAATCATTTACCGTGGTATGACTGGGATACTCCAAAAGATATGAATCTGCCAGATAAATGCCAGTTAGTAGGCGTTGAGCTCACTGAAGATGCATTAGATTTGCCAACTTTCCATCATCCAAGGCAAGCTGCATATATTTTAGGCCCAGAAAAAGGGGCGCTTTCATCAGAAATTCTGAAGGAATGTAAATATGTCATAAAGATTCCAACTAAATTCTGTTTAAATGTTCAAATTGCTGGTGCAATTGTTATGTATGACAGAATTAAGTCATTAGGAAATTTTCCTAATCGCCCCGATATGCCTGGAGGATCAAACTAATGGAAAGTTTATCAGGTTTAAATCGTGAAGAATTAAAAATTGTTATGGGAATTATGGAGGTTCCTGAAAAACAAATAAATATGAGGGTTAACCAAATATGGAATTGGATGTATGTAAAAGGCGCTCAATCAGTTGATGAAATGACCGATCTTTCAAAAAATTTTAGAACCGAAGTATCTAAAAAATATAATCTTGTTAGACCTATAATAAGCAAAAATGAAATTTCGTCAGATGGAACACAAAAATGGCTTATTAAGTTTCTTGATAACTCAGAAATTGAAACTGTGTTCATTCCAGATGGCGATAGAGGAACTTTATGTGTTTCCAGCCAAGTAGGCTGCACACTTAATTGTACCTTTTGTCATACGGGCACACAAAAGCTTGTTAGAAATTTAACTTCCCAAGAAATTATTAATCAAATAATGATTGCAAAAGATTCACTGAATGAATGGACGAAAGAAAAAAGGGATATAACAAATATAGTTATGATGGGAATGGGCGAGCCCTTATATAACTTTGATAATGTAAAAAGTGGAATTCAAGTATTTTCTGATGATGCTGGCCTATCAATATCTAAAAGAAGAATAACTCTATCTACTTCTGGAATTGTTCCAAAAATTGAAGATGCCGGGAATGAAATTGGTTCAATGTTAGCAATATCATTACATGCAACAAATAATGATTTAAGGGATAAGTTGGTCCAATAAACAAAAAAATATCCGATCGAAGAACTTCTGGATGCTTGTAAAAATTATCCAAGAGTCAAAAACTCAAAAAGAATTACGTTTGAATATGTAATGTTGAAAGGAATAAATGATAGTGAAGCGGAAGCTCGTGACCTTGTAAAGCTAATATCTGGTATACCTTCTAAGATAAATTTGATTCCTTTTAATCCTTGGCCAGGCGCATCATATGAATGCTCAGACTGGGAACAAATTGAAAGATTTTCTGATATAATAAATCGTGGCGGATATGCAAGCCCAATTAGGATGCCAAGGGGAAGAGATATTTCTGCAGCCTGCGGCCAATTAAAAAGTGGTACCGAAAAGGAAAAAGCATCTATAAGATATAAAAAAGAACTTGCAAAACTTGAAAGTGAGCGTATACGACCATTATAAAGTTTTTGAGATAGAAATGGGTACCGAAGAAAATATAAAGAAAGTAGTCCTCGCATATTCAGGCGGACTTGATACATCTGTAATTTTAAAGTGGCTTCAAGAAAAATATGATTGTGAAGTTGTCACTTTTAGTGCGGATCTTGGTCAAGGTGCAGAATTGGAAGAGGCAAAGACAAAAGCTGAAGCTTTAGGCGTTAAAGAAATATTCATAGAAGACCTAAAGAACGAGTTTGTTAAAGATTATGTATTTCCAATGTTTAGGGCTAACACTCTTTATGAAGGTTTATATCTTTTGGGAACAGCTATAGCCAGACCCTTAATTGCAAAAAGACAAATTGAGATTGCCAAAGAAGTCGGAGCTGATGCTGTTTGTCATGGTGCAACGGGAAAAGGCAATGACCAAATAAGGTTTGAACTTGCTTATTACGGATTAAATCCTGATATAAAAGTTATCGCGCCTTGGAGAGAATGGGATTTAAACTCTAGAAAAAAATTAATTGAATTTGCCGAAAAGAATCAAATTGTTATTACTAAGGATAATATGGGCGAAGATCCGTATTCCGTAGATGCTAATCTTTTACATACCTCATCAGAAGGTAAATTATTAGAAGACCCGTCAAAAGAGTGTCCTGAAGATGTATATCAAAGAACTGTTTCGCCAGAAAATGCTCCTGATAAAGCAACATACATAGAGATTGAATTTGAAAATGGCGATGCTATTGCGATTGATGGGAAATCTTTATCTCCAGAAGGAGTTCTTACGGAATTAAATGAATTAGGTGGCAATAATGGCATTGGAAGACTTGATTTAGTTGAAAATAGAAGCATAGGAATGAAATCAAGAGGAATTTACGAAACGCCTGGCGGAACAATCCTTTTAGCTGCTCATAGGGGCATTGAACAAATAACTTTAGACAGGGAAGCCTGTCATCTTAAGGATGAGCTAATGCCAAAATATGCAAAATTGATTTATAATGGTTTTTGGTTTTCTCCTGAAAGAGAAATGCTTCAAGCGCTAATAGATGAAAGTCAAAAGAATGTTTCTGGAAAAGTTAGATTAAAACTTTATAAGGGAAACGCTACAGTAGTTGGCAGATCTTCAGATTCATCTTTATATTCACAGGAACATGTTACTTTTGAAGAAGATGATGTTTACGATCAATTTGATGCAGAAGGCTTTATCAAGCTGAATGCCTTAAGACTAAAACTGCTAAAAAAAGATTAGATATTAATATTAGGTTTTTCAAAACCGTTTTGTTCACAAAATGCATTAAGGGTATTCAACAATAAGCATGCTATTGTCATTGGCCCTACGCCTCCGGGTACAGGAGTTATATGTCCAGCAACCTTGCTTGCGGCCTCAAAGTCAACATCTCCAACTAATCTTGTTTTATTTTCGCCTTTTTCGGGAGCATCTATTCTATTAATTCCTACATCAATTACGGTTGCTCCAGGTTTTATCCAATCTCCTTTAACTAATTCAGGAATTCCCACAGCTGCAACCAGAATATCTGCACTTGCAGCAATATCTTGAAGATCTTTAGATCTAGAATGACAAATAGTAACAGTACAATGTTCTTTCAATAATAATTGAGCAACGGGCTTACCAACTAAATTAGACCGTCCTATTATAACCGCATTTTTACCCTCAAGCTTATCAGTGCTTGATTTAATTAATATTGAGGCGCCCATGGGCGTACAAGGAACAAGACCATCTAATCCGCTATTTAAATATCCTGAATTTATTGGATGCAGGCCATCAACATCTTTTTTGGGGGAGATTGTCTCTATTACCTTTTGTTGGCTTATGTGATTTGGAACTGGGAACTGGACAAGAATGCCATTTACATCTGAATTATTATTTAATTCTTCAACCTTGGACAATAGCTCTTCTTCAGAAGTATCTTCAGACATTTTAAATTCGTAAGAATTCATATCTGCTTCTTTAGTTTGTATACCTTTGTTTCTTACATAAATTTCACTTGCAGGATCATTTCCAACTAAAACTACTGCTAGGCCAGGAATTATATTATGAGAATCTTTAAGATCTGAAACTGATTCAGAAATCTTACCTCTCAATCTAATTGCAAATTCTTTTCCATCAATAATATTTGCTGGCATATATTTTCCTAAAAATTAATAGGCCAATATTCTCTTAATAAGGACCTTAAAAAGAAAATAGCTAATAAAACTATAATTGGTGAAATATCTATTCCGCCTAAATTTGGGAGATATCTTCTTACATAATTAAATAATGGGCTAGTCAATTTCCAAACTGCTTCATGGAGTATTGCAACCAATTGATTAGATCGGTTAACTACACCAAGGCCAATAAGCCAGCTAAAAATAACCGCAATAATGACAACCCAAGAATATAAGTCTAAAATTGCATCTATCAAAAAATATAAAGAATTCATGAACTAGTCTTACTACCAAATTTTAATAATATCATCTTTATTTCTAAACATCTTATCGCCTTTTTGAGTATTAAAGGCTTTATGAAAGCTCGGCATATTTATAAATACACCATCTATACGATATCTAGCGGGAGAATGGGGATCTGTGGCTACGCGCATAGCATCTATTTCTTTTCTAAATTTAACTCTATCTGCTTGGGCAGACCCCATAAAAAATCTTTGCTCGCCTGTCAAATTATCAATAACGGGAGAGGCATTCCCTTCAAGAGAAATTTTATAGGCTCTAAATGAAGATACGGCGCCACCTAAATCAGCAATATTTTCACCTAAAGTAAATTCACCATTTAGGAAATTACCAGGAGTTATTTCATAAGAAGAATATTGATCTGCCAATTTCTTCGTTTTTGATTCAAAGATTTCTCTATCTTCTTCGGTCCACCAATTTTTTAAATTCCCATCACCGTCAAATTGTGAGCCTTTGTCGTCAAATGCATGGCTAATTTCATGCCCAATAGTTATACCAATTGCACCATAATTAACCGCATCATCTGCTTCAGGGAAAAAATTGGGCGGCTGTAGATATGCGGCAGGAAAAACAATCTCATTTTTAGTAGGACTAAAGTAAGCATTTACAGTTTGTGGGGACATAGCCCACTTTCTTCTATCTACTTTTTCACCAAGTTTTTTTAAAGCATCCTTAAAACCAAACTCTGATGCATTTTTCATATTTTCATAAAGATTTGATGAAGAAAATTCTAAACCCTCATAATCTTCCCACACTTCAGGATAACCAATTTTTACATTTAATTTTTCTAATTTTATAAGAGCTTTTTCTTTAGTCTTCTCACTCATCCATTCTAAATCTTCTATTCCTACCCTGTAAGACTCTAAAAGATTATCAACTAACTTAACCATTCTCTGTTTATATTCAGGTGGGAAATGATACTTAACATAAATCTTTCCTAACGCATCACCTAACATGCCATTTACAAGGCCTACACTTCGTTTCCATAATGACGGCGTTTCTTCACGCCCAGTTAGTATTTTAGAAAACCTATAAGATTCATCTACAAATTCATCTGATAAATAACCAGAAGAACTCTTTAGCAATCTTGTAAGAAAATAATCTCTCCACTCTTCAATAGAAAACTCTTCAATAACAGAAGAAAGCTTTAATAAGTATTCTGGAGATTCTATGATGTACCTATTATATGAATCTATACTTAAATTTGTTAGCCAGTAATCAAATTTTCCATCACTTATCTTATTTAGCTCTTTACGGTTTCTTGGATTATATGTTTTTTCAGGATCTCTTCGTTCTGTTCTGCTAATTTGAATTTCAGCAATTTTAGTTTCTATTTTAAAAGCATTATTTGCTCTTTCTTTCGAATTATCTATTCCTGAAAGAGAAAATAAATTTTCTAGATGTTTTGGATACTCTTCTCGGCCTTTAATATAATGGGGCTGATCCAATAAATAGTAATCTCTATCAGGAAGGCCTAGCCCAGATTGACCAAAATAAATTGTATAATTTAAGGGATCCTTTAAATCATCATAAACAGCAAAATATAATGGAGCACCAAGCCCTTTCCTAACTGATAAAGCAAAATACTTCCATATATCATCAATGGATTTTAGATTTTCTATTTCATTGATATCTTTTTTTAATGGGCTAGAGCCAAGCTCATTAAGCAATTCTCTATTCATATAGCTTAAATATAGATTTAGTATTTTCCCTTCTTCTGAAGATGAAGATAAATTCTTTTGATCTTTCATAAGGTCTTCTATTAAATCATATTGGTTTTTTAGAGATTCCTCTCTTAGAGTCATATAAGAACCCCATCCAATTTGATCGTCTGGTATTTCGGTTTTTGATAACCAATTATTGTTAACATAGTCATAAAGACTATCCTGGGGCTTAAAATTATCGTCAAATTGACTAATATCTATTCCTGAAAGTTGCATATTGTTAGAATATCCTTGTGAAGAAAAAATACATAATATTATAATTAAAAAAATTCTCATAGACTAAACCTTTTACTACATAGCACTGATGCCGCCATCAATTTTTATCTCTGCACCAGTAATGAATTTAGATTCATCGCTGGCTAAAAATAAAACTGTGTAAGCAACATCATCAGGCTCTCCTACTTTACCTAATGGAACCTGCCTTGCAAGTTTCATCATGACATCTTCTTTTTCACGATTGGAGCGCTCAACCATAGCATCTAAAATTGGCGTATCTATAAATGTAGGGTGAATTGAATTACATCGAATGTTATAAGCTGCTCGGGCACAATGTAAAGCGACTGATTTAGTTAGCATCCATACACCAGCTTTTGCCGTATTATATGCCGCCGTGTTATGACCTGCTATCAAACCAGAAATTGAAGATGTGTTTATGATAGAGCCTGGAGAATAGTTTTTCATGATTGGGATAGCATATTTACACCCCAAAAAGACAGAATCCGTATCAACAGTCATTACCTCTTTAAAAGTTTCATAATCTGTATCCTCAACTGTTGAACCGCCACCAATTCCTGCATTATTAACAAGTATATTTATTCCGCCCATCATTTCTTGTGCTTGTGATAATGTTTCTTTCCATTGGCTTTCAGATGTAACATCTAATTCTAAAGAAAAGGCGCTGCCAGGAAAATTATCATTAATTCTTTCTTCAACAGTCTTTAGTTTTTCTATATTAATATCAGTTAAAACTACTTTTGATCCTTCTTTGGCTAGCATATAGGCTATCGCCTCTCCTAAGCCTTGTGCTGCCCCAGTCACAAATGACATTTTTCCTTCTACTCTTCCTGACATAACTTATCTCCTAATTT
>Ga0206683_10000793_pt1 | contig 22224 bp, 19 predicted proteins | sample M280m12015metaG_FD_155483 | JGI IMG/M metagenome (GOLD analysis project Ga0206683, IMG submission 155483) | Ammonia-oxidizing marine archaeal communities from Monterey Bay, California, United States - M2 80m 12015 | ecosystem: Environmental > Aquatic > Marine > Intertidal zone | place: USA...
ATACTGTTGGATTAGGGATATCATCATCAAAATTAATATCTAGTGGTGATGAGCTCCAAGTATATATATATAAAACTTCATCAATAATATCCCCTCCAATGATATAACTATCACCAAAACATATATCACCATCGTTACCTGCATCAGCTGGAAATGTAAAATTGTTGTTTTCAAGATTTTCATACGTTTTATTGGAAGACGTTTTTTCAGAAATAGGGATACCTATATTAAGGTCATGATTATTATCAAAACTGAAGGCATTTATTTGTGAAGAAAACAAATAAAGCGTCACTAAAAGATAGTGCATATTTTTCTTAAAATATTTCATAAGGATAATTTTTATTTTATAGTGATCTTACCTGAGTAAGAATATTATTCAAAATTAGTTTATTTAGTTGATAACTTTGATACATAGTTGATACTTCTGTTTATTTTCAATAAAAAAACTGAAGCAAAATGCCTCCCAAAATAAAGTTATTAACAATGATATCAAAGAAACTTCTTCTTTTTTTACTGTATTTAAAGGCTATAATCTTTATTATTAGCATATTTTATTTTAAAATAAATATGTTAATAATTAAAAAAAAAGATCATTTTATCGATGATATTTGCTTTTGAATGATTTTATTTTTTAAACCATTATTATAAAAAAGAACATCTTTTTTTATTTGAATTTTTCTAATAATAATTTATTGTGGTTTTCACATGAATAGTAATCTATTATAATAAGACAATTTAATTTTATAATACCCTACTAATTAGATCTTTCAATTATATTAGTTCTAATTCAAAAAATAATTTTGATAAATTAGCACAACTAAAAAACTACATCTGCTTAATAATATTTAGATAAATGTTTTTATTTTTTTTACCCGTGATCAGCCAATCCTTCAGATAGGTTAATTATACTAGCTTTTTTTGTAGATTTGCAACCGGAAATAAAAACCTATTTTACATGCAAAAAATTTTTGTATATCAGCCTAAAAACAAAGTGCGTATCGTAACAGCTGCCTCTTTATTTGATGGCCATGATGCTTCCATAAATATTATGAGACGAATCATCCAGGCAACAGGAGTTGAGGTTATCCACTTAGGTCATGATCGAAGTGTTGAAGAAGTAGTCAATACTGCTATACAAGAAGATGCCAATGCGATTGCTTTGACCTCCTACCAAGGAGGACATAATGAGTATTTTAAATATATGTTTGATTTACTTAAAGAGCGAGGTGCCAACCACATCAAAATTTTTGGTGGCGGTGGCGGAGTAATTCTCCCAGCTGAAATTGATGATTTACATCATTACGGTATCGAAAGAATTTATTCGCCAGATGATGGTAGAAAATTAGGTTTACAAGGAATGATCAATGATTTAGTCGAAAAATCTGACTTTCCAATAGGTGATATATTAACGGATGAAGTTAATCTCTTAGAAAAAAAAGAAGCTGGTGCAATAGCAAGAATTATATCTGCTGCCGAAAATTTTCCTACAATTGCAAAAGATACCTTACAACTAATCCATAAAAAAAATGAGAACTCTAAGATTCCAGTCCTTGGTATTACTGGAACTGGAGGGGCCGGAAAATCATCGTTGGTAGATGAATTGGTTAGACGTTTTTTGATTGATTTTCCTAAAAAAACAATTGGATTAATATCTGTAGATCCCTCCAAAAGAAAAACAGGTGGCGCATTACTTGGAGATCGAATCCGAATGAATGCTATCAACTCGGATCGAGTATATATGAGATCGTTAGCTACTAGACAGAGTAATTTAGCACTGTCTAAATATGTGTCTGAAGCTATTCAAGTTTTAAAAGCAGCAGCGTTTGATCTTATTATTTTAGAAACTTCTGGGATTGGTCAAAGTGATACAGAAATATTAGAACATAGCGATATCTCCCTGTATGTAATGACCCCTGAATTTGGTGCAGCAACCCAATTGGAAAAAATAGACATGTTGGATTTTGCCGATTTAGTGGCTATTAATAAATTTGACAAAAGGGGGTCATTAGACGCTTTACGTGATGTTAAAAAACAATACATGCGTAATAATAATTTATGGGACATTCCACAAAACCAACTACCAGTTTACGGAACTATAGCTTCTCAGTTTAATGATCCGGGAATGAATTTACTTTATAAGTCTATTATGGATAAACTGGTCGAGAAAACAGCAACAAATTTAAAATCCAGTTATAAAATATCGGAAGAAATGTCTGAAAAGATATTTGTGATCCCCCCTTCAAGAGTTCGATATTTATCGGAAATTTCAGAAAATAATAGAAACTACGATGCTAAGGTTATTGAACAAGTAGAGGTAGCACAAAAATTATATGGAATTTATAAAACAATAACCTCTGTACTTGGTATTAACAATAGCTTCTCACATCTAGGAAAAAATGGTTTAAACGAGAAAGTTTTGACTAGTGAGATTACTAATGCAACAGATCAAAACCTATTGGAGTTATTATTCAAAGAATTTGATCGAACTAAAATGGATTTTGATCCTCATAATTGGGGAATTATTTTGGGATGGAACGAAAAAGTAAAACGATATAAAGAACCCGTATATACTTTTAAAGTAAGGTCAAAAGAAATTAATATTCAGACTCACACAAAATCCTTATCGCATTTACAAATACCAAAAGTTGCCCTGCCAAAATTCGAAGCATGGGGAGACTTATTAAAATGGATTTTACAAGAAAATGTTCCTGGAGAGTTTCCATTTACTGCCGGATTATATCCTTTTAAAAGAATCGAAGAAGATCCAACCCGAATGTTTGCGGGTGAAGGAGGCCCAGAGCGTACCAACAGACGTTTTCATTATGTAAGTCTTGGAATGCCAGCTAAAAGATTGTCCACAGCATTTGATAGTGTTACCCTTTACGGGAACGATCCTGATAAACGCCCAGATATTTACGGAAAAATAGGAAATGCTGGTGTTTCTATATGTTGCTTGGATGATGCAAAAAAATTATACTCTGGTTTTGATTTAAGCAATGCAATGACCTCGGTGAGTATGACAATCAATGGACCCGCTCCAATGCTTTTAGGGTTTTTTATGAATGCAGCCATTGATCAAAATTGTGAGAAATATATCAAAGAAAATGATCTTGAAAATCAAGTAGCAAAAAAGATTGCTGAAATATACAAGGAAAAAGCTGTTGAAAGACCAAAATACCAAGGCGATATTCCTGAAGGGAATGATGGTTTAGGATTAATGTTGTTAGGAGTTACCGGTGATCAAGTGTTACCTGACCCTATTTATAATAAAATAAAATTTGATACGCTAAAACAAGTTAGAGGAACTGTTCAAGCAGATATTTTAAAAGAAGATCAAGCACAAAATACCTGTATTTTTTCAACTGAATTTGCTTTGCGTTTAATGGGAGATGTTCAAGAGTATTTTATTGAAAAAGAGGTTCGTAATTTTTATTCAGTCTCTATTTCTGGATATCATATAGCGGAGGCAGGAGCTAATCCAATTACTCAATTAGCTTTTACACTGGCAAACGGATTTACGTACGTTGAGTATTATTTGTCAAGAGGAATGGATATCAATAAGTTTGGTCCAAATCTGTCTTTCTTTTTTAGTAACGGAATAGACCCAGAATATTCGGTGATAGGAAGGGTTGCTCGTAAAATTTGGTCCAAAGCATTAAAGTTTAAATACGGAGCAAATTCGAGGGCACAAATGTTAAAATATCATATACAAACATCAGGAAGATCATTACATGCTCAAGAAATTGATTTTAACGATATTAGAACGACACTACAAGCACTGTACGCAATTAATGATAATTGTAATTCGTTACATACCAATGCTTATGATGAGGCGATAACCACACCAACAGAGGAAAGTGTTAGAAGAGCTATGGCCATACAACTAATCATTAACAAGGAATTAGGTTTAACAAAAAATGAAAATCCAATTCAAGGCTCTTTTATTATTGAAGAATTAACAGATTTAGTTGAGGAAGCAGTTTTAAAAGAATTTGATCGGATAACAGAAAGAGGAGGTGTTCTTGGGGCAATGGAGACCATGTACCAACGGAGTATGATACAAGAGGAAAGCTTGTACTATGAAACCTTGAAGCACAATGGCGAATTTCCTATCATCGGTGTCAATACCTTTTTAAGTAGCAAAGGTTCTCCTACCATTATTCCAGGAGAGGTTATAAGGGCCACAGAGAAAGAGAAAAAACACCAGATCAAAGTAATTAAAAATCTACATAAATCGTCAGAAAAGAATACTTCAGAGCTTTTAAAACAATTACAGAATACAGCCATAACCAATGATAATATTTTTGAATCATTAATGGAAGTTTGTAAAACTTGTACTCTTGGACAAATTACAAATGCTTTATTTGAAGTAGGAGGTCAGTATAGAAGAAATATGTAAAAATTAATTTTAAAGAGTCAACATCCAAACGTGTTGTAATTGTCTAAACTTTTTAATCTCATCTCTTAAAATTGGCAGAAAATCTTTTCCGTTACTATTAATGGATTCCAAACGCTCACAATTTTTATCAATAACACTTGTTAAACGAGAAATTGAAAGAAGGTGTTCTTGACGTTCTTCTGAAAAAGATTTTCTTTCAGCTTCCATAATCTCAGGAACCAGCGAGTTTGATTGTTGAATAATATCACCTGTGAAATAAATATTTGGATCTTCAAATCCGTTGGATTGTAATTTTGCTAAATCTGGAAGTATATATCTTGAAATTTGACTGGAAAGTGTAAAAATATCAAGCGCCTTTCGATGTATAGGTGAAATTTTATGATTATTTGACGAATCTTGTTCCATTTTTTAAAAGAAATTATAGTTACAAAATTAGAAACAAAATATCGTTATTTGCTTTAAAAACTAAATCTATATGTTATATTTGCTTTAGAAAAAATGTTTTTTTAATAAAAAATCTTTAATATATTTATGGATACTTTGAATTGGAAAATATTAAAATGTTTGCAAGACAACGCTAGGCAAACAAATGCAGCGATCGGGAGAAAAGTAGGGATAAGTTCACCAGCTGTATCAGAGAGAATAAAAAAAATGGAAGATACTGGAATTATTGAAGGCTATAAAACAGTTGTTTCCCCATATAAGGTAGGTTATCAATTAAAAGCAATCATCACAATTAGAGCTTTTATGGGAAAATTAAAACCTTTTTTAATAAAAGTTAAAACATTTCAAGAGGTACTTAATTGTTATCGAATTACTGGTAATGAGAATATTGTACTAGAAGTAATGCTCAATAATCAAAAACATTTGGAGCAATTTATTGATCAATTAATTAGTTATGGCGAAACGAAAACACAGATAGTTCTTTCTAATGTGATTGAAAACGCACCAATTACAAAAAGCAAGTAACAGCATATGAAATCCAGATTAATCTATATTTTTATTTTTTTTACTTTAGTTGGGAATGCTCAGTCCAACAAAAAAATTTTACGGAAAATAAATAAATTTCAGAAAGAGTTGAATTTAGAATTTTTAAACCCAAAAACTACCATTTTAGATTCCTTAGATCTGGTATCGTTTAAAGGTTTAGAGTTTTATCCTGCATCCCCTAAATTTTACATAAAAGCTCGTTTAAAAAGGACTCCAAGTGAAACACCTTTTTTGATGAAAACATCCACAGATCGTCTTCCAGAGTATGTAAAGTACGGGGAGGCTCATTTTGAAATGGAAAACAAAAAAATTGTTTTAAATATTTACCAAAATATTGAATATTCTAAAATTGACGAGTTTAAAAATGATTTATTTTTACCATTTACTGATTTTACAAGTGGTGATGGTTCCTACGGTGGAGGAAGGTATATTGATCTGAAAATTCCTGACAATGATTTAATCGTTATTGATTTTAATAAATCGTACAATCCTTATTGTGCGTATAGCCAAAGATTTTCCTGTCCTATACCACCTGAAGAAAATGATGTTAGTTTACGAATTGAAGCAGGGATTAAAAATTTTAATGGGCATTAAAATTATTTAACCATCCACATTCCAAAAAATACAGCCGCAAATCCAATTACAAAACTTGCTAATGTGTAAGTGGCAAAACTAATGAAATCACCATTTTTTAAAAATAAATGATTTTCATATGCAAATGATGAAAACGTAGTGAACCCTCCACAAAACCCAGTAGCTATAAATAAGATGGTATTATTGGATAGTAAATTATTTTTATACGAATAGCCTAAAATAATTCCGATGATCAAACTTCCAAGAATGTTAGCAGTAAATGTTCCGTAAGGAATACCTGTTTTATGACTGTTAAGGTAAAATCCCATTAAATAACGTAATGAACTCCCAATACCACCTCCAATGAATACTAATAAAAATTGTTTCATCCAGCGAATATAAAAAAACATCAGTTGGTATATGGAGATATTTTAATTAAACTAATCCAAACAGTTACTATCAGTAAAAATAAAACAAATTTATATTTATGATGACATCCCTTTAAATTACCGGTATTATATATTTTTATTTATTATGTTTGCATACTTCAAATAATTTAAAACTTTCTAAATGAAAACAAAATATTTAATTGGATTGATTCTTTCAAGTGTGGTTTTTTTCTCTTGTATGGATCAAAAAAAATCAGAAAATACCGTTAACAAAGCAAATACTTTCAATTATAATGTCGAACAATTTGCAGATATTAAAGTCTTGCGTTATCAAATTCCTGGTTGGGAAAATCTAACCTTAAAGGAACAAAAGTTAGTTTATTATCTTACAAAAGCTGGTTTGTCTGGTAGGGATATTATTTGGGATCAAAATTATCGCCATAATTTGACGATAAGAAAAGCGCTTGAAAATATTTACTCTAACTACGAGGGTGACAGAAATAATAACGATTGGAATAACTTTGAGATATATCTAAAAAGAGTTTGGTTTTCAAATGGTATACACCACCATTATTCCAATGCTAAATTTACAGCTAACTTTTCATCAGAATATTTGAGCGGTTTGTTAGCTAAAACCAATACGAAATTAGAAGGTGAAGCGTTTGATGTAATCTTTAATGATAAAGATGCAAAAAAAGTAAATTTATCAAAGGGTGTAGATAACGTATTATTATCAGCAGTAAATCTTTATGGACCTGATATCACTACTGCCGATGTAGAGAGTTTTTATAGTGATAAAATATCTCCTAACAAAGATAAACCCTTATCGTTTGGATTAAATTCTCAACTTGTTAAAATAAATGGAGAATTAACAGAGAGAGTATATAAATCAGGAGGATTGTATGGAACTGCAATCGACGAAATCACAAAGTGGTTAGAATTAGCTCAAGGAGTAGCCGAAAATAAAGCACAAGGAGAAGCTTTAGGCTTATTAATTAAATACTATAAAACAGGTGATCTCCAAGTTTGGGATGATTATAATGTTGCTTGGACGGCAGCTACAGAGGGAAATATTGATTATATAAATAGTTTTATTGAAGTATATAATGATCCTGTTGGCTATACAGGTTCTTACGAAACTATCGTACAAGTTAAAGATTTTGATATGTCTCAAAAAATGGCTGTTTTATCTGAAAATGCTCAATGGTTTGAGGATAATTCTCCATTGATGGATGCGCACAAAAAGAAAAATGTTGTAGGAGTAAGTTATAAGGTAGTAAATGTAGCTGGAGAGGCTGGTGATGCTTCCCCAAGTACTCCAATTGGAGTTAATTTACCAAATGCAAATTGGATTCGTGCAGCGGTAGGTTCTAAATCAGTATCTCTTGGAAATATCATACATTCCTATAACAATGCAGGAAGTTCTGGACGTTTAAAAGAATATGTAAATGACAATGAAGAATACGAATTGGAGAAGAAACATGGGCAATTAGCCGATAAATTACATACCGCTCTGCATGAGGTTATAGGACACGCATCAGGTCAATTAAATCCTGGAGTTGGAGAAACTAAACAAACATTAAAAAAATATGCATCGACGTTGGAAGAGGGTCGTGCAGATCTTGTTGGCTTGTACTATTTATACGATTCAAAACTACAAGATTTAGGTTTAGTTCAGGATTGGAAAGAAGTTGGAGTAGCTGCTTATGATGGTTATATCAGAAATGGTTTAATGACACAGTTAATCAGGCTTGAGTTAGGAGATGATGTAGAAGAAGCACACATGGTAAATAGACAATGGGTATCTGCGTGGGCTTTTGAAAAAGGAGCAGCAGATAATGTAATTGAAAAAGTTTCTAGAGACGGAAAAACCTACTTTCAAATTAATGATTACGATAAATTACATGATTTGTTTGGACAATTATTAAGAGAAACCCAACGAATCAAATCTGAGGGAGACTTTAAGGCAGCGGAAGCTTTGGTAGAAGGTTATGGGGTTAAAGTAGATCAAGACTTACATAAAGAAGTACTTGAAAGAAATAAACAATTTACCTCTGCACCTTACAGCGGATTTGTCAATCCAGTTATTGTTCCAAAAATGAATGACCTAGGAGAGATTGAAAGTTTTACAATTACCCAGCCAAAAACCTTTAAGGATCAAATGATTTATTATTCAAACGAATATAATTTTTTACCTGAGGTTAACTAGTTTTAGAAAATATCAGTTTACAAAAAAAGCTCTTTGTTCTGCAAAGAGTTTTTTTATTATTTAAGATAGTTTTTTAAAAGAATTAAGAGCATTACAAAAGAAACAAAGCCTATTAAAATCCAATAGGAACCTCGATAGTGTTTTTTATGCAATAACTTATCTTTTTTGTAACTAAGAGTGATTACAATTGCAAAAGTAATTACAAAAAAAATTACAAAAGTCCATTGTCCAGAACTAAACATAATTGTGTAGATTTATATCCGTAAAAATAATCAATAAATTTCTTACGATTCATATTTTTTCATAAAGAAATATTTAAACGATAAAAAAATGAAAAATAAAATAAAAGCAGTACACAAATTTCATAAAGCTTTCGGATTGGGAATACAAAAATCCCCCACGGCCCAATTAGAGTTCAATAGAAACTTATTGCGTTATAAATTGATGCGAGAAGAAAATGAAGAATATTTAGACGCAGCGAATAATAGAGATTTGGTTGAGGTTGCAGACGCACTAGGAGATATGTTGTATATCTTGTGTGGAACGATTATAGAACATGGTATGCAACATAAAATTGAAGAAGTATTTGATGAAATCCAAAAAAGTAATATGAGTAAACTTGGAGCAGATGGGAAACCGATTTTTAGAGAAGATGGTAAGGTTCTAAAAGGACCTAATTATTTTAAACCTGACATAAATTCAATTTTAAACAAATAATTATTGTACAGGATATCTCCACCCAAAACTATCTTCAGTTATATTGTGTTGAATGTTTAATAATTTTGTTTTGAAAATATGGGCATAACTTTCTTTGAGTTTTGGTAGGTGGTATATTTGATTTTTGTGGCTAAAGTCACTGACTGGGCTTATTACCGCAGCTGTACCTGCGCCAAAAATTTCTTTCAACGAATTGTTTTTGGAAGCTTCTTTTAATTCATCGATTGTAATTCTTCTTTCTTCTATTATTATTCCATCTCTTTTTGCTAGCGCAATTAAACTTTTTCTAGTAACTCCATCCAATATTCGATCGCTAGTGGGTGCTGTAATTAGTGTGTCATTAATTCTAAAGAATACATTCATTGTTCCAGCTTCTTCCAAATACTTATGCTCCTTGGAGTCAGTCCAAATGATTTGTTGAAACCCTTTTTCCTTTGCAAGATTCGTAGGGTAAAATTGTGCAGCATAATTTCCAGCAGCTTTAGCAGCACCTACACCACCATCAGCAGATCTGCTGTAGTGTTCTGCAATAACAACTTTTACATCCCCAGAATAATAGGCTTGTGCAGGAGAAAATAAGATTAAAAATTTATATTCATTTGATGGCGATGCAGAAACTTCAGTTTGAGTTGCTATTACAAATGGCCGAATATACAATGAATTTCCTATTCCACTTTTTATCCATTCTTTATCAAGCAAAAGCATTTTTTCTAATGCTTCAAAAAATAGATCTTTTGGAAATTCAGGTATGGCTAATCTTTTTGAGGATTTATTTATCCTTTTGAAATTTTCTTCGGGTCTAAATAACCATATTTTTCCTTGATCATCTTTATAAGCTTTCATTCCCTCAAAAACTGCTTGACCATAATGAAAAACTTTGGAGGCAGGAGAGATAGAGAGATTTCCAAAAGGTTTTATGGTTGGATTTACCCAAGATTTATCGATATAATCACATTCAAACATGTAATCCGTGAAAACATGCCCGAATTTTAAATTTGTAAAGTCTACTTTATTTATCTTTGAATTTACTATGTTTTTAACGGTCACAGAAGGAGATTTTTGATTGATCATAAACATCAGTTTTCCAACTGCAAAAGTAGTTAATTTAAGCCTATTTTTACTTAAAATTATATTAATTTTGCAATAAATCAAATCATCAGAATCATGAAAAAACTAATTTTATTATCGGTTATGTTTACGCTACTAATAGCTTGTAAAGCTGAGCAAAATAAAGAAGTTTCTTACCTAACTTTTGGAGAAGAAATCTCCGATAAAAATATACTTTCAAAAGATCAAGTTATTGAAACCTATAATAAACTTGCAGTTGGAGATACTGTAAACATTAAATTTTTAGCTTCTGTAAATGAGGTATGTCAAGCGAAAGGATGTTGGATGCTACTTGATATAGGTGCTAACGAAGCTATGGTCAAATTTAAAGACTATGGTTTTTTTATGCCAAAAAACATTGCTGATAAAGAAGTAATTGTAAATGGTAAGGCTTTTGTATCCGAAGTTTCAATAGAGGAACAACGCCATTACGCAGAGGATGCAGGAAAAAGTGAGGACGAAATAGCAAAAATCATTGAGGTTAAAAAAACATTGTCACTAGAAGCTGACGGAGTCTTATTAATCGACTAAGGAAGAAAATTATTGCTAGAATACTTTTTTCTATTTTTTTAATTTCTTGCCAAAATTAGATTTATCCAAGACTAATAAATTTGTGCCTGAAATGTACGAGAAGTCTGAGATGACTCATTTAATGCGAAGTATTTATAAACCAACTCCGAGAATTAAAAAGTTATTGATTGAGTAATATTTTGAAACGAGAAATAATCATTACAAATGATGGTTCTACAACTATTCATATTCCAGAATGGAATGAGCAATATCATTCTAAACACGGAGCTATACAAGAATCGAAACATGTATTTATTGAAATGGGTCTCTATTATTACCTCCAGAATAATACGACTTCCCTCCTAAATATCTTAGAAATTGGATTTGGAACAGGTTTAAATGCAATAATTACTTTGTTAGAATCTAATAGCCTTCAACAATCTATTCAATACACTGGTGTAGAGGCTTATCCAGTCGAAATGCTTGAAATTAAAAAATTAAACTATTCAGTTCAGCTAAATTGCTCAAAAAAAGATTATGAAAGCTTACATCAATGTCAATGGGAAAAACAAATAGTTTTCGACCAATTTTTCTCACTTGAAAAACGAAAACAACTGTTTTCTAAAATTGAAGACAAAAATAGATATCATATCATTTATTTTGACGCCTTTGGAGCGAGGGTTCAACCAGATTTATGGACAGAACATATTTTTTTGAAAATGTATGATGCTCTTATTGTAGGAGGAGTTCTTGTAACTTATTCTGCTAAGGGAAGTGTTAGAAGGGCAATGCAATCTTCAGGGTTTTTGGTAGAAAGACTTCCCGGTCCCCCAGGAAAAAGAGAAATGCTGAGAGCAATTAAAGTTTAACTATTTAGATTTTTTTTATGACTAAAATATTAATAGATAAAAAATTTAATGACATTATGACATTTGTATACAAATGGCAGTACTTTTGTTGAGTATATTTTGAATAAAATTAAATAACTCATTGATGAGCAAAAAGAATAAAAAAAAGAAGGACCTTGTAGAGGATGAAATACTGACTGTTGAAAAAGAGTTAGCTAACGAAGAAAATTTGAATGAAAAAGATCCGCTAGAGTTATTAAAATCTGATTTAGAGAAAGAAAAAGATAAAAATTTACGACTCTTTGCAGAATTTGAGAATTTTAGAAAACGAACCAGTAAAGAACGGATTGAATTATTTTCAACAGCAAGTGAAGGAGTAATGAGTGCATTACTACCTGTATTAGATGATTTTGACAGAGCTTTACAGGAAATCGAAAAGTCTGATGATTCTGGACATCTCAAAGGGATAGTTTTGATTAATAACAAACTGCGTGAGACACTCAAATTAAAAGGCTTAAAACCTGTAGGTACCGAAAAAGGGGATGTTTTTAATGCCGATATCCATGAAGCAATTACCCAAATACCTGCTCCAACCGATGATCTCAAAGGGAAAGTGATAGATATCATTGAAAAAGGTTATTTGTTAGGTGATAAAACTATACGGTTCCCTAAGGTAGTTATTGGGCAATAAAAAAATATAAATATTCAAATAGCGAAGTCAAATTGAAAGAAGATTTTTACAATATATTAGGAGTTTCAAAAGGAGCTTCAGCCTCTGAAATAAAAAAAGCATATCGAAAAAAAGCAATTGAATTTCATCCGGATAAAAATCCTGGTGATTCTAAAGCAGAAGAAAAATTTAAACAGGCTGCTGAAGCTTATGAGGTATTAAGTGATGCTGATAAAAAAGCTAAATACGACCGCTTCGGGCATCAAGCTTTCGAAGGTGGTGGTAGTGGTTTTGGCGGATTTGGCGGCGGTGGTATGAATATGGATGATATATTCAGCCAATTTGGTGATATTTTTGGAGGTGGTGGCTTTGGTGGCTTTGGCGGTGGCCGAAGAGCACAGACAAAGGGCAGTAACTTGAGAATAAGAGTAAAATTAACTCTAGAAGAAATAGCCAACGGCGTTGAGAAAAAAATTAAAGTAAAACGAAAAAAAGTTGCAAAAGGTACCACCTACAAAACTTGTACAACTTGTAGTGGTAGCGGTCAAGTAACCCGAATCCAAAATACTATATTAGGTAGAATGCAAACTTCTGCACCCTGTAACCCTTGTAGTGGTTCGGGGCAGACTATTGATAAAAAACCATCCAATGCAGATGTGCATGGAATGTTACAAACTGAAGAAACGGTTTCAATAAAAATACCAGCTGGAGTTGTAGAAGGTATGCAACTGAAGGTGTCTGGGAAAGGGAATGAAGCACCCGGAAATAGTATATCAGGCGATTTATTAGTTGCCATAGAAGAACTTCCACACGCAACTTTACAGCGGGAGGGTGATAATTTACACCACGATTTATATATTAGCTTTTCTGACGCTGTTTTAGGAACCTCAAAAGAAATTGATACGGTAAATGGAAAGGTAAGAATTAAGATAGAGCAGGGTGTGCAAAGTGGTAAAATTCTTCGACTTCGAAATAAAGGAATCCCAAGTATTAACAACTATGGCTCTGGTGATTTACTTGTACATATAAATGTATGGACCCCTAAAACATTAAATAGGGAACAAAAGGAATTCTTTAAAAAAATGAGTAATGACGATAACTTTCAGCCTAATCCGGAGAAGGGAGAAAAATCTTTCTTTGAAAAAGTTAAAGATATGTTTTCGTGACCATAAGATTTAGAAAAAATTCACTATATTTGAAATTCACTACTTCGGTAGTGTAATTTTTCTTTTTCATAGCAATTTTTTCCCATCCTTTATTAAATTAAAGGGTGGGTTTTGTTTTTTAGATGCTTCTTTGTGAGTATAAATTCTGCTATTATTATATTATTTATTACATTTATGAAATTCTAAATTTCGTTTTTTTTATGTCAAAAATTTTAATCATCGAGGATGAAGTTGCCATTAGAAGGGTGCTGTTAAGGATACTTTCTGAGGAAAATTCAAATTATAAGGTTTCTGAAACCGAGGACGGTGTCCAAGGAATTAACCTCGTAGAAAATGAAAATTTTGATCTTATTTTGTGCGATATTAAAATGCCCAAAATGGATGGCATAGAAGTTCTTACTCAAATAAAAAAAATAAAACCAGAGATTCCGGTAGTAATGATCTCTGGACACGGCGATTTAGATACAGCAGTTCATTCTATGCGTTTAGGAGCCTTTGACTATATTTCTAAACCACCAGATTTAAATCGATTATTGAATACAGTTCGTATTGCATTGGATAGCAAGCAACTATTTGTAGAAAATAAGCGTCTCAAGAAAAAAGTTCAAAAAAAATATGAAATGATAGGAAAATCTCCTTCTATTACTCATATTAAAGAAATGATTGAAAAAGTTGCTCCTAGTGATGCAAGAGTTTTAATTACGGGCGCCAATGGATCCGGTAAAGAGCTTGTTGCGCATTGGTTGCATGAAAAAAGTTTGAGAAATAAAGGTCCTTTAATTGAAGTAAATTGCGCTGCCATACCAAGTGAGCTTATAGAAAGTGAATTATTTGGTCACAAAAAAGGAAGTTTTACTGGCGCCTCAAAAGATCGAGCTGGAAAGTTTGAAACGGCTAACAATGGAACACTATTTCTTGATGAAATTGGAGACATGAGTTTATCTGCTCAGGCTAAAGTCTTAAGAGCGCTTCAAGAAAGTGAAATTAGTAGAGTTGGAAGTGATAAAAATATAAAAGTAAATGTAAGAGTTATAGCAGCAACCAATAAAGATCTTCAAAAAGAAATTTCCGAGGGAAATTTTAGAGAAGATTTGTATCACCGTTTGGCTGTAATCCTAATAAAAGTTCCATTATTAAACGAAAGACGACAAGATATTCCTCTGTTAATTCAACATTTTAGCAAAAAAATTTCCGAGGAACAAGGTGCTGTCTGTAAGGAATTTTCAAAAAATGCAATTAGTATGTTACAAAAATACGATTGGACTGGAAACATAAGAGAATTAAGAAATGTAATTGAAAGATTAATTATTTTGGGTGGTGAACAGGTTTCTGAAAATGACGTGAAATTATTTGCAAGTAAATAAGTTGATTAATATTCTTTTAAATAACATTAAAATGAACAAATATTTTATTAAAGAAATTATTTTTTTCATATTTCTAACGTTAACTTATTATTCTGGTTTTTCTCAAAAAATAAATCAGCAAGATTCTTTAATGATAAAGCAAGTTTTTAATGCTTCATTAAATGAGGGACAAAGCTATCAATGGTTAGATTATTTGTCTAATAATATAGGAAGTAGGCTTTCTGGTTCGCTGGGAGCAGAACTAGCTGTCGATTACACCAAAGAACAAATGCAAGAATTAGGTTTGGATAAAGTTTGGCTTCAACCAGTTATGGTTCCAAAATGGACTCGTGGCGCCAAGGAGTATTCATATATAGAAACTTCTCCTGGTGTTACATCAATTGCTAATATTTGCGCTCTTGGAGGATCTGTTCCAACTCCATACGGAGGATTAAAAACAAAAGTAGTAGAAGTGAAAAGTTTTGATGAATTGAAAGAATTGGGTAGAGAAAAAATAGAAGGAAATATTGTTTTCTTCAATCGGCCAATGCAGGATAATTTAATTCAAACGATGGATGCCTACGGAGGTGCTGTTGGGCAAAGATATTCAGGTGCTTCTGAGGCTGCAAAATATGGAGCAGCAGGTGTTGTGGTTCGATCTATGAGCTTGAGTCAAGATGATTTTCCGCACACAGGAGCAATGAGTTACGGAGATACCCCTGAATATCTAAAAATTCCTGCATGTGCCATTAGTACTAACGGTGCAAATTATTTGAGTGCTACTTTAAAGTTACAACCTAACTTACTATTTTACTTTAACCAAAATTGTAAATCACATCCAGATGTTCAATCCTATAACGTTATTGGAGAAATTACAGGTAGTGAATTTCCCAATAAATATATTGTTGTTGGAGGACATTTAGATTCTTGGGATTTGGGTGACGGTTCCCACGATGACGGAGCTGGATGTGTTCAGTCTTTAGAGGTATTAAGACTTTTAAAAATGGTTGGCTACCAACCTAAATATACAATCAGAGCCGTTATGTTTATGAATGAAGAAAATGGTTTGAGAGGTGGAAATAAATATGCAACGGAGGCCAAAAAGAAAGGAGAGCAGCATGTTTTTGCTCTAGAAAGTGATGCAGGAGGATTTACTCCAAGAGGATTTTCTTTTGATACTAGTGAGAGTAATTTTGATCAAATTAAGAGTTGGGAAACTTTGTTTGAACCTTATTTAGTGAATAGATTTGTAAAAGGAGGGAGTGGAGCTGATATTGGTCCTCTGAAAAACCAAGGTATAATTAAAGTTTTAGCTGGATTAAGTCCAGATTCTCAAAGATATTTTGATTATCATCATGCAGCTAACGATACGTTTGATAAGGTAAATAAAAGAGAATTGGAAATGGGAGCGGCAGCGATGACAGGAATTATTTACCTTATGGATAAATATGGAACTGATTTTACAAATTAAAATAAAAAGCTTTCTCATTTTTTATGTCATTTCAAAAAAGTTGTATATTTATTTTTTTTAAATAAAAAATTTCAACTAACTAGTTTGTTTTGATTTTTCAAACTCATTTGACAAACTTTTTACTAACTTAAATTAAAAAATATGAAAAAAAACTATTTTAAGTGGTTGGTGTTTATGTTCTTTAGCATAACCACTGTATTAGCTCAAGAAAATTCAATTTCTGGAGTAGTTACCGACATCTCTGGGGAGCCCTTAATCGGAGTAAATATTATCGAGGATGGTACGAATAATGGTACTCAAACAGATTTCGATGGTTATTTTACTTTAAACGTAGATGCTGAAAAAACAATCGTTTTTAGCTTTATTGGTTATATATCTGTTGAACGAAAAATATCAGATTCAAATAACAGTTATAACGTTCAACTTCAGGAAGACGCCTCTGAACTCCAAGAAGTTGTGGTAACAGGTTATTCGAGAAGAAATAAAACGGTACAAACATCAGCAGTAGTCTCTATTTCTGCTTCTGAAATAGCGGAGTTAACACCTTCTACGAGTATCGATAATTTGATACAGGGAAAAGCTGCCGGAGTTCAGGTTACCGCTGCTAACGGAAAACCAGGAGAAGGAGCTTTTGTAAGAATTCGAGGAGTTGGTTCGTTAAGTGCTGGCGCATCATCACCGCTTTACATTGTAGATGGCTCTGTTGTTAGAGAACAAGATTTAGGTACTATCTCAAATCAAGACATTGAAAATCTATCTATTTTAAAAGATGCAGCTACAACAGCAAGATATGGTTCCAGAGGGGCAAATGGAGTTGTGGTTATAACAACAAAAAGTGGTAATAGAAATAAAGATGCAGAAATTCGTTTTAGTTCAAGGTTTGGTTATTCAGAAAGAATACAACCAAATTTTGATGTGATGGATGCCTCTCAAAAAATGCAATATGAAGCAGAACTTTATTCATTAGGGATTTCAGCAGCCAGTAACTCACCAGGAGTAACTACACTTCCAGGAAGTCCAGAAAGACAATTTTTATTAGACTATCAAACAGATTGGCAAGATCTGATGTTAAAAGATGGTTACATTCAAAGTAATAATGTTTCCATGTCTGGTGGAATGGAAAATATGGATTATTATTTTTCTGTTGGGTACGATAAGAATGGAGGAATTATTGATCAGTTAGATGGCTTCGAGAGAATAAATACTCGATTAAATTTAAATTTTGATGCGAAGGATTGGTTAAAAATTGGAGTTAACGTTGGATATTCAAGATCAACAAGTGATGAACCTCGAGATAGAAACAATGTTCAAAATCCATTTAGAGCAATGTATGATTACAATGCCTATGAGACTGAATTTGAGTTAGATGAAGATGGGAGCCCTATTTTAGATGAAAACGGAAACCCTATTTACACACCAACACACACTACATTCAATGTTAGAGGAGCACTGTTGTCAGAACCTTCATTTGAGATTAAAAATAACTTTTTATCGAGTGTTGATGCAGAAATAATGTTTTCTGATAATTTTAGTTATGGTTTTAATACTTCAATCAATAGTTTAAATCGAAGAACAGAAAGTTACTCAAAACCTGGAGGAATACTAGATAGTATTATAGGAGACCCTGACAATCCTGGTAATAAATTAGATACCGGAAATTATTATTTCGATATGACCATGAGTAATCGTTTAAATTATAGTTATTTAAGTGATAGCCACAATCTAAATGTAATGGGTTTGTTTGAGTACAACTACAACGAAAATAATGGCTATAATTTAAGAAGTATTGGTTTTCCTTCAGAATTATTAACAACACAAATTAACGCTGCACAAGTAACCTCAGCCAGTACTACAAAAAATATCCTAACACTAGTTTCTTATGGAATGTTTGCTGATTATGATTTTGAACAAAAGTACTTAGCATCGGCCTCTGTAAGGTATGATGGATCCTCAAATTTTGGTAAAGATACACGATGGGGATTATTTTACAGTGGATCCTTAGGTTGGAATATAGCAAAGGAGGATTTCTTCAATGTTGATGAAATTAACGATTTAAAATTAAGAGCATCTTATGGAACGGTAGGTAATAGAAATGGAATTTCTCGTTACGCTGCTCAAGACAACGTTTCTTTTGGTTCTTATCCAGGAGGTTCAGCTACTATACCATCTAATATTGGAAATCCAGAATTAAAATGGGAAACAACCGCTACAACGAATATTGGGATAGAATTTAATTTATTAAATAGAAGAATAAGAGGTGTTGCTGATTATTTTGTGAGAAATACAACGGATTTATTATTTGCTATACCTACCTCTGACGAGGCTGGAGTTGGGTCAATTTTTGGAAACTTGGGTGAAATTCAAAATAAAGGTTTTGAATTATCATTACAAGGAGATATTATAAGAAACAATGATTGGAAATGGACTTTAGGTGGAAATGTTTTCTTTTTAGATCATGAGATTGTAGAGTTACCAGATGGAGAGGATGTAATTCCGGATAATGCATACAATATCCTGTTTAGAGAAGGAGCTATGATAAATGAACATTATTTGGTGAGATACGCAGGGGTTGATCCTAATAACGGAGCGCCTTTGTATTACGGAGCAGATGGTGAAGTATACAGAGCCGGTGATCTTCCAGAGGGGGAAAATAGAGTGCTTCAAGGAAAGTCAACTATAGCAGATAAAGAAGGTGGTTTTTTTACAGATTTAAATTATAAAGGTTGGGGATTAAGAGCTGATTTTGTTTTTAAGTCTGGAAATTGGATCAATAATTTTGTTCGTTCTAACTTAAATTCAGATGGTATAAATATTGATGACAACCAAGCTCTAAGTGCCTTTAACTATTGGCAGCAACCAGGTGATACCAATGTACAACCAAGCCCAATTTATCAAAATGAAGCGAATTCAGTAAACTCTGATAGATTTCTTGAAAAAGGTGATTACATACGTATGAGGAATATAACTTTTTCGTATACGTTCCCGAGCGAATTACTTGATAAAATTCCATTTAATTCCCTAAGACTTTATGTGCAAGGTCAAAACTTATTAACTTTTACTGAGTTTTACGGCGACCCTGAGGTAGGTATATCTTCTGGTGAAACAATTAATTTTGCCAATACTGTTGCTCCTGGAGAAGCTACACTATATAGTTATCCAAATACAAAATCAATCAATTTTGGAATTGATTTAAGTTTCTAATCATATAAATTTTAAAAATGAAAAAAATATATAAAATATTTATACCAATGATAATTTTTGCAGGATTATTCCTATCCTGTGATGATGAACTAAATCAGTTGCCTTATGATGAGTTTGCAACTGAAAATGCCTATGTCACTGCTCAAGATTTTGAAAATGGTTTACGTGGAGTTTATTCTGCGCTAACAAGAGGTGGCTTATATGGTAGTAGTGATGCCGGATCCTTATTAAGTGCCCCTGATGTTTTGGCTGATAATGTAACATTATCACAAAGAGGTCGTTTCTCAAAAAGAACTTTGCATGATTACGAATACAACTCTAATTCAACTTTAGGAGGTACTTATTCAGATGCTTACGCTCTAATTTTTAGAGCTAACCAAATTCTATTTTACGTACAGAATTTTGAAGGTGAGAGTAAAAATAATATTATTGCAGAAGCAAAAGCATTAAGAGCATTAGCTCATTTTAATCTCGTTACATTTTTTGGAAAAATACCAACCCAATCTGGAGATGCAAATACTAGTTTGGGTGTTGCATATGTTCAAGAGCCAGATCCTAATATTGAACCTGCTAGATTATCAGTCGCAGAATCTTACACAAAAATACTGGAGGATCTCCAAGACGCGAAAACAAAAATAAATCCCGTAAACCCAGTCGGAAGAATGAATGTTGATGCAGTTAATGTGTTATTATCTAGAGTATATCTCTACATGGGGGAATGGCAAAACTCAATTGATGCAGCAAACCAAGTTGATTATCAAATAGCCGCAAGGGACAATGTAGTTGGAGTATGGGAAGATACCAATCGCGATGGATTAATTTTTTATATTCCAAATGTAGATCCGATATTAGGAAATAGTATTGGAGTTACTTGGAGTCAAGGTAGTATGACTTCTTTAATTCCTGAGTACGTAACTTCTTTTCAATTATTTTCGTTATTCAGTGATGATGATATTAGAAAAGATGCTTACACGTTTGAGGGATTAAGTGGAGGCAACGCTTACAATGGTATAAAAAAGCTTTTTGGAAGACCTGGACAAACAAACGGAGAAGTTGACTATAAAATATTTCGTGCGGCTGAGGTTTATTTAAATAAAGCTGAAGCATACTTTAATTTGGGTAACGAGACTTCTGCCAGAAGTGCCTTAGACGAGTTAAGAACTAGAAGGTATTTAAATTCTCCAAATAGTGAAACAGGTGTAGATTTAAGAGATGCGATACGATTAGAAAGAAGATTAGAATTTGCATTCGAGTATCAGAGATTTTTTGATCTAAAAAGATGGGGACTTTCAGTAAACAGAACCAACGCTGGAGATCAAGCGGATGGATCCGGAACTCCCTCAGACGTTCTAAATTTAGAATCTGGGAGTACGTTGTTTCAATTACCTTTGTCACAACAATCCTTAGATGTAAACCCTAATTTACAACAAAATCCAGGCTATTAATTAATAATTTAAGACTTATGAAAAATATAACTAAATTAGTTACCATATTAGCAGTTCTAATGTTTGTAACCTCATGTTCAACGGATTATGATGATTTTAATTCTGTTCGAAACGATACTATTGGATTCACTATTTCGGCTACATTAGAACTTCCATTGTCACAGAATAATCCTGAAATTAATTTTCCATTATCCTATTTTGTTTCGACCAGTTCTTCAGAGGAAAGAACTTTCAATGTTGTGGTAGTGGAGGATGAATCGGATTTACCCTCAGAAAGTTATTCATTTGATGCATCAGTAGTTGTTCCTGCTAACGAACGTTCAGGAGTATTAGTGTTTTCAGCATATAATATAAACCTTACCAATGAATATAGACCTTTGGTTTTGGAATTTGAATCATCTTCAGAAGTAACCTCTGGAAATCGAATGAATATTGCTTTAAAAACAAACGATTAAAAATTATTTTATTCGTTTTAAAAAAACTGACCGCTGATTCGGTCAGTTTTTTTCTGTTTTTTTTTAGCTGACTTATATTTTGGCTATGATTTTATCAAATTATACGAAAGAATTTAATTATAATCTGAAACTGGCTTATCCTGTTATACTTGGTATGCTAGGACATACCTTAGTAGCTTTTGTTGATAATGTAATGGTCGGTCAACTTGGAACTGCCGAGCTTGCTGCAGTTTCCTTAGCTAATAGTTTTATGTTTATTGCAATGTCTTTGGGGATTGGTTTTTCAACTGCAATCACTCCTTTAGTAGCAAAAGCAGATGGTGAAGGAAATTTTGAAGACGGCAAATCGACATTTAAACATGGACTTTGTTTATGTGCCCTTATTAGTATATTTTTATTTTTTGGAGTTTTATTAGCAAAACCAATTTTACATGTAATGCAACAGCCTCAAGAAGTTGTTGAATTGGCTATTCCATACTTAAATCTTGTAGCAGCATCGTTAATTCCTCTTATTGTTTTTCAATCATTTAAACAATTTAGTGATGGAATGTCCATGACAAAATATCCGATGATAGCCACTTTGATTGCAAATATTATTAATGTTTTATTAAATTATATTTTTATTTTTGGAAAATTTGGGTTTCCAGAATTAGGCATAGTTGGAGCTGCAATTGGAACTCTTGTTTCTCGAATAATAATGTTGTTTTATCTTTGGTTTTTATTAGTACGAA
>Ga0206683_10000797_pt1 | contig 22199 bp, 20 predicted proteins | sample M280m12015metaG_FD_155483 | JGI IMG/M metagenome (GOLD analysis project Ga0206683, IMG submission 155483) | Ammonia-oxidizing marine archaeal communities from Monterey Bay, California, United States - M2 80m 12015 | ecosystem: Environmental > Aquatic > Marine > Intertidal zone | place: USA...
CATGCGCCAGTCATAATAGACTACGACTTTTAAAACTTATTCAGACTATCAAACAAATAATTTCTAGTATTAAATTATCTATGAAAACTACGACACAAATACTTTCAAAACTTTTACTTCTTCTATCAATCACTGGATTCTTTGTTGCTAGTCAGGCACAAACGCTTGTTGCCGTTATCGATACATCCAAAGGTGTAATAAGAGCTGAACTTAATTCGCGCGCTGCACCGACTTCGGTAGCAAACTTCGTGAATCTGGCGACCCGAGGCTTTTATGATGGGCTAACATTTCACCGGGTTGAAAGAAATTTCATGGTGCAAGGTGGTGACCCACAAGGCAACGGAACAGGTGGGCCGGGATATCAATTTAGGGGAGAAATAATTCTTAAGCATAATCAGCCTGGAATTCTTTCCATGGCAAATTCAGGCCCCGCAACTGACGGCAGCCAGTTTTTTATCACTCATCTAGCAACGCCGCATCTCGATGGGCTACATTCTGTTTTTGGTAAAGTAACTGAAGGTCAGCAAATTGTTTATCAAATTCGTCGTAGAGATGTGATTAATTCTATAACTATTGAAGGCGATATTTTTGCGGTGTTAGATGTGCGCAGTGATGAGGTAGCTGAATGGAATGGAATATTGGATGGACTGTTTCCAAATTTGAGATCAGCCTTTATTCCGTAAGTTTGACATAGGATTGCTTTAATGAGGTGCTACTTTATAACACTTTCTTAAAGGGTTTGACGGTTACTTTGGCGTAAACACCCGCGGCTACATAAGGGTCCGCATCGGTCCATGCTTGAGCCTCTTCTGCGCTATCGAATTCAGCAATGATTAGACTGCCACTAAACCCGGCTTTTCCGGGGTCGTTGCTATCAATCGCAGGGTGCGGACCTGCAACTAAAAGTCTTTTTTGCTCTACTAATTCGTTTAATCGGTCTAGATGAGCAGTTCGCGCTGATTTTCGTTTATCTAAACTGTTCTTAACGTCTTGGCCCATTATTGCGTAGTACATGAATAATCCAAACGGGCTAGGCTGACTCTTCAGAATTTGAATCGCTCGCACTTTCTCCTTCTTCTCCGTCTTCGATGATTGCGTATTTCGCGATCATTGGCATTTGTCCCAACACAAATACGAAAGTAAGAATTAGATTGCCAAACACTTTGAATTGCAGCCAAGCGGCTTCGCTGAGGGTGTATGCAACGATTAGATTAACTACACCAAGTGTAATGAAGTAGATAATCCAAAGTTTATTGAGCTTATACCAAACATCCTTAGGAGCGTCGATAGCGTGCCCCATCATGTGCTCAATGGCGGGTTTGTCACTAAAATATCTTGATGCAAAAAAGATGCTAGCAAAAATCCAGTTAACAATAGGGGCTTTCAGTTTTAAGAATGTGACACTCTGGAAGACTATAGTAAGAGAGCAGAAGAACACTACACCGCCTAGAGTAATCCATTGAAATTTGTCTAATTTCTTCTGAACTAATAAGAGAATCCCATAAGTGACAACTGAGGCGACCAATAAAAATCCTGCCGCATTAAAAATTCCTCCAACACCAATATCCAAACCGCCTAGGCTAACGATTCTTTCATCCATCGCCCAAACTGAAAAAAATAATAGTAAAGGTATAAATTCAACTAATTGCTTCATTTCGGTTGGGCTCTTTTTCTGGTGCGATTTTCTTTCTTAGTATTTACTAGATATCTCGCAGGTATGTTCGTTTTAATTAAATCATAATGCCTCGAGCCGCAGCATGTTAATTCATTCAGTAATAAGAGTCTGCTTTTATAAGCAGGTTAATATAGAATCTCATTCTTTTTTTGTGGTCAATATACGGCCCAATTTGGCTGGTTTGGTGGATCTAAATGGCTGACTTCTTACAAATTCACCCCATTAACCCGGAGCGACGGCTTATAAAGCAGGTAGTTGATGTCTTACTTAAGGGCGGAGTAATAGTCTATCCCACGGATTCAACTTATGCCTTGGGCTGCCATATTGGAGATAAATTAGCATTGGAAAGAATTCGCAAAATCCGCCAATTAGATGCACGGCACAATTTTACCTTAGTTTGCAGTGATCTCAGCTCACTGGCAATTTATGCTCGAGTGCACAATAGTGCCTATCGCATACTTAAAGCTTACACACCTGGTCCTTATACCTTTATTTTGAAGGCCACATCTCAAGTACCGAAACGGTTGATGCACCCAAAAAGAAAAACTATAGGTTTGCGAGTACCTGATAATGCGATTACGCAATCGATTCTTTCCAGTTTCGGTGAACCAGTTATGAGCACAAGCCTAATTTTGCCAGATGAGGACGAGCAACTATTTGATGCCTACGAAATGCGTACAAAAATTGGCAAAATGGTCGATCTCATAATAGATGGTGGAGCTTGTGGTCTCGAACCAACTACTATGATTGATTTGGTTGAGGGTGTGCCGGAGGTTATGCGGATTGGCAAAGGAGATCCCGAGCCATTTCAATGAGGTTGGGAATATGCTCCCATGAACACTATTAACTGTCTAAAACAGAACAGGAGTCTGGATTGCCAAGAGTAGATTCACAGCAACGTGTTTTATCAGGAATGCGGCCAACCGGGCGCCTGCACCTGGGGCATTTACATGGCGTACTAAAAAACTGGATAAAGCTCCAAGATAAATATGAGTGCTTCTTTTTTGTGGCTGACTGGCATGCGCTAACAACGCATTATGGAGAACCAAATCTGTTTGAAGAAAATACAATCGATATGGTTATTGATTGGCTTGCTGTAGGCGTTAGCCCAGAATCTGCTGCCTTATTTGTGCAATCAAAAGTACCGGAACACGCTGAGCTGCATTTGCTACTCTCTATGACGACACCACTTTCTTGGCTGGAGCGCGTTCCCAGTTATAAAGATCAGCAAGAGAAACTGCGGGAAAGGGAATTGGATACCTATGGATTTTTAGGTTATCCCTTGCTCCAGGCTGCAGATATTTTGATTTACCAATCAGGCAATGTCCCCGTGGGCGCGGATCAAGTGGCCCATGTTGAATTAACGCGGGAAGTGGCGCGTCGATTTAATTATGTCTATGGGCGCGAACCTGGTTTTGAGGAGCACGCCGTAGCAGCAATTCGAAAGATGGGAAAAAAGGCTGCAAAATTATATTCCCAACTTCGCACTGCCTATACGGAACAAGGAGATCAAGAAGCCTTGGAGAAAGCCCGGGAATTGTTGACAGAGCAACAAAATATTTCCATTGAGGACCGTGAAAGGCTTTATGGTTATTTAGAAGGTGGCGGACAAATGATATTGGCAGAACCGAAAGCTCTTCTAACACCATCCTCAAAAATGCCCGGGCTCGATGGTCAAAAAATGTCTAAATCCTATAACAACACCATCAGCCTGAGAGAACCCTTAGATGAAGTTCAGAAAAAAATCAGTACCATGCCAACCGACCCGGCTCGGGTTCGCTTAGCAGACCCTGGCGACCCTGAGAAATGTCCGGTCTGGCAATTACATCAAGCTTATTCTGATGAAATCACTAAAGATTGGGTGATGGAAGGATGTAAGGGTGCTGGTATTGGGTGTCTGGAATGTAAGAGACCAGTTATTGATGCGGTTATCACTGAACTTGAACCAATTCAGAAAGAAGCGGTTCAGTATGAGAAAGATCCTGACCTGGTTCGCTCAATAATTGCTGATGGAAGTGAGACGGCTCAGGAAAGTGCTAAAGAAACTCTTGCAGATGTTCGAGCGGCAATGGGCCTTAACAAATGGTAAGTGATTAAAATTCCTGGGAACCGTGAGCTTTTCAGATTCAATTGGGGTAAAATCCCTCCCACAGCTTAGTAATACGGACCATTAGATTGACGATTACTGGTACCGACGCCGGAACCGATAACCTTTATTCCCAAGGGGAGTCAGATTCCCCTCCAGAAAACATCCCAGCCAATACACTACTAAATCCTTCCCACGATAATGCTCATTTGTCTGAGCAGGGTGAATTGCCATTTGCTTTTGTTGCAGGCGAAGCAATCACAGAAGTTCCAAAAGATTTGTATATTCCACCAGATGCCCTGGAAATCTTTTTGGAAGCATTCGAAGGGCCCCTAGATCTGCTGCTGTATTTAATTAAGCGTCAAAATATCGACATTTTGGATATTAATGTCGCTGATATTACTGATCAGTACATGGCCTACGTAGATTTAATGGATTCGAGTCAATTCGAGCTGGCGGCAGAATATTTGGTAATGGCAGCCATGCTGGCTGAAATAAAATCGCGGATTTTATTACCGCGACCAGAAGAAGAAGATTCGGAAGAGGGCGACCCTCGCATGGAGCTCATTCGGCGTCTTCAAGAATATGAGCGTTATAAGCAGGCAGCCGAAGATATTAATGAAATTCCTCGAATGGATCGCGAACTCTATCAGGCCAATGCGTCACTGCCAGTTATCGAACGAATAACTCCTGATCCCGATGTGAAATTGCAGGAAATTTTAATAGCACTCTCTGGAGTTCTGAAAAGAGGGGATATGTTTGGGCATCACCATATTCAATTCGAGACCTTATCCACTCGAGAAAAGATGTCTGAGATTATGGTAAGACTGTCGGAACATAAATTTATGCCGTTGGGTTCACTGCTTTCTAGAGAGGAAGGTAGGTTAGGTGTAGTGGTTACTTTTCTTGCCGTTATGGAACTGATGAAAGATTCAATGGTTGAGATAGTTCAAACGGACCCATTTGGTCCAATTCACGTTAAGTCTAGAAGTTAAGGAGTGGCCGGAGTGACTTTGACATGAGTGATGTCGACAACAAAGTAAAGATGATAGTTGAAGGCCTTTTGTTAGCGGCAGGAAGGCCGCTGACGCTTGACAATATTGCGCAGATTTTTTCTAAGAAAGAACGCCCAGACAAGAAAGAATTAAAAGCGGTAATGGCTGCCATTTCTGCAGAATGTAACGATCGTGGCTTTGAATTAAAAGAAGTTGCCTCTGGTTTTCGGTTTCAAGTAAAACAAGAATTAAGTGAGTGGATAGCAAAACTATGGGAAGAAAGGCCGCCTCGGTATACACGAGCGTTGCTTGAAACTCTAGCACTAATCGCATATCGGCAACCTATAACACGTGGCGACATTGAAGAAATTCGTGGGGTCAGTGTTAGTCCGAATATAATTAGAACCTTAATTGATAGAGAGTGGATTAGAGTTGTGGGTCACCGTGACGTTCCTGGGCGACCGGCAATGTTTGCTACGACCAACCAATTCTTAGATTATTTTAATTTGAAGAGCTTGCAAGAATTGCCTCCTTTATCAGAAATTAAGGATCTTGCGGGGACAGAGCCAGAATTTGATTTGACCGAAGAGTTGGCGAACAGCCGTATTCTTGATATGCCTGATGAAAATGACGACGATGATGAGAGCCGAGTATTAACTGCAGCCGAAGAAGCTCAGCTTTTGGCGGAAGAAGAGGCAGTTGAATTATCGAAAAAACCTTTAGATGAAATATTGCGTATGGGAGTACCTGAAGAACTTCTCGAAAAGGATAGAGCGGAACGGGAAGCATTAGATGAACTAAATGCTGAGGAAGAGGCTATTGATGACGACGAATCCGATGAAATTGATCTTGATATCGGACTGTCAGACGACGATATCGCCGCAAACGAGGAGTTTGAGCGCAACCTACCCGAAAAACCAGCTGCCTCTGGTGCTCTGAAGGAAGGCGCTGATTATGAAGTAGCAGAAGATAAGAAAGCTTTTGATAGGACACCTGACGTTTCGGTAGACGGAGATTCCAATGATGGTGCTGAAGAAGTTGTCAGGGATGCAAGTCCGGAATCCAATGTGATCTAATTGCGCAAAAGTAACAATAATGTCCCTAAGAGCGCAGAGCCTAGGGATAAAATTAATGTAAATAGAAAAAAAGATGAAAGCTTCAATAATAAAACTAGTGGATTGATGTTTAGCATTAGCGAAAAAAAAAGATTAACACTAATTTCGTCCGGATACAGTGCTAATAGCTCGATTGCCTAATCCATAAAACAAATCGATTATGTCAGAGAAATTACAAAAAGTGCTTGCTAGAGCTGGGTTCGGTTCGCGTCGTGAAATTGAATCCTGGATTGAACATGGTCGGATTAAAGTTAATGGAAAAGTTGCTCTAATTGGAGACCGAGTTATAGATACCGATAAAGTAATTGTCGATGGGAAGAAACTCGCACCTCAGAGAAGCATCCGTTTAGATAAGAGAGTTTTGTTATACAACAAACCTGAGGATGAAATCTGTACCCGAAAAGATCCGGAAGGCAGGCCAACGGTATTTGATAAACTACCCCCTCTTAAACATAGCAGGTGGGTCTCAATTGGTAGGCTTGATATCAATACAAGCGGTCTATTACTCTTTACCACTGATGGTGAGTTGGCTAATAAACTTTCTCATCCAAATTCAATGGTGGAGCGCGAATACGCTGTAAGGGTTATGGGTGAAGTAAGCCCTGAAATGGTCCAAAGTATGTACGATGGAATTATCATCGATGATCATTTATGCCGGTTTACGGATATACAGTATTATGCTGGTGAAGGGATTAACCAGTGGTACCACGTTGTCTTAATGGAAGGAAGAAATCGTGAAGTGCGGAAAATATGGGAGTCTCAAGGCTTAAAAGTAAGTCGTCTTAAACGTGTTCGTTTTGGGCCGATATTCATACCTAGTACCGTGCGAAAAGGCCAGTTTCAAGAACTTTCAAAAAATGAGATAGATAAACTACGAAAAACTATCAGTTAAAAAGGCTAATTTTTTGCCTTGCATGCGCCGCCCTTGTTTCGCTCATTTTGGCACCTAATAAAATTAGTTCCCATCAAATTACGTTCTTTTAAGAATCGATATAACTGTCTCTGGATCCGACAGCTGGATTATTCTAAATGGTTTTACTTAGGCAAATAATTCGCCGGTTCAAAGTCTCGGACATCTATCGCCTTGCCGTGTATGGGTTTGGATTCTTCGCTCAGTAGATAAAGATAGACAGGCATTAGCTCTTTAGGGAGTGGCTGAGTCTTTGGGTCTTCTGCAGGGAAAGCGGATTTCCGCATTGAAGTTCGCGTTCCTCCGGGATTTAAACTGTTAACTCGAATTGTGCTTGTTTTTTCAAGTTCTTCCGCCAGGGTTTGCATTAACCCCTCAATTGCAAATTTCGACACTGCATAGGCCCCCCAATGAGCTCGTCCTTCTCGACCTACACTTGAAGACGTAAAAATTATTCGCGCATCTGGTGACTGTTTTAAGCTTGGCAACAAGGCTTTGGATAACGAAAATGCTGAGTTCACATTGACTTGGATAGTTTCATGCCAGAGATCTGAAGGGTAAAATTCAATAGGGCTGCGAGCCCCCAGAATACCGGCATTTAAAATTAAGCCATCTAGTTTTTGGAATTTTTCTGCTAAAGAATTGCTAAGATTTTGGTAGTCTGCGTCTGTGGCAATTTTAAAATCTAGTGGCTGGATAATTGCTTTTCCAGGGTTTAGTATTTCAATTTTGTCATAGATCGCCTCTAGCTTTTCTTGATTTTTGCCAAGCAAAATAACATTGGCGCCGTAACTCGCAAAGGTTTCCGCACAACATTTACCAATCCCATCACTTGCTCCCGTAACAAGAATAGTTTTTCCGCTCAGAAAAGTTTCAACCGTTTCGTACTGGAACATAATTTTAAGTAAATTTTAATATGTTGAGCAGAGGCTCAATTTGTTCTGGTTTTTGAACGATGAAGTCAGCGTGCCATTCTTCAATCTTGCTACCTTCACTTAAATAACCATAAGCAGCAGCGACAGCAATGACGTCAGCGTTTTTGGCAGCTTGGATATCGCGAAGGTGATCTCCAATATAAATCGTTCTTTCCGTATTGCAGCCTAGCTTCTGGCAAGCCAAGAATATCGGCTCTGGATGTGGTTTTCTATTCTGCACATGATCGGGACAGATTAGAACACTACAACGTTGGTTGAGGTCTAATTGTTCAATCAATGCTGAGGCATAAAGATTCGGTTTGTTAGTAACTATGCCCCAGGGGATGGCGGCTGATTCTAATTGTATTAGTAGATTATCGATATTCGGATAGAGTGAAGATTCGGTAGTTTTAATTTTTTCAGCATAAAGGTCTAATAGTTGTTGATTCAATTGTTGAAAAATCTCTTCACATTCGTTAATGCCAAAGGCAAGTTTAACTAAAGCCCGAGCACCGTCGGAAACAGTTTTATAGATTAGTCGAGAATCAATAGGGCACTCTCCATATTCTTCTAATAGTTGGTTCACAACATGAATAAAATCGGGAGCGGTATCGATAAGCGTGCCGTCTAAATCAAACAAAACACATTCTATAGAAGTTTCTAATGGCAAGGGGATTCTCTGCAGGTTAGGACTTTTGATTAGTGATGATTTTAGTTTTTGGGTCTTTAGAATTAGAAGTTTGAAGCCTTTTGATAAAAAGCGATGTAATTAACATCGATATTTTTACCTAGCGAATATTTCTTGATTATTGGATTATAGCTCATTCCTATCTGGTCCTTTAAATTTAATTGTGACTCTCTACACCAGGCAGCTAGTTCAGAGGGTCGGATAAACTTGGCATAGTCATGTGTTCCTCTTGGCAAAAGGTTTAACAAGTATTCTGCTCCGATTATTGCAAATAAATAGGACTTAGGATTTCGATTTATGGTTGAAAAGAACACCTGGCCACCGGGTTTTGCAAGTTTAAAACAAGCGTTAACGATTGAGCTTGGATCTGGCACATGTTCAAGCATCTCCAAACATGTTATTACGTCATATTGCTGAGGTTCTTGTATGGCCAAACTTTCTGCAGATATATTACGGTAATCAATATCTAGTTTGCTTTCCAGTTGATGAAGTTTAGCTACGGACAATGACGCTTCTGCAAGATCTATTGCGGTAACGTTGGCGCCATGAAACGCCATAGCTTCAGCAAGAATGCCGCCACCGCAACCGATATCTAGAACTTTTTTATTGGCAAGGTTAATTTGTTGGCTGATATAGTTCATCCTCAACGGGTTAATTTCGTGAAGAGGTTTGAACTCGCTATTAGGATCCCACCACCGCGAAGCTAGTTCTTCGAATTTCCGAATTTCAATGTCGTCTACATTTTTCATAATATTTTTAGCTCTCGGCTATTTTTTGTCTCCAATTTAAGGCACTACGTCTGATTTTAGTCTCATCTAGAGTGACGAGCTTGCCCTCTGTCAATAGTGATTGGCCTGCACACCATACATGACTCACTTGAGAAGCATTTACTGCATAGACTAAAGTGGATACTGGGTTGTTTATGGGTATAGAGTTGAAGCTATCAAGGGAAATGGCAGCAATATCAGCCTTTTTACCTATCTCCAGGCTCCCGATGATATTGTCTAATCCAAGAGCCTTCGCTCCGTTTATTGTCGCCATTTCTAGCGCTTGATGAGCGGGGATGTTGGTGGCGTTTCCGCTTGCAGCTTTTGCGAGCAATGCTGCAGAACGAATTTCCGAGAACATATCAAGGTCATTGTTACTGGCGCCACCGTCTGTTCCTAAGCCGACGTTTACCGATTGCTCCATCAGAGCGGAAACGGGACAGAACCCGCTTGCGAGCTTCATGTTTGATTCTGGGCAGTGTATGACGTTCGCTCCATGATGGCTTAGTATCTTAATTTCCTCAGCTAATAGTTGCGTAACGTGAATGCAATTTAGCCGCGGAGAAATTAAGCCAAGATCCTTTAATCTTTGTAGTGGCCTACGTCCTTCTGTTTTCACAGCTTCTTCTACTTCTTCCAATGTCTCATGCACATGTATGTGTATTGGTACATCAAGCTCTTCGGCGAGAGTCGCTACTTTGCACAAAGACTCATCGGATACCGTATAAGGCGCATGAGGACCGAAGGCTGTAGTCACAAATTCATTATCTCGATAACGGTCATGAAGTTGAGTTGCCTTGAGAATATATTCATCTGCATCTTGAGCCCAGCATGTTGGAAAATCCAGCACTGGACTGGCCAGTTGAACCCTCATGCGGGCATTTAATGCAGCCTTTGCGACTTCGTCTGGGAAAAAATACATGTCAGCAAAGCAGGTAGTGCCAGATGTAATCATTTCTGCAATGGCAAGAGACGCACCTTCATAGACAAATGCTCTGTCTACTAGCCGTTCTTCTAATGGCCAAATTTTTTCTTCTAGCCATTCTTTTAAAGGTATATCGTCGGCTACGCCACGAAGTAGTGCCATTGGAGAATGGCCATGAGCATTGACTAGGCCGGGGATGACTGCATGATCCGGTAATTTTATGACTTGTTCTGCTTGAAAAAGACTCTCACTGTCGTGAATGCTGCAAAGGTCATGGATTATTTTATCTTTTATGATGATGGCTTGGTCTTCTAGTGCCTGTCCCCTAGGCACTATAGGTATCAACCATTTCGCTTGAATGATTAGATCCACCTGCATACTATATTACTAACCCTCTACCGAATAATCGCAGTCAAATAAAGTCAACATTTAAGCTAAAGCACCATAAGATTTGGGCCTTAAGCAGTAGTGTTATTATACCCATAAATCCTAAAAATAGCCCGACAGATTATTGACTCCTAAAAACATTTTAAAGTACTGAAATATAAGGAATTAATTAAGATAATTATTTTACTTAGCGGTGTCTTTTTAAGGCAGGAATATGCTATAATTTATGGTCGGTTTGAAGGTCTAATTTTTAAGAAAAAGATGTGTAAGAATTAGCGAAATTGGCCGTTAAGGTTATTAATAGGTAACAATGTTTAATTGCGATCAACACAATAATTAGGCCCTTAATCAGCTCCGTTTTGCCCACCGTTCTTTTAGGAAACTGCTAGTCTATGTCTGAATTTGCCAAGCAGGTTTTACCTGTTGCCTTAGAAAGTGAAATGCGTGAGTCCTATCTTGCTTATGCCATGAGTGTGATTGTAGGTCGTGCACTGCCAGATGTCAGGGACGGGCTCAAGCCTGTACATCGACGGGCGCTCTTTGCCATGAATGTGTTGTCTAACGATTTTAACAAACCTTATAAAAAGTCTGCTCGTGTGGTTGGTGATGTTATTGGTAAGTATCACCCGCATGGTGATTCAGCAGTATACGATACGCTCGTGCGTATGGCGCAAAGCTTTTCATTGCGCTATCCCCTTGTAGATGGTCAAGGTAATTTCGGTTCGATTGATGGCGACGCTGCTGCTGCTATGCGTTATACAGAAATACGCATGGCGAAGATTTCCCATGATTTGCTGGCAGATCTCGATAAAGAAACAGTAGATTTTTCGCCTAATTATGATGGCACTGAGCACATTCCAGATGTATTGCCCACGCAGATACCGAATCTATTGGTGAATGGTTCTTCTGGAATTGCGGTTGGTATGGCAACAAATATTCCTCCGCATAATTTAACTGAAGTCGTAAGTGGGGCGATAGCCTTACTTGATAATCCAGACTTAGAGATTAATGCGTTGATGGAGCACATAACTGGTCCTGATTTCCCGACTGCCGGTATTATCAACGGCAAGGCAGGGATTATTCAGGCCTATCGGACTGGTCGTGGTCGTATTTATGTCCGAGCTCGCGCAGAAGTTATTAGTGATGAGAAGACTAACAAAGACACTATTATTGTTACTGAAATTCCTTTTCAGCTTAATAAATCAAAACTCATAGAAAGGATTGCTGAGTTAGTTAAAGAAAAAAAGCTTGAAGGAATTTCTGAGCTGCGTGACGAATCTGACAAAGACGGACTGCGCATAGTGATGGAATTACGCAGAGGTGAGATGGGCGATGTAGTTTTAAACAATCTATATGCTCAAACTCAAATGCAATCGGTGTTTGGCATTAATATGGTGGCCTTGGTCGATGGACAACCACGACTTCTGAATTTAAAAGAAGTATTAGATGCGTTTATCCGCCACCGTCGTGAAGTCGTTTCACGCAGAACTTCGTACCTTTTGCGGAAGGCTAAGGAAAGAGGGCATATTTTAGAAGGCTTGGCTGTAGCTCTAGCAAATATTGATGCGGTTATTGAGCTTATTAAAAGTTCACCGTCATCAGCCGAAGCTAGAGAAAAACTACTTTCCCGTTCTTGGCAGTCCGACAGTGTACTCAAGATGCTTGGAGAGGTTGGTTCTGATGCTTGCCGACCAGAGGGGCTCGAAACTCGTTATGGACTGAAAGACTCAACATATTTTCTTTCGCCTGATCAGGCACAAGCTATTTTAGAATTACGCCTTCACCGCTTAACTGGTCTGGAACATGAAAAGCTAATTAATGACTATAAAGCTTTGCTCGAACAGATTGCCGACTATCTCGACATTTTAGAGAACCAGACCCGCTTGATTGGTGTAGTTAGAAAAGAGTTAGAGCAAGTTCAAAATGAATACGGCGATGAAAGGCGAACTGAAATTGTCGGCTCACAACAAGATCTTACGATGGAAGATCTGATCTCTGAGGAAGATCGAGTGGTTACAATTTCCCAAAGCGGCTACGCAAAGACTCAACCTTTGGCAGACTATAGCGCACAGCGTCGCGGTGGTACTGGCAAAGCGGCAGCCTCTGTTAAAGACGAGGATTTTGTGGAGCACCTACTAATTGCTAGTACTCACGACACATTACTGTGCTTTAGCAGTATGGGTAAAGTTTATTGGTTGAAGGTATTTCTCATCCCTATAGCGAGCCGAACATCCCGGGGCAAGCCCATAGTTAATATTTTACCTCTAGAAGAAGGTGAGCGAATCACCAGCATGTTGCCTGTAACAGACTACGATGAAAAACATTTCGTATTCATGGCAACCTCTAACGGAACTGTAAAGAAAACAGGTCTAAATAATTTCGCTAGACAAAGAAGTGTGGGACTACGAGCGATTGAATTAGATGAAGATGATGAATTGGTTGGGACTGCTGTAACAGACGGGAATAAAGACGTCATTTTGGTAAGTACCAGCGGAAAGACGATTCGATTTAATGAAGCAGATGTAAGAGCGATGGGAAGAACTGCGAGGGGGGTTCGGGGAATTAAAATGGCTGCTGAATGCCGCATGATCTCGCTTATAATTCCAGATGATGACACACAAATATTAACAGTGAGTGAAACAGGTTACGGAAAACGCACGAATATCAAGGATTACCCGGTTTATGGGCGAGGGGGGCAGGGTGTTATTGGTATGCAAACAAGTGAAAGAAATGGTGCTGTAGTTGGAGCAGTTCAAGTTTCAGAAAACGATGAGATAATGTTGATCTCTGACAAAGGCACATTAGTGCGCACTCGCGTAGAAGAAGTTTCAGTTCAAGGGAGAAATACGCAAGGCGTCCGTCTTATAAGATTAAAAGAAGGTGAGAAACTTGTTGGACTAGAACAAGTTGACGAGCCAAATGACGAAGATTTGGTAATCTGAGACGACGAAACCGTATAGTCTATCCAGGGGTAATTGTGTACGTTTTCTGCTTCCAGCATAGACTTTGCATAATGCGCTAAGGAGCAATTCTTGAGCACACAGAATAAAATAGCTTTCCTCGGACCCGAGGGTACTTTTTCGCAAACTGCTGTAGTAACCCATTTTGGTAATTCTTGTGTGCTTTTCGATTGTTCGAGTATTGATGAAGTGTTTCTTGCCGTACAGCAAAAGCGTGCAAATTATGGTGTTGTGCCAGTTGAAAATTCAACGGAAGGGGCGGTTAATAACACTCAGGATTGTTTGATTGATAGCACAGTAAGCATTGTTGGAGAGGTCATAGTTCCAATAATTCATCATTTATTAGTGCCTCCAGGAACCGCTGAGGTGAACATTACAAAAATAATGTCACACAAACAATCTCTAGCACAGTGTAGGCAATGGATTTCAAAATCATTTCCGGGTGTTGAGCTTGTCGAATGCGCGAGTAATGCTGAAGCAAGCAAACTGGCGAGTGAAAGCGATACTACTGCCGCTATTGCAGGCAGTCTAGCTGCCGAAGTTTACGGCTTAGAAATTCTAAGAGATAGAGTTCAGGATCAACACCACAATAGCACACGATTTCTTGTCCTTTCAAATTCTACTAAGAGCCCAAGTGGTTCTGATAAAACTAGCGCGCTAATTTACGCCGAAAATAAACCGGGTGCATTGTTTCGCATACTAGAGCCTTTCGACAATCTGCGAGTTAATTTAACAAAAATTGAAACTCGTCCAGCGAAGATTGAGGCATGGGCTTATGTATTCTTCATAGATTTTGAAGGCCATGTTGAAGACGACATTATCGTTGAACTGTTTAAGCGTCTTGAAGCGTGTACAGCTGAAATTAAAATATTGGGTTCTTATCCGATATTTGTGAATGCCTAATATTATTATTTTAAAGGTTCTTGATTTTGTCTGATTTTTACTCAAACCGAATAGCAATTCTTGGTATTGGGCTAATTGGGGGAAGCATCGCGCGAGGACTCAAGAGCGCCAATAATGATATTTTTATCAGCGCGTATGATCAGAACGATACAGCATTGCGGCAGGCTCTATCAGAGGGGGTGATTAATCAAATCAGTACTCTTGAAAAATTGGCTCGAGAATCTAATATATTAGTTATAGCGCTTCCTCCTATTGCTGCAGCCCAATTAATACCTAAATTAGCAGTTGTGGCTGGTAAACATTGCATTATCACTGATGTTGCTAGCGTGAAATCTAAGATCATGGATGTTGTAAACGAACAACCCTTGTCATTCCAGCAACGGTTCGTTCCCGGTCATCCTATAGCAGGTTCGGAGCAGAGTGAGTTTCAGTCGTCCACGCCAGAGCTCTTTCGGGATCGAAACGTAATATTGATTCCGCACACCAAAGTTAATTCGAAAGCATTAGCGGTTGTGAATGAACTTTGGCGAGAACTTGGGGCTAATATTTTAGGTATGGAACTTGCAAAACACGATGAAGTCTTAGCAATGACTAGCCATCTTCCGCATTTGTTGGCTTACACGATTGTAGACGTCCTAGTCGGTCAACAACAAAGTGAAGATATTTTTCGCTATGCCGCAGGAGGCTTCGCTGATTTTAGTCGATTGGCTTCTAGTAATGCAAAAATGTGGTCTGATATATTTGTTACAAACTCTGATGCAATGATATTAACTCTTGACTCCTATATTGAACGGCTTCAAGAATTTAAGAAATATATCGCCAATCAAGACCATTCGCTTTTAATGAGAAAACTGTCTAACGCAAAGGATGTCAGAGATGATTTTTTGCAGAAATATTTTGGAAATAAAGTGACAACAGAATCAATAGATACCAAAATTAGTTTTACTCTTGCCCCTGGTGGATTAGTTAAAGGTGATATCCGAGTGCCCGGTGATAAATCAATCTCCCACCGCGCTATAATCCTAAGTTCTATTGCAGATGGAGTGACTAAGGTAAGTGGATTTCTTGAAGGGGAAGACGCACTAAATACCTTGGCTGCATTTCAAGAAATGGGCGTAACAATTATTGGCCCGTCAAACGGCGAGCTAACGATTTACGGTGTTGGCAAAGATGGATTAAAGGCGCCAAGAGTCTCTTTATATATGGGTAATTCAGGGACCGCTATGCGTTTATTATGCGGCTTGCTTGCGGTGCAAAAGTTTGACAGCGTGCTTACTGGTGATGAATCATTAAATCAGAGGCCTATGGCCCGGGTGATTGAGCCGTTAGCACTTATGGGTGCTGAAATTGAGTCAACCGAGAAAAATACGCCGCCACTTCTGGTATTTGGGAGGGAATTAAAGGGCGCTGATTACGATATGACGATTGCAAGTGCACAGGTTAAATCCTGTCTCTTGTTGGCGGGGCTCTATGCTGAGGGTAAAACGACAATCACGGAACCAGGACCCTGTAGGGATCACACAGAACGAATGTTGGAGGGCTTTGGTTACGAGGTTACGAAACAACATGATGGCAGGAAGACATCAGTCCATGGTGGCGGTAGCTTAAAAGCTGCCTCTATAGATATCCCTGCGGATATTTCTTCGGCAGCATTCTTTTTGGTTGCTGCAACGATTACCCCTGGATCAAAGTTATTACTTAGACATGTAGGGGTTAATCCTACCCGTACTGGAATTATTAATCTCCTTAATGCCATGGGAGCAAACATACAAATACTCAATGAAACTAATGTAGGTGGAGAGCCAGTGGCCGACCTTCAAGTTTCATATGCCGCTTTGCGGGGAATTAAAATTCCCAAGGACCAGATTCCCTTGGCGATTGATGAATTTCCGGTCTTATTCATAGCCGCTGCTTGCGCTGAAGGGAAAACAATACTCCGTGGCGCCTCGGAGCTTAGAGTGAAGGAAAGCGATCGGATAGAGGCAATGGCTATTGGATTGGACGCACTCGGCATCTCTGTTAAGACTTATTCTGATGGAATTTGCATTGAGGGTGGAAGTTTTCAGGGAGGATTGATCGATAGTTTTGGCGATCATCGAATTGCGATGGCTTTTGTGATCGCTGGCTTGCGAGCGAGTAAGCCAATTAAAATAAGCAATTGTGCAAATGTCGGAACTTCATTTCCGGGTTTCATTGATCTTGCCAATGAAGTCGGGATTCCCGTTAAGGAGGTGACAGAAAAACATTAGATGAACTCTGTACCCGTAATCACAATTGACGGACCTTCAGGTTCTGGCAAAGGAACTATCGCGGGGCGAGTAGCAGAGCGGCTAGGATTTACTTTGCTTGATAGTGGGGCACTGTATCGCACCTTAGGCATCGCAAGTTATAAACATGGTATTGATACCGCGGACGAGCAGCAAATTGCTGATTTGGCAAGGTCTTTAGATATTAGTTTTGGAAAGCAGGGGCTAGGGACTGTTATGTTAAATGGTGAAGACGTCACGAGGGATATTCGCACCAAACTAGGGAGTCATCTTGCTTCTCTGGTTGGAGCCATTCCAGCGGCCAGAGACGCACTTTTTGAAAGGCAATTGCAATTCCGTCAAGCTCCTGGTTTGGTGGCGGACGGAAGGGATATGGGAACAGTTGTTTTTCCCGATGCTAAACTAAAAATATTTCTTACGGCAAGTGTTTTGGAGCGTGCCCAAAGGCGATATAAGCAGTTGATTGATAAGGGAATTGGTGCTACTCTTCCCGACCTTTTGGCAGACCTGAAAGAGCGGGATAGACGTGATACGGAGCGTCCAATTTCTCCACTCAAACCTGCTAAAGATGCTTTAATTTTAGACTCTACTGAGCTTAGTATTGATCAGGTAACAGAGCAGATATTGTCTGAATTTTCAGCTAAAACCGGCGCATAGTCTTGCCCAGTTAAAATGGTTCCAGTTCGCATCACCAGTACTGGCGAATTAGGATTTTTCGTAAATAACCCCGCAGTTACTGGATTGCGGCAAGTTGCAACGTAGATTAATTTTGAATTAATTAAGTGTTGCAACTTATTGTATATATTGGAATTTATAATGAGTGAGAATTTTGCAGATTTATTTGAGCAGAGCTTGAATGAAATAGATATGACCCCGGGAGCGATCGTCACTGGAACTGTAATTGATATAGATACAGATTGGGTTACAGTCCACGCCGGCCTGAAGTCTGAAGGCGTTATACCCCGAATACAATTCCTCGATGAGCAAGGCAATCTCTCCTTAGAGGTTGGGGATGAAGTAAAAGTAGCCTTGGAGACAGTTGAAGATGGTTTTGGAGAAACCCGGCTCTCGAGGGAGAAAGCTAAGCGAGCAGAGTCATGGATGGAATTAGAAGCAGCCTATGAAAAGAATGACATCGTGACTGGTGTCATCAATGGCAAGGTCAAAGGGGGTTTCACTGTTGATCTAAACAATATCCGCGCATTTCTCCCGGGCTCACTAGTTGATGTGAGGCCGGTCAGGGACACCTTGCATCTCGAAGGACAGGAACTTGAATTCCGGTTGATTAAACTTGATCAGAAACGCAACAACGTAGTGGTCTCTCGACGTGCTGTTCTAGAATCAGTTAGCACTGAAGAGCGCGATGCCTTGTTGGAAAAACTGCAAGAAGGTATGTCTGTTAAAGGCATAGTAAAGAACTTAACTGACTACGGTGCATTTGTAGACTTAGGTGGCGTCGACGGCCTTTTACACATCACAGATATGTCCTGGAAAAGAATTAAGCATCCTAGCGAAATCGTAAATGTTGGTGACGAGATCGACGTAAAAGTTCTTAAATATGATAGAGAGCGCAACCGAGTTTCATTGGGGCTTAAGCAATTGGGCGAAGACCCATGGCAAGCAATTAAACAACGCTACCCTGAAAATACGCAGGTAAAAGCAGTTGTAACAAATTTAACTGATTATGGCTGTTTCGCTGAACTTGAAGAAGGTGTCGAAGGGTTGGTTCACGTATCGGAAATGGATTGGACTAATAAAAATATTCACCCTTCAAAAGTGGTCCAGTTAGGCGATGAAGTAGAAGTTATGGTGTTAGATATTGATGAAGAGCGCCGTCGCATCTCACTTGGAATTAAGCAATGCTTTCAGAACCCTTGGGATGGTTTTGCTGAAAATTTCAAGAAAGGGGATAAAATTTCTGGAAATATTAAATCAATTACTGACTTTGGAATTTTCATCGGCCTAGATGGAAATATCGATGGTTTAGTTCATCTCTCCGATATTTCTTGGGATGAGGCAGGTGAAGAAGCAGTTCGCAACTTTACGAAGGGAGATGAAATAGAAACTGTAATACTTTCAATCGACCCGGAACGCGAGCGTATTTCATTAGGTGTAAAACAGCTCGAAGATGATCCTTTTATGAGCTATGTCTCTGAATTTGAAAAGGGTAGCATAGTGAAAGGAAATATCAGCGCGATTGAAGCGAAATCTGCTACGATCACTTTGCGGGAAGGCGTTGAAGGCACTCTCCGAGCTTCAGAAATCAGCAGGGATAAAATAGATGACGCCCGTAATGCAATTAATGAGGGCGATGAAATTGAAGTTAAGATTGTCAGCGTGGATCGCAAGAGTCGGATGATCAGTCTATCGGTAAAAGCGATTGAAATAGATGATGAGAAAGCTGCAATTCAAGACCACAAAGGTCAGGACGTCAGTGACGTATCGCCAGGAACAATCGGTGACTTGATTAAGGCTGAAATGGATAAAGAATAAACAAAGACTAATCCAGAGGTATAGTCTGAAACGTTACATTAAAACCTTACTAGGTACAGGTGCAAGATTGGCCGCCAAGGTACGCAGATTTCTGTGTTGGGCTATAACCACCTGAATAAACTAATAAATACTGGTTTTGTGAGGCAGTATGATTTAGCCTTCCAGGCATAGGATAAAGTACAGGGGAAAACTATGACTAAATCTGAGCTTATAGATCGAATAGCGGGAAGGCAAACTCAGCTGTCTGCTAAAGATGTTGAGCTTGCGATCAAAGCGGTTCTCGAATACATGTCTCAAGTATTGGCAGACGGTGGTAGAATAGAAATTCGGGGATTTGGCAGTTTTTCACTACATTATCGAGTGCCGAGGATTGGAAGAAACCCGAAGACGGGTACACCAGTTGTGCTGAGCGGCAAATATGTGCCGCACTTTAAGCCAGGCAAAGAATTAAGAGATCGTGTCAATGCAAGTTTGTTGACAGAGCAACACTTTTAAATTGGTTTAACGGTTTGGACCAATGGGTTTAGATTCTAGAGCGGTATAGCCTTTGGGTTATGCCGTTTTTCTTTTCTAGAGAAACAGGTGAGCTTTTCTAAGATTATGCTAGGGCAGGGTGCAAAGTGATGCGGAAAATTAGCAGTCTACTTTCAGGTCTGTTCTTAATCTTGATCTTTACAGCCAGTGTAACGTTCACCCACTTTAATTCGGAACCGGTTAGTATCTCTGTAGGCGCCTGGCAATTTCCGTCACAACCTATTTCTGTATGGATTATTGGCGCGTTCGTTTTGGGCGGTTTAATTGGCCTATTGTTTGGATTGGAAATATTTAAAAACCTCAAATTGAGGGTAGAAAATCGGTACTTGAATCGACAATTAGATAAGGCGAATAAACAAGTGCTTCAATTAAGAGGAAAGAGCTCAAAGAATCTCTAAAAATAGTGGAAAACATCGACATCTACATTCTTTTGCTATTTGCAATAGCCGTGGGCTGGGCGCTCGGCAAAATTTCTATATCTTCAAGAAAAAAGCATAGCGTTGAAACTAATGAGATCTTTGCAGATTATTTTGTTGGTCTGAATTATTTGCTCAATGACGAACCGGATGAAGCTATTGATACTTTTATTAGAGCTTTAGAGATTAATAGTGATACCGTTGAAACGCATCTAGCACTTGGTGCACTTTTACGCAGAAGAGGAAAAGTTGATAAAGCCATTAAAATTCACCAGAATTTATTAGCGCGCCAGGAGCTAGATAAATCTTTTTCTGACTCAACGCGGTTACAGCTAGCAATAGATTATATTTCAGCAGGCTTGTTAGACAGAGCAGAGCGATTACTCAATGAAATTCTCGGAGATAGTGCCGCTGTTAAGTGGGACGCCCTACGATATTTAATAACTATTTATCAAACAGAAAAAGAATGGGTCAAGGCGATTAGTTGCTCATCCGAATTACTTGAAAATCCGGCTTATAAGAAAAATTATGAGATCCGAGCTGCTGCAGCTCATTATTGTTGTGAATTAGCTGAGCAATTATTATGCGAAGAGAAAGGCGTTGGAGCAAAAGACATCATTAAGAAGGCGTTTGCCTTTGATAAAAAAAATGTGCGTGCTACTTTGTTGCTTGCACGAACGGAACAAAGTTTGGGGAATTATAAGGCCGCAATCAAAGAGTTGGTTAGAGTAAGAACAAATAACCCTGAGTTCATTAGCCAGGTTTTAGGGCCATTGGCTGAGTGTTATGAGCAGATTCATAACTTAGTGGCGTATGAAAAGTTTTTGATGAATACGCTCCCGGAAGAGCCAGATGTAAGTGTTGTCCTCGCACTCTCTGATTTAGTAAAAAGGCGATCTGGTGATGAAGCGGCAATTTCATTCTTAAACGATTACTTAGTAAGAAAACCCTCACTGACAGGATTGATTGAACTGCTTAAGTTGCAAATACCGAAAACAGATGCTGCTATGAGCACTAATTTAACTCTCTTGCAACAAATGATTAATAAGCTCGTCAACAAAAAAGCTACATATCAGTGTCATCACTGTGGTTATGAAGCTAGATCTCTCTACTGGTTGTGCCCAAGCTGTCAAAAATGGGACAAAATTAAGCCAATTTTAGAGGCGGGTGGTAGCTAAATTAGTTTGAAATTCCGAATGTTTCGAGTTACGGGGCATTGAACACTTTTTAGCAGGACTAGTGAGCTACAAAATTAAAATAAAAAACAGAGCGTGAAGATTGTCAATAACGTTAAGAGGTTTCACTCCGAATGAGTAAGAATATAATCATCGCGTTAGATTTCGGGACAAGCGATCAGGCTCTTCAATTTTTGGATCTTCTCGATCCAAATCTTTGCAGGGTTAAAATTGGCAAAGAGCTGTTTACTGCAGGCGGTCCACAACTGGTAAGAAAAATTATAGACCGCGGTTTTGATGTGTTCCTGGATTTAAAGTTCTACGATATCCCAAATACTGTCGCCAGAGCATCAAAAATTGCAGCAGATCTAGGAATATGGATGCTGAATATTCATGCTTCTGGTGGTCGAGCAATGATGGAAGCTGCGCGGGAGTCCATCGATTCTCTAGGCGACCAACGACCTTTATTGATTGGGGTCACCGTTCTGACTAGCTTCTTAAAAGAAGATCTTGAACAAACTGGTATTCAATCCTATCCAGAAGAACAGGTGAGTAAACTCGCTTTTCTAGCACGCGATTCAGGGCTAGATGGGGTTGTTTGCTCTGCCGCGGAAACTAAATTGTTACGTTCTCAGCTTCAAGATAAATTCTGCCTTGTAACTCCAGGAATACGGCGTCCAGAAGACGCTATCGGCGATCAGAAACGCGTCGTAGGGCCGGCAGAGGCAATTCAGAATGGAAGTAATTATTTAGTCGTTGGACGCCCAATAACAAATGCTGATTCACCCAATGGTGCGCTGATAGAGTTTAATTCTGCTGTATCTAGTGTTAACTAAACTTTCAATTAGACTGTTTGAGTCTTATACGTTACCAGTATCGGAACTACTGTCGAATGCTTTGCGATTTTCGTTAAGCAGTAGAATTTGCCATGGCCAAAGGTCTTGGAGTGGTCACTATAGAAAGAAATTGGCTTGAAACTCTCTTCTCGA
>Ga0206683_10000801_pt1 | contig 22138 bp, 19 predicted proteins | sample M280m12015metaG_FD_155483 | JGI IMG/M metagenome (GOLD analysis project Ga0206683, IMG submission 155483) | Ammonia-oxidizing marine archaeal communities from Monterey Bay, California, United States - M2 80m 12015 | ecosystem: Environmental > Aquatic > Marine > Intertidal zone | place: USA...
AATGGTTCAGTCTGTTTCGGGTGGAGGTCATAATGGTGGAGGTGTATTTATTAATTCAGAAGATCATGCAAGATTTGGACTTTTATACCTAAATAAAGGTATGTGGAACAATGAAAGAATTATTTCTGAAGAATGGATTAAGAAGTCTATCAATCCCTCTAAGACTAATCCTGAATATGGTTATATGTGGTGGATTAATTCAGAGGATGGTGAGGATTATGCTAGAACAGATTGGAAAAATGTACCTACTAATGTATACTATGGATCAGGATTTGGAGGTAATAATATTGTAGTTATTCCAGATGATAATATGGTTGTAGTTGGAAGGTGGTTAGGCAGAGATACTATTGGAACTTTTATTCAAATGATATTAGAGTCAAAGTAAATTAAAATTTAGCCTTTAAGTATTCATTATTCATTCTAGCTATATTTTTAATTGAAATACCCTTTGGACATTCTACTTCACATGCACCAGTATTTGTACAATTTCCAAAACCTTCTTCATCCATTTGTTTAACCATATTAAGAACTCTTTCTTTAGCTTCTACTTTACCTTGGGGTAAATATGAAAACTGTGAAACCTTTGCAGAAACAAATAGCATAGCAGATGCATTTTTACAGGCTGCAACACATGCACCACATCCAATACAAGTTGCAGCATCAAATGCATTATCTGCATCTTCTTTTCTTACAGGAATTGTGTTAGCATCTTGAGTATTACCTGATGTATTAATACTTATGTAACCTCCTGAGTGTTGAATTCTATCAAAAGAGGTTCTATCTACAACTAAATCTTTGATAACAGGGAAAGAACTTGCTCTAAATGGCTCAATAACTATAGAGTCTCCATCTTTAAATTTTCTCATGTGAAGTTGACATGTTGTAATTCCTGTATCAGGACCATGTGCTCTCCCATTAATAAACAATGAACAACTACCACAAATACCTTCTCTACAATCATGATCAAAAGCTACAGGATCTAATCCTTCAACAATCAATTTTTCATTAAGAACATCCATCATCTCAAGAAAAGACATATCAAAAGTGATATCTTCAATTTCATAATTTTGAAAATTTCCATCAGAGTCTGCATTAGACTGCCTCCATATTTTAAGAAAAAGTTTCATATTAATATTTTGCAGATTTATTTGTTGTTATTGTCTTCAATATAAAATCTCTTAGGTCTTGATTTGATTTTTTTAGGTCTTCTCTTCTTAGATACATCATGTGTCCACTTTCATATCCTTTAAATGTAAATCTATCTTTTAATTTGCCAGAAGGATCAACTTGTTGCATTGTATATTTTGCTGCAGAGAAAGTTGTTGCACCATCGTAATATCCTGATTGAATTAAAACATTTAAAAATGGATTTTCAGCAAGTGCTTCTCTGAAGTTTCTTCTAATTCTAATGTTATCTGAATTCCAAGGTCTAACAGATAATTCTCCTCTAGCCCAAGTATTATATTTAATGTCCGTTTCAAAATTTAATACTTCCTTTATATAAGAATTGATTGCTGGTGTAAATGCATGATCCCACGCACTAAGTTCAGGAGAATACTCAGGATAGTCTCCAGAATCATTACTGTCAATTCCCTTATATCTTGAATCTAATCTACCAATTGTAAAACCTTCATCTCTTAAAAGTTCTTTCCAAAAAAAGGAAGGTGATATTCTCAAATTGTTATCAATTATATCCTCGAAACTAATCCCAGTTAAATCTTCAATCTTTTTTGCTACTTCGTTTTTTGTTTCACTATCTATATAGCCTCCTTTTGCAATCGCTGGAAGCAATTCATTGTAGGCAAATTCCTCTGAAATCTTTATGAGTTCTTCTAATTCTAATGACTGATATTCGATTTGTAATTTCTGGTGGTACCAAGCGGTTGCACTTAAATATGGAAAGTCTCCAACTAACTGAATTACATCTCCATCAGAATAAAAGTATTCATAATCAGCAGGTGAAACTAAAATAACTCCATTCAAATAAAGCCACTGGTTTTGCTGTAATTCATGAGCTAGACCCATTACCCTAACACCGCCATAGCTTTCACCTACAAGATATTTAGGTGATTTCCATCTAGATGTTCGTGTTGTAAATGTGCTTATCCATTCTGCTAAATATTCAATGTCTTGATTAACTCCAAAGAACTTGTCAGCAGCTTCTTTCTTAGTCATAGATTTAAGAATTCTAGAATAACCTATATTGATTGGATTTACAAAAACAATATCCGCAACATCTAATATTGAGTAAGGATTTGATTTATATCCATACGGCTGAATTGGATTACCTTCATCATCTATTTTTAAATTATAAGGACCTGTATATCCCATATGCATCCATATAGAAGCTGAACCAGGGCCACCATTAAATGAAAAAACTAAAGGTCTGTTAGTGTTATTATCAATATCTGTTCTCTTATAATAAGTATAATGAAGAGTTGCAATCACTTCACCGTTTGCATCCCAAATAGGCAGTGTTCCAATCTGGGCAGAATAATTTACTTTTTTTCCTAAAATTGTAGTTGAATGATTTGTGATAACATTTGTATCTGATGGAATTTTTCTATCAGATAAATCACTTTGTGAATACGTGTTCAGAATACTGAACAATAGGAGAATGTTTAAAATATTTTTCATAATTATTTATAAGATCTTGTTTTTATTTCAATTTCCTCATAATCCAACCCTTCTTTATTAAGAATTGGCTTAGATGGATCTTCATTATATTCCCAGGCTGAGACAAATTTAAAATTCTCATCATCTCTTATAGCTTCACCATCAGAAGTTTGGAATTCTTCTCTAAAGTGCCCACCACAAGATTCATTTCTTTCCAAAGCATCAATAGCAAATAACTCGCCTAATTCTAAAAAATCTGAAACTCTAGTTGCTTTTGCAAGTTGTTCATTAAACTCATTTTTATTTCCTGGTATTTTTACATTTTTATGAAAGTCTGCTCTTAGTTCTTGAATTTCTTTTATTGCAGTTTTTAAATCTTTTTCATTTCTTGACATCCCACACTTATTCCACATTATTTTACCTAATTTCTTGTGATAATAATCTACAGAATTTTTTCCCTTATTGTTAACTAATTTCTCAATCTGATCATTTACTACCTTTTCACTTTTTTCAAATTCAGGTGAATCAGTAGATATTTTACCAGTGCTAATTTCATCCGACAGATAATCGCCTATTGTATAAGGAAGAACAAAATAACCATCAGCCAGACCTTGCATTAACGCAGATGCTCCTAGCCTATTAGCTCCGTGATCAGAAAAGTTTGCCTCTCCAATTGCAAAACATCCAGGTATTGTAGTCATCAAGTTATAATCAACCCATACACCTCCCATTGTATAGTGAACTGCTGGATAAATTTTCATTGGAAATTTATAAGGATCTTCATCTACAATTTTCTCATACATTTGAAAAAGATTGCCATATTTTTGTTTTACAACATCTTTCCCAAGATTATAAACCACGTTAGAGTCTAATGGATCTTTCCCACTAATTTTTGCCTTTTCCTTTCCATATCTTATAATGGCATGAGAAAAATCAAGATAAACAGCTTCTCCAGTTTTATTTACACCAAATCCTTTATCACATCTTTCTTTTGCTGCTCTAGAAGCAATATCTCTAGGGACTAAATTTCCAAATGCAGGATATCTTCTCTCTAAATAATAGTCTCTTTTTTCTTCTGCTAAATCAAGTGGAGACAACTCTCCTTTTCTAATTAATTCTGCATCAGATTTTTCTTTTGGCACCCATATCCTTCCATCATTTCTTAGAGATTCTGACATTAATGTCAATTTAGATTGATAATCTCCTGAAACTGGAATACATGTTGGGTGAATTTGAGTAAAACAAGGATTTGCAAAATATGCTCCTTTTTTATGAATCTTCCATGCAGCTGAAACATTACTACCCATAGCGTTAGTTGAGAGAAAGAAAATATTTCCATACCCACCTGAAGCAATAACTACAGCATGAGCAGAGTGTCTTTCAAGCTTACCACTAACTAAGTCTCTAGCAATTATACCTCTGGCCTTTCCATCTACTACTACAACATCCATCATTTCATGTCTACTGTACATTTTAATTTTACCTCTGGCCACTTGTCTGTTCATGGCTGAGTAGGCACCCAATAAAAGCTGTTGACCAGTTTGCCCTTTTGCATAAAAAGTTCTAGAAACTTGAACACCTCCAAAAGATCTATTATCTAAAAGTCCACCATAGTCTCTGGCAAATGGGACTCCCTGAGCTACACATTGATCTATTATGTTTCCTGAAACCTCTGCAAGTCTAAATACGTTAGCTTCTCTTGATCTATAATCTCCACCTTTTATTGTATCATAAAAAAGTCGATAATTTGAATCTCCATCTCCTTGATAATTTTTTGAAGCATTAATTCCTCCTTGAGCAGCAATAGAATGAGCCCTTCTTGGAGAATCTTGAAAGCAGAAAGATTTAACATTATACCCTAATTCTGCCAAAGTAGCAGAAGCTGATGCACCTGCTAGTCCTGTACCTACAACAATAACATCAATATTTCTTTTATTAGACGGACTTACTAAATTAATTCTTCCTTTATGGTTTGTCCATTTATCAGATAATGGACCTTTAGGTATATTAGAATTTATTTTACTCATGATGTTAGATTATGAAAGATTGCAATAAAAATAAATCCTAATGGAATTGCAACTGAGAATATAAAAGTTGCTTTCTGAATTAAATCATAGTATTTAGAATTCACTCCAACTGTTTTAAATGATGAGCTAAAGCCATGTAAAAGATGTAATGCTAAAAAAATAAAAGAAATAGAATATATAAATGTTCTTAATGGGCTCTCAAATTTATGTACAAGCTCTTCAAAATATCTATTAGGATCTTGAGGAAGAGCTTCAACATATTTATAATTCATTTCAGGAATCCAAAAGTCAATAAAATGAAGTACAAGAAATAGAAGAATTACACCTCCGCTAAAAATCATATTTCTTGAAATCCATGAAGCATTTGAGCTTCCAGAATATTTTGAGTAATTTTTTGTTCTTGATTTAGCATTTAAAATTTCTAAATAAAATCCCATTACAAAATGAAAAATAACACCAAATATCAAAACTGGCTGGAGAAGAAATTGAACCAATGGATTATTCCCCATAAAATGAGAAAGAGTGTTAAATAAATTCTCGCTAAATACAGATGTAATGTTGATTAAGAAATGTTGTGTTAAAAACACAACAAGAAAAAGACCTGACAGAGCCATTAATATTTTTCTTCCTATAGAGGAACTCATTAGTTTCATCAGCATCAATTATTTAACAAAATTAGTGCATAAACACTTAAATAACTACTTTATTTGAAATTCCTTTTCTAAATTATCCTTATCAGTTATAATTAAAACCTTATAGGATCCTTTATCTAGAAAATCATCATTATTATTTTGATTATGCTTTAGATTATAGTCTATAAAATTTAACCCTCTATCTAGTTTATCTGAAATATTATAAACAGTATTACCATTAGAGTCAATAATTGATAATTGATAATCTTTTTTTGAAGATGAAAAAATTGAAAACTCAAGGTTTGGATCATATGATTCACTCCAGATGCTTCTTTTAACTCCCCAAGAAGGTGATCTTTTCATTGATTTTATTGGATAAATATGTAATGATGAATTTAATATGTCATCCGAAAGATTTTGAACTTTCTCAATTTCTGAAAGATAAATTGATCTTCCATGAGTTCCAACTAATAGATGATTCTCATCTTTTTGAATAACTAAATCATGAACTGCTGCAGATGTTAAGCCACTGCTAAATGGTTCCCAATTAATTCCAGAATCCAATGATACGTATACTCCGTGATCATTACCAACATAAAGAATATTGTTGTTTATATTATCCTCTATTATAACATTAATAGGAGAGTCTGGTAAATTTGAACTTATTGAAGTCCATGTTTTTCCATAGTTTTCACTTTTAAAAAGATAAGGAGAAAAGTTATCCCATCTATATCCATTTAAAGAAACATAAATAACTTTTTCATTATGAGAGGATGGATACACTTTACTAATCCACATGTCTTGAGGTAGATTCTGAGAAATATTTTTCCATGTTTTTCCTCCATTTTTTGAAACATGTATAAGTCCATCATCACTTCCGACATACAAAAGATCTTTTGTAATCGATGATTCTGCAATAGTGGTTATTGTTCCATAAGGTACATTTCCCTTTTTACCTCCATTGGTAAGATCTTTGGAAATTAATTGCCAATTATCCCCTTTGTTTTCTGACTTATGTAAATGGTTTGTTCCAAAATAAATAATATCTTGATTATGCGGAGACAAAAGAATAGGTGTCTGCCAATTAAAACGATATGGCGACTCTCCCAGCTCATGAACTGGCTTAATTAATTTTCTTTTTCCTTTATCTAATTCAAGTCGGTAATAAAATCCGAATTGAAAACCTGTATAAACAGTATTGGAATCTCTATTATCTATTTGAACCTCCATTCCATCTCCACCCATTATCATCTCCCATGGATATTTACCATTCATGTTCCATCTTTTATTTTCAGTTGAGTTATGAGGTCCTTTCCAAACACCATTATCTTGAAGACCTCCATAAACATTATACGGCTTTTCATTGTCTACATTAATTGCGTAAAATTGACCTACCTCTGTTGAATTATTCTTAATCCAATTTTTACCATCATCATATGTAATATTTACACCTCCATCATTGCCATTTATAAGATGTCCCGGTTTATTTGGATTAATCCATAAGTCATGATGATCCGCATGAACATTTTCTTTACCAATTCTATAAAAGGTTTTTCCTCCATCGTCAGATGTTATAATCGGAACACCATATGTATAAATTTTATCGCTATTGTTTGGGTCTACATGAATTTTACCAAAGTAATATCCATAGGTGTTATAAACACCATCTAAAAAAGATTCATGTGTTTTAGTCCAATTTTTCCCACCATCATTACTTCTATACACTTCAGCTCCAATAATTGGAGTATTAAATAATTCTGAGTTTGCGTCTACCAAATACTTATATAAATCTGAAGGAAGTATTTTTCCATTACTGATATCAGATTTTACTTTTTCTACAGAATATTTAGATGGAAATCTATTTGATCTTAAAAATGATTTTAAATCCTTATTACTAACCTTATTAAACTCATCTATACTCATATTTTTAAATGAATCCCTATTAAGACCTTCATCATTATTTTCAAAATCTATATCTCTGAAAAATTGATTGTCAAGTACTGCATATATTATGTTTTCGTCAAATACAGTAATTCCAATTCTTCCAACTCCTTCTCCAACTGGAAATCCACTTTCCTCTAACGAAATATTATTCCAAGTCTCTCCTGCATCAATACTTTTATAGATAGCTGAGTGTTTTCCATCTTCATCTAAATTCCATGATTTTCTATCCTTTTCCCAAGCAGATGCGTACATTATATTAAAGCTATTTGGAGCTGTAGCCATATCTATAATTCCAGTTCTATCATTTATATAAAGAGTTCTTTTCCATGAGTTACCCCCATCCTTAGTTACATATACACCTCTATTCTCGTTTTTAGAATATAAATGACCTGTGACACCAACTATAACATGATCTTTATCGCTTGGATTAATTATGATTTTTCCAATATGATGACTATCGGTTAATCCAACATTGGTCCAATTAGATCCATTTGGTTCTGTTTTTAAAACCCCTATTCCAGAGTATGAGGATCTAGATGAATTATTTTCTCCAGTTCCAACCCATAAAATTTGATTTTTCCAGTCCATAGAGATTTCGCCAATATTTTGAGTCGGCCAATCCTCTGAGATTGAGGTAAAAGATGTTCCATTATTATCAGTGAACCATACACCTCCCGAGGCATATGCTACATAAAATCTAGTTGGATCGCCTGGGTTAACTTCTAGTGCAACAACACGTCCACTCATTATAGTTGGACCTATATTTCTAAAGTGAATATTTTTAACTCTAGATGATTTTGTCAATTCCTCCTTTTTTTGATATGCATCAATTAATTGAGATGAATCTGAAGCTTGAGGCTGTGAATAGCTATATGTTGAAGCTAATAAGAGTAAGAAAATTATTTTATAGTTCTTCATAATACCAATTTTTACTTAAATTATAAACATTATATTAATTTTCTAGATATTTGATAAAAAATAAATGAGATATAAACCTTTAAATAATTCAATATATAAAAGAAATCGTTTGAATTTCATGGATCAAATGAAGGGGAATGCTATGGCAATTTTCAATTCAAATGACATTTACCCTGTAAGCGCAGATACTGAATTGCCTTTTGAACAACATAGGGATATATTTCATTTAACAGGAATTGATCAAGAGGAAACCATTTTAATTTTATACCCTTCTTCAAAAGATAATAAAACAAGGGAAAATTTATTTATAAGAAGATCTGATGAACATACTAAAATTTGGGAAGGGGAAAAATTAAGTAAAGATTTGGCATCTAAATTATCTGGAGTAGAAAGCGTTTACTTTGTAGAAGATTTCAAAAACATCCTTCACTCAATTTCAAGTAAAGTAGATACGTTTTATATAAACAAGAATGAACATTATAGGGCAAATTCTCCTGTAGAAACCAGAGAAGATAGATTCATAAGTTGGTTAATAAAAAAATATCCTGCTCATAAAGTTGCGAAAAGTAATCCAATACTTCAAAGACTAAGATCTATAAAACATTTGGATGAAATTAATCAAATAAAAAAAGCTTGTCAAATAACCAAAAAAGGATTTAATAGAGTTTTAAAATTTATTAAACCTGATGTTTGGGAATATCAAATTGAGGCTGAGTTTATTCATGAATTTATAAATAACTCATCTAAAGGTTTTGCATACTCCCCTATTATAGCTAGTGGACAGGACAATAATGTTCTTCACTATGTAAAGAATAATAAACAATGTAAAGATGGAGATCTAATTCTAATGGATGTTGGTGCTGAATATGGAAATTATTCTAGTGACATGACAAGAACGATTCCTGTATCTGGTCGATTTTCAAAAAGACAAAAGGAGGTTTATAATTCAGTTTTAAGAGTTAAAAATGAAGCAACAAAACTATTAAAAATCGGTAATAATTGGAAAACTTTTCATGAGCAAGTAGGTGAAATTATGACAAAAGAATTGATGATTTTAGGACTTATTGACAAAGTTGATATAAAGGATGAGACAAAAAAAAATCCAGCATATAAGAAATATTTTATGCACGGAACTTCACATCATCTTGGACTTGATACTCATGATTATGGATTACTCGAAGATCTATTTCAAGAGAATATGGTATTTACAGTTGAACCTGGAATTTATTTACCTAAAGAAGAATTTGGAATAAGACTTGAAGATGATGTGGTAATTAAAAGTAAAGGAGAACCTATTAACTTAATGGCTGATATTCCTATTGAAGCAGATGAGATTGAAGAGATAATGAATAGTTAGCAGCCACAATCTTTCCCACAATTTGAATCTGAAGTTTTTGCCTTTTTTATGAATTTTACATAAAGAAACCTCAGAGCAAAAATCCCTAAACCAACTACTAGTAAAAATTGAATTTCTATCATTTAACTTAATATTTGAAATACAAATAATGATGCAAAGTAAGCTAATATTGTCATAAAAAACAACTGAATTAATGGCCACTTCCAAGTATTTGTTTCTTTTTTTACAATAGCCAATGTACTCATACACTGCATAGCAAAAGCATAAAATATCATTAATGACACACCAGTTGGTAAATTAAAGATCTTATTTCCATTAGAATCTGTTTCCTGAGACATTCTAGTCTTAATAGTATCTTGGTTTTCAGATCCAACACTATATATTGTAGATAAAGTTCCAACAAAAACTTCTCTTGCCGCAAATGATGTGACAAGGGCGATACCTATTTTCCAATCATATCCAAGAGGAGTAATTGCAGGTTCAATTGATTTACCTATGATTCCAATATAAGAATGTTCTAACCTATAAGCGTCAATATTTAGATCAAGATCTTGTTCGGAAATTTCAATATTTTCATATTGGGCTTTAACAATTTGATCAGCATTTTTAAATTCTTCTCCTGGACCATAAGAAGCCATTATCCATAATAGTATTGATATTGCAAAAATGATTTTACCTGCCTCTACAATAAAGGATTTTGTTTTAGTCCAAACATTTATAAAAATATTCTTTGGAAGAGGTAACTTATACTCAGGCATTTCAAGAACTAAGTAGCTTTTTGAATCTCTCTTTATTATGGTTTTTAATATGGTTGATGAAATAATAGCTAATAAGAACCCTAAAATATATAGGCTCATTAGGGTTAAACTTTGATAATTAACTCCAAATATTTTATCAGCAGGAATTACGAGAGATATCAAAATTAAATAGACTGGAAGCCTAGCTGAACATGTCATAAAAGGAATTACTAGGATTGTAATTAGTCTATCTTTCCAATTTTCAATATTACGTGTAGCCATTACAGCTGGAATTGCACAGGCTACTCCAGACACAAGAGGTATTAAACTTTTTCCACCTAGACCAAATTTCTTAAGCGTTCGATCCATTAGAAAAACAACTCTACTCATATAACCAGTTTCCTCTAGAATTGAAATAAAGAAAAAGAGTAATGCTATTTGAGGAACAAAAATTAAAATTCCTGCTAAACCTGGAATTACTCCTTCAGCTAAAAGAGATGTAAAGACTCCTTGGGGAAGACCAGATTTAACTGATTGACTTAATGAAACAAAAGTACTATCAATAAAGTCCATAGGAATACTACTCCAGTCAAAAATTACTTGAAATATTAGAAGTAAAATTGAGAAGAAAATAAGGTACCCCCAGACACTGTGTAATAATACCCTATCTATTACACTTCTTAATCCAGTTGCTTTTTTATGATCCTTAACATAAGTCTCTTTTAGAAGACTATTGATTTTTTGATATCGCTTAATAGTTTCTCTTTGTTGGAGTTTTTTTAGGTATGATTCAGTTTGTGTTTTAAATTTTCCTTTATCATCAATTTTATTTCTTTCAAGTTTTGAGAAATTAATATCCTGAGTAATTAAGAGCCATAATTTGTATACAGATTGTCCTGAGAAAGTTTTTTGAAGATTAGAAAAATATTCAGGATCAATTTCATTAATATCAAAAGCAGGTTTATCCGAAAGATTTCTATAATTTTTTATCTCAGATTTTAACATCTCAAAGCCCTGATTCTTTCTTGCACTTAAAAGCACAACCTTTGTATCTAATTCTTCTTCTAATTTCTGTACATCAATTTCAATTCCTTTAGTCTTCAACTGGTCAGACATGTTTATTGCTAAAATTGTTGGAATCTCTAGATCTTTAATCTGACTAAATAATAGAAGGTTTCTTTTTAGATTTTCTATATCTGCAACTACAACTACTACGTCTGGAAAATCCTTATTATTTTTATTTAATAATAACTCAAATACAATGCTTTGATCTATAGATTGAGTATTAAGGCCATAGGTTCCTGGCAAATCAATTAACTGAACATTTGTTATTCTATCAATTCCAAAAAGTCCTATCTTTTTTTCAACAGTAACTCCTGGATAGTTACCAATTGTTTGTTTTAATCCAGTTAAAGTATTAAACACAGAAGACTTACCCGTGTTGGGATTACCTAGTAATGCAACTGAAATTGTCTTAACCATTTTACTTTATTAATTCTACTAAAACTTGACTTGCTGTAACAGAATCAATAGAGACATGTGATTCGTCAATTTTAAGATATATAGGACCTTTTTTAGAAGCTAAACCTATTATAGTAATTTCGTTTCCAGGAAGACAACCCATTTCCAAAAGAGTTAAGGGTATCTCTTCTGTTATCAGATCCTTTATAACAGCTTTATCTCCTTTATTTAATTTGTCTAAACTTATCAAAATTTTAGTAGTAAGGGGTACAAATTTAACAGATTAATTTAAAATTCTTTTTTTAAAATATATACATCATCTATTAGTTGATTCATAGACTCAGTATCTGTGCCATCATAGAATCCTCTAATTCTTCTTTTTGAATCAACTAAAACAAAATTTTCAGTATGAATCATATCATAAAATTTTGAACCTTCTATATCCTCAGCGACCAAGTATGACTTTCTAGCTAGATTATATATCTGCTTTTTATCACCAGTAACCATATTCCATTTAGAATCATCAACGCCTTTTTCTATAGAGTATTTCTTTAAAACACTAACCGAATCAATTTCTGGAGTTACAGTATGAGAAAGGAGAAGAACCTGATCATCATTAAGAAATTTTTCTTGAATTGTAATCATGTTATCTGTCATTATTGGACAAATCCCAGGGCATGTAGTAAAGAAGAAATCCGCAATATATATTTTACCATCATAAATTTTATTTGTAATAATTTTATTGTTCTGATTAGTCAATTCAAAATCAACAATCTTATGAAATCTTTTAACATGTTGAACCGTACTATCAACAAGCTGAAACTTAACCATGCTTGGTTGATAAATCGGTAATTTTTTCTCTGGACTTAATACATAATTAAACATTAAAATTGAAGCTATAGATATTGAAAGCATAGTAGCTACAAAAAGTCCATATTTTTTTAACATATTTTTTTTTTTAAAATGCTAAGGGTAAAGATAATTCAAGGAATTAAAAAAATATTAAATTTGCAGCAAAAATTAAATTATGTTTCCAGAGTTTTTTATAAAAGCAGTTCAATTATTACTGTCACTTTCAATATTAATTGTTCTACACGAACTAGGTCATTTTATTCCAGCTAAGTTATTTGGAACAAGAGTTGAAAAATTTTACTTGTTCTTTGATGTAAAATATTCTTTGTTTAAAAAGAAAATAGGCGAGACTGTTTATGGTATCGGTTGGCTTCCTCTTGGAGGATATGTTAAGATCTCTGGTATGATTGATGAAAGTTTTGATAAAGAACAAATGCAAAAACCTCCACAGCCATGGGAATTTAGATCGAAACCTGCATGGCAAAGACTAATTATAATGTTGGGAGGTGTAACAGTTAATTTGCTTCTTGGGTTCTTTATTTACATGATGGTCCTTTTTGTTTGGGGAAAAGAAACATTACCCCAAGAAAATATTCCACTCGGACTTGAACCGTCTGCTTTAATTCAAGAAATTGGCTTTGAAAAAGGAGACAAAATAGTCAACGTAGATGGAAAGGTTTTAGATAACGTAATGCAAATAAATAGGATGCTTCTTCTTAGACCAGTTGAAAAAATTAAAGTAGAAAAATTAAATGGGAGCACTGAAGACATCATTATCCCAGAAAATATTGGTAACGATATTTTTCAAAGTGGTCAAATAAATAGTTTTTTACCCCTCTTTAGTGCTACCCTAGATTCAGTGTTAAATGACTCCCCTGCGCTATATGCTGGGATACAAAGTGGAGATAGAATTCTGTCTATAAACAATGAGAGTATATACGATTATGGTTCTTTTATAAATTGGTTAGATAATAATGCAGATGATGTTATAGATGTTGTAGTTGAAAGAGGTGCATCTAATTATACTCTATCAATTGACAGAAATGATGATGGTACAATAGGTGTTTTGAAAAAAGATTCTAGAATTAAAACCATAAATAAAAAAGTAGGTCTAGTAGATAGCGTAAAACAAGGGTTTGATTATGGATACTGGCAACTATATGATTATATATCTGGCTTTTCTTTTGTATTCACTAAAAAAGGAGCACAACAATTAGGAGGATTTGGAACAATAGGTAATCTTTTCCCTGCGAAGTGGGACTGGAAAGGTTTCTGGGGTTCAACAGCACTTTTATCAATAATATTAGCCTTTATGAATGTTCTCCCTATTCCAGCTTTAGATGGAGGTCATGTTATGTTTCTTATATATGAAATAGTAACAGGTAAGAGGCCTAGTGATAAGTTTATGGAAGTATCTACAATGATTGGCTTCTTCTTATTAATTGCTGTCGTTTTATATGCAAATGGTAATGATTTATTTAGAGCATTTTCATAATAAAAAAAAGGCTAGATATTAAATACCTAGCCTCCTCATTCTAATAAATTGATTTATGTATTAGAAATTATATTTTAAACCAACTGAAATATTTCTACCCATTTCATAAATTCCAGCAGTTTTTAATCTTGATAAGTGATCATAATATTCTTTATCAAAAACATTACTTACTCTCCAAAATAGACTTAAATCATTATCCATAAACTCAGTTTTAAAGTTTCCAGAAAGATTTAGAATTGAGTATCCATCTGTTTCTTCTTCAAACATTGAAACTCTACTTTGATTTGCTTTAGCAATAAAGTCAATTTCAAATGAATAATTATTTCCAAAGTCAATATTAAAAACTTGGTTTAATGTTAATGGAGATATAAAAGGAAGTGCCTCTCCATCCCCAGACTCAGCAAAAACATACTCAAGAGAAGTGTAATAAGATAACCATTCAATATCAGTGTTTCTGTTTACATGAATTTCACCACCATAAAGTTTAGCATCCTGTTGCATATAATCATATACTCTAAATCCATCTTCAAACATTCTTGATGGAGTAAGATATATGTAGTCACTAATATCATTATAAAATAGATCAAATGATATGATAGAGTTTTCATTATTTATTTGATATGAAAAATCAGTTTGAAGACTTTCCTCTGCTACTAAATTAGTGTTTCCCTTTTTGTATTGAAATGATCCATGATGTATACCATCAGCATATAATTCAATTAAATCAGGAGCTCTAAACCCAGAGCTTAAATTTATTCTTAAAGTTGAATTTTCATAATTTTTTTTATAACCAATAGATCCATTAAAATTTGAATAATCACTATTGTTAGAAGCTGTAGATATACTTCTAGTATCATATCTCACACCGATTAATGCTTGTGAAGAATCCGTTATGTCTAACTGACCTAAAGCAAACAAACCAAAATCTTTCTTCTCTGCATCTGGAATTAATTCTTCATGACCAAAGTTTTTATTTTCTTGGTTAATTAAACTCGTTCCAATAATAAGATTTAAGTCATCTGACTGAGGCATTGTTAGCTTAATATCAATTGAAGTAGTTTCAAGATCCATGTCAAGCTCTGCTTCACCTTCTTCATGACCTTCGTGATCATCATGACCTTCCTCTTCGTGATCTTCTTCTTCTTCTTCATGACCTCCAAACTCTTTTCTTTCATTCAGCTGTCTACCTAGTGTGACATCTAGAGTATGATCATTACCCATATCAAAAGTATTTTGCCATGTTAAAGTAGTATGTTTTAACTCTTGATAATGATCCTCTTCTTCATGATCACCATGATCATCATGATCACCGTCTTCGTCATGGTCGTCATGACCTTCTTCCATATGTGGTATTCCAACTTCACTATCAGACATACTAAGTCTTAGATCTGATTTAAATTTTTCAGTTTGGTATGCAATTCCTGCTTTAAAATCATTCTGTTTAAACCAAGTGTTTTCTACCTCACCATTAGGTGATGAGTAATTTCCATTATCTGTAATATCAGCTCTAAACATCCAGCTAAATTTTCCTGAACTACCCTTTAAACCAAGGTTATTAGTAAGTCCACTATAATTTGAATTATAAATACCTGTGTAATCTACTATGGCACAACATTCGGACGTTAAATATTTTTCAGGTTCGATATAAAGTACTCCTCCCATCGCATCACTTCCATAAAGCACATACAAGGGACCTTTTACAACTTCAACTGAATTTACTCCAGAGCTACTTAAGCCAAGACCATGTTCTTCACCCCACTGTTGATTCTCTAATCTCAGTCCTTGGTTTAAAACAACAACTCTATTGGAGCTAAGGCCTCTAATTGAAGGTTTTCCAATTCCTGCACCTGTTGAAATTATTGATACACCCGGTAGCTTTGAAATTGAATTACTAATGTATTGTTTGATGATTGGGTTGATATCGTTAAAATTTAATTTGTCAACCTTTAATACTGACTTACCAAGAGTTTGACCAAATGGAAGTGTAAGCACTACCTCATCAAGCTGTACTAGATCATCATCAACTTGAGAGAACGTTATTTGAAAGACTAACAACAATATTGTTATTAGACTTATTTTAATTTTTTTATGCATTTTAATTTATTCTTTAGATTATTTTTTATGATATTTTTTTTTAAACCCCCCAAAAATTCAGAGGGGGGTTGTTTTTTTACTTATCCTTTAACTACATATGCAATATGATCGTGATCGTCATGATCATCATGATCATCATGGTCATCATCTTTACCGCATGAAACAACAGCAAGTGTAGAAAAGACAAACATTAAGAGTAATAAATATTTTTTCATATTATTCTTTTTTTAAGGTTAGTAATTATTGTTTAATTCTATTGAATTAGCTTTCGAATAAACTAGATTACTACTGGTGGGCCTCTTAAAGAATAATTATAAAATTTTTGGTAAGTATGAAAAGATTTATGAAAAGTTAAATTTGTGAAGTCCTCAGATGATGTGTTATCAAACACAAAATCATCTGTTAAATTAAAATCAATTGAATTAATAATAAAGTTATCTACTACACAGTCATCAACTTTTTCATGAATATGTTGTTCAGAGTATGAACAAGCAAAATGAGAATCAGATAAAATATAGTGATGAATAGCCAAGACATTTGGCAAATTCAAAGTAATCAATAATACTATACTTGAAAATAATCTCATATAAAATTTACTACATCAAATATATGAAATTGATTAGATAAATGTAAAAAATATTTATATTTGCCGTCCATTCCTCCTTAGCTCAGTTGGTTAGAGCATCTGACTGTTAATCAGAGGGTCCTTGGTTCGAGTCCAAGAGGGGGAGCAAGCTAACCGCTACATTACACTAATAATACAAACCCTTCACCTACTGGAGGGTTTTTTTTTCGATTTATACTACTCAATATTAATATCTATTATATCATCAATAAATATTTTCTCATATGCAGGCGTTGGTAGTTTTATCTCTCTATCATTATAATCATACTGTTGTTCAATACCAACTGTGAATGAACAACTACATATATGTTCAAGAGCTGCTTTAAATAAACTTTCATTCAAACTTCCTAATTGTGCACTATTAGATACACCATCTTGAACTGAAATATCAGGAGTTAGCCCATCTGTAAAATCTTTAAATCCAACAGAGTTAGCATTTTTTCCAATAACAGTATATAATCCAATTTTATGATTAGGCGTTGTATTTAAAACATTTTGTTGATTAGCATGAATAAATATATTTGTTTCATTTTTCCCATATGTTGAGTCTCCAATTTGAATAACATCAATATATGGGTCAAGACCATTAATTAAGTTTTCACTAGCCGAAGCAGTATTAGAGGATGTAAGAACATATACCCTATTTAAATTAAGGGAATTAATTAGTGTTCCATCATCTAAAGAATTAACAAATTTATATACACTAACTCCATATTGATTTGTCACTTTAGAATTATATTCAGTCTGAATAAATGTATAATCATAATAACTTCCAGTAATCATTGAAACTAAATTAACAAGACTAGATAGGTAGCCTCCACCATTAAATCTTAAATCAATAACTAACTCTGAGATATTGTCTGCTTTAAACTGTGCAAATAGATTATTTAACTGTTGATCATAATTTACACCAGTTGATTCATTTTCTTTAACAAATTGATTATAGATAAGATATCCAACTTTTGCACCAATAATTGATTCAAAATTTGGATTACTATCGTCACTATAAACTGCAACACCCCATATCGGGTCGTTATTTAATTCAATTTTATTTAGGGTATAAGAAATATTGTTAGATGATGTAACCCCACAACCTGTATCTAAAGATATATCTGCAAATCCATAGGTAATATTATTACTATTGAGAAGACTTTGATAGTTATTTACTGTCAATCTCGTTCCATTAACTGAATTAAAAATATCACCTCTTTTAATTCCTACTTCAGATGCCGGTGATGAGTTTTCTACATATTTTACCCATCCATAAACATTTTGATCGTTGCACTCATAGTATAACTTAAATTTTATACCATCAGATGTTACAATGCCTGACAATTGCTCAAGAAAAGGCTCGTAATCAGAACGATATAAGCTAAATCTATCATCAGGATGTTTTAATGATTCAAAAAACAATTCAGGATTAGAATTTTCATTTATAAAACTTGCATATGATGATGCAGCTGAGGCTTTACTATCATCTAAGTTTGCAACAAATTCTTGCCAATAGTACCAATAATTTAAATTTTTCCATATATAATCACCTTCTTCATAAGGTACTACTGGTACAGGAACAGTAGTTGTAATATTAGTTGAGGCAGTTTGACTGCTAGTGCTAGGTGTTGTGCTTGGGGAATAACTTTGACCGGAATCACTCTCCTTGGAGCATGAAACTAACACTAAAACCATAAGTAAAATGAGATTATATTTTTTCATATCTCTAGTTTAAAAAAATCTAGCTGAAGATTAAAAGCAACAATAAACAATTAGTCCACCAATAATCAACCCTTTAATAAAGGAAATCCACATACCTTGGTAGTTAGACATTCCACAAAGCTTTAATGTTTTTTCTACACATTTTTTATGCCACTCTATCATATAATTTGTTTTTTCATACAATTAAAGTACAAAATTTATGGAGTAATAGCATTGTTACTAATAACAATAGGAGTTTACTTCTATAGAATACGGAATAAAACTGTTGCCAAAAATGTATAAAAATAATAGCGGTTTGATGGCTAAAACGAAAGTAAGTAAATATCAAAAAGGTCTGTGTTTAACTAGATCTAAACAATTCGCTCAAGAAAATAGCACTTGCATTTGCAACATTTAAACTCTCTGCCATACTACTGCCTTTTCTAAATTGTGGAATAGCTAATTCACCGTTTAGATGATTAGATAAGTATGCTGAGATTCCATGTGATTCACTTCCAAAAATATAGGTGGCTTCTTTTGGAAGTTTAGCAGTGTATATAGAATCTCCTTTTGCAGTAGCTCCATAGATTGGCTTTTGTAATGCAGTTAAAGTAACTCCAAGATCTTCAACATAATAACATCTTACTCGAGTTATAGAGCCCATTGAAGCTTGAATTACTTTAGGATTATAACAATCTACTGTAGTCTTACTACAGATCAATTCAGAAAGTCCAAACCAATCACATAAACGAATAATTGTTCCAAGATTACCTGGATCACTAACGCCATCTAAAGCAATAGTTATTGGCTCAACTAATAATTTTTGAACTTCAGGAAGAATAAAAACACCTAGTACAGGACTTGGTGTTTTAAAATGAGTAATCTTTTTCATTTCCTCTAAACTCAATTTTTCTGCATCTGGATGGAAATTATCTTCAGTAGTAAATAAGTTTTGAAATGGCCAGCTTGAAGCTATCAATTCATTGACAACTTTTTTCCCTTCAACGACAAAAAGCTTATTCGAAATACGGTACTTTTTTTTGCTTAATTGAGTGATTAGTTTGCGTTGATTAGAAGAGAGCATAGTGTAACTAATTTTTAAATTCCGTTAGGTTTCCATCTAAATTTTCAAGATAAAATTTTTTAAGATTCCTTAACTCACCAAGTAATAAATTAGCTCTTTGATTGTATGTTAAAGGAGACCCCTCTTGATTAATTTTTTCATAAACAATCCAATATTTTTTTTCCAATTTAGGAGACAAATTTAAATCTTGGATATATTGTTCAAATTCCTTTCTAGTCATGATTATTGTATAATAAAGAGTCTAATGATTTTCTTGATAAAAAATGACCATTTTTTATAACTGCGTGGATGTTTTGAGTATTACTAATATTGTTCAAAGGGTTTGAGTTCAAGATCAATAAGTCTGCCTTAAATCCATTTTTTATTCTTCCTACTTTATTTTCTATTCCAAAAAAAGTTGCAGGATTCACTGTTGCAGTTTTAATAGCTTCAAGATTGGATAATCCGCTTTCAACTAGAATCTCCAACTCTCTATGTAAGCTGCGTCCAGGAATTAAGTATCCAATTGGTGTATCTGTTCCAGCCATAAAAGGAACATTATTTTTATGAAGTTTACTAACTGCATCTACTATCCAGTTAGAATAACGAACACTACTTTTATCAATGATAGTATCAGAGGCTGCAATCTCATTACTCCATTTTTGTTTTACTTGTTGTGGGAGTTTATTTAATTCCAACAGAAAAGAAGGGTTCAAATGACTTTTTTGAGCATAGCTTCTATATAAAATAAGTGTAGGTGTCTGCCAAACATTTTTTGATGCTAAAAGATTAGCAGCTTCTTCAAACTTATTATTATCGACAGAATCAATTGCACTCATTCGCTGCTTAGAATGGATAGAAGATCTCAAAGTACTTCCTAGTAAACCATTTGGGTTTCTAAGCATCTGTATTCGCTCCTCATATAATTCTTCTGCATTACTTGCAATAGAGAGTTCCAGATTTCGCAGATGTTCCATTCCATTTAAGCCAGAATTAACAGCAGAAAATAAATTCATGCTTAAGGGGATGTGTCCGGTAACCTTTAAATTTTGTTTACGAGCAATTTTAGTTATTGCAAGAAATTGATTTTCATTTAGCATTTCGTATGCTTTTAAAAAATCTATCCCTTTGTCAATTAATCCCATTGTATTAGATTCAATATCAATGATGTCTTGATTTTCAATTGAAAGCAAAGGAAATGAAGGGCTTGAATCATTATATACATTTGGACTACCATCAATAAGTGGTCCTGCAATAAAGATATTTGGACTTTTCATTGGTTCATTTAACGAAAATTCTTTTGCTTTAAGTACATAATCAATTGGTCCTCCAGTATCTCTTACACTTGTTATACCATGTGCTAAAAAAAGTCTTGGCATAGATGATGTCAAGTTCTTATCATAAGAAAAATGAACATGAGCGTCCCACAAACCTGGAATTAAAAACTTTCCACTTCCATCTATTATTTTATCTTCATTAGCTAAAAATTTATAATTCTTATCTAATATCATAGCTATTAAATCATGCTCTACAACGACATGTTTAACTGATTGAAATCCATCAATTGGATCAATAATGGATATGTTTTTTATAACGAATGCGTTTTTAGAAATTGTTACTTGTTCTGAGCAACTAATTATAGTTACCAGGAATAAAATAAAAGTGAGTTTTTTTAAAATTGCAAAAGAGTAATTTTTCATAAATGCTCAAAATTAAATATCATGTAGTTATTAAACTTACTTTAATAAAGAATGATTTTATTTTAAATTAGTATTTATTACTCAATTGAAAATTAAAACCCTCATAAATTAAAGTGGTTTTTTAATTAATTTCCTCTTCCAACTTTTCTAATACCAGTCATTTTTGCTTTTCCTACACCCTTTGACTGAAGTTTACTGTTGAAATTTTTCTTAGAGTTTTTATTTGAACTTTTGACCTGACGTTTACCGTTAGTTTCTTGATTATCGTTTTTATTTCCAAAAAATTTACTTCCCATATTATTTAAGTTTGAAATACATGACATTAATTTATGAAAGAATATTCAAATCACTTGCAAACACAGATAAATATTTATAATATTATTTTTCAAAAATGAATTTATTTTTAAAAACATGTGTGTTTCTGGCAATTCTTGTCATTTCATGTTCTCCCGATGCTAAGATTGAAGATTCCTGTATTGACGAATCAATAATTGACGAATTAAGTTTTTGTATTGAAATATATCAGCCCGTTTGTGGTTGTGATGGAGTAACTTATCCTAATTCATGTTACGCCACAACTTTTAATGGTGTTACTTCTTATACTAACGGAACTTGTAATTAAAATGGATATAATTTCAGTAGTTGTTCTTTTTACAGATTTACTTTTTATAATCTTAAGAAAGATATATTTCTAAAAAAGATTAATCATTAAAAAACCCCACTGTTTCTAGTGGGGTTTATATAAACAATAATTTAATCTAGTTATGCTCTAAGAACTTTTAAATGGTAAAAACGGACTTCTAATCCATTTTGCAAGAGTTGACACAATACCATAAAAGAAATGATATAGTGCAAGTGCAAGATATAATTTTGCTAAAATCAAAATTACTTGTGCATACTCATAACCAACAGCAACTATACCATC
>Ga0206683_10000802_pt1 | contig 22107 bp, 16 predicted proteins | sample M280m12015metaG_FD_155483 | JGI IMG/M metagenome (GOLD analysis project Ga0206683, IMG submission 155483) | Ammonia-oxidizing marine archaeal communities from Monterey Bay, California, United States - M2 80m 12015 | ecosystem: Environmental > Aquatic > Marine > Intertidal zone | place: USA...
TATAGACACTGGTCCGTGCAACCTTTTTGTTAAAATGGAATCTCATAATCCTGGAGGATCTATTAAAGATAGAACAGCTTTATATATAATTGAACAAGCTGAAGAACTAGGTTTATTAAAAAAAGGTGGTACTATTATTGAGGCTACTGCGGGGAATACTGGAATAGGGCTAGCTTTTGTAGGTATTTTAAAAGGCTATAAGGTTGTATTGGTTATTCCAGATAAAATGAGTCTTGAAAAGGTAACTCATCTTAAATCTTTAGGAGCTCAAGTAATATTTACAAGATCAGATGTTGGAAAAGATCATCCTGATTATTATCATAATGTTGCTGAAAAAATTATAAAAGATACCCCGAATGCTTTTTATGCAAATCAATTTAGTAACCCAGCTAATATTATGGCGCATGAAGAGACAACTGGACCAGAGATATTTGAACAAATGGAAAAGAATTTAGATGCATTTATTGCTGGAGTAGGAACAGGCGGAACAATAACTGGAGTTGGTAGATATTTAAAGAAAGTATCTCCAGAAACTCAAGTAATAGTTGCCGATCCAATTGGTTCGGTAATTAAAGATGCAGTTAAAAAAGGGAAATTTGAATATAAAGGTGGCTCATGGTTTGTTGAAGGTATAGGTGAAGATTTTATACCTGATAATTGTGATTTAAATGTAATAGATGATGCTATTTCAGTTTCAGATCAGGATGCGTTTGGATCAATTCATCAATTATTAAAAAAGGAAGGTATTTTAGCTGGTTCTTCAGCAGGAACTTTATTTGCAGGTGCGTTAAAATGGTGTAGAGAACAAAAAGAAGCTAAACGAGTCGTTACAATTATATGTGATACTGGAAATAAATATCTTTCGAAGGCTTATAATGAGAAATGGCTAATACATAATGATTTAATTAAAAAACAACCAAAAGGTAACTTATTAGATATTATTGCATTTAGAGCTGATCAAAACCAGATTGTTTATGTTAAGCCTGAGGATACATTAAGTACAGCGTTCAACAGAATGAACAATTCAGATATTTCTCAACTTCCAGTTATGGATGAGACTGGTTTAATAGGGATGATTACAGAAACGGAATTGTTACATAATTGTTTAAGTAGTGCTGCATTTGATCAAAAAGTATCATCTTGCATGCAAACTGAATTTAAGACTTTAGACGCAAAAAGCTCTTTAGAGGATTTAGCTAAATTATTAAAACTTGATAGTTCAGTAATTATTCTTGAAAATAATAATTTTATTGGAATTATAACTAAAATAGATTTCTTAGCGTATTTAAAAAGGCAATAATTTATGACTAAAGATACTAAAAAAGCTTTCGATACAAGGGCTATTCATTCAGGACAAAAAAGCGATCCAACTACTGGAGCAATAATGACGCCTATATATGCTTCATCTACATTTGCCCAAGAAGCGCCAGGGGAACATAAAGGTTATGAGTATTCGAGGAGCTCTAATCCAACAAGAAAAGCTCTTGAGGATTGTATATCTGATTTAGAAAATGGCGGATCTGGCCATGCTTTTTCATCAGGAATGGCAGCCACTACAGTTATAATGGAATTACTTGATTCTGGAGACCATATGATTGCATGTGATGATCTATATGGCGGAACTTATAGGCTTATTGAAGATGTAAAAAAGAGATCATCGAATATAGAATGTGATTTTATCGACTTCTCTAAGATTGAAAATATAGAAAAATCAATTACTAAAAAAACAAAGATGATATGGATTGAATCGCCAACAAATCCTTTGCTAAAGATCTTTGATTTAAAGGCTATAGTTAATTTAGCAAAGAGTAATGATATTATATTGGTTTGTGATAATACCTTCTGCTCTCCATGGGTTCAAAAACCATTGGATTTTGGATTTGATATTGTTATGCATTCAGCTACAAAATATATTGGAGGCCATTCTGATGTTATTGCAGGAATAGCAGTTGTATCAGAAAATAGGCCCGATATAACTGAAAAGTTAAGTTATTTATTAAATGCAAGTGGCGGAATATTAGGCCCATTTGATAGCTTTCTTCTATTAAGAAGCTTAAAAACATTGTCTGTTAGAATGGAAAGACATTGTAGCAATGCTCAAAATGTTGCTGAGTTTTTGGAAAATAATTCTAGCGTTAAAAGAGTTATTTATCCTGGTTTAATAAGTCATCCGAACCATAAATTAGCTAAAAGACAAATGAATATGTTTGGCGGTATGGTCTCTGTTATTTTAGAAGGTGATATAAACCATATAAAAGCGGTATTAAAAAAATTTACTATTTTTACTCTTGCGGAAAGTCTTGGGGGTGTTGAAAGTTTAGTTAATCATCCCGCTATAATGACTCATGCTTCTGTTCCAAAAGATATAAGAGAAGGACTAGGTATTGTTGATAACCTATTAAGATTTTCAGTCGGCATAGAAGACATTAGTGATATTAAGGCTGACCTTGATAATGCATTAAAATAATAACATGATTTTATTTTAGGAAAAAAATGCCTAAAGAACTCTGGAAACCAAATACTAAACAAATATTAGAATCAAATATGATGGCTCTATACCAAAGGGTATTTGGAGAAAACATTAAAGATCCTAATTATTTTGATTATTCTCTACTACATAAATGGTCACTAAATAATCCTGATAAATTTTGGGATTCGGTATGGGATGATTCTGGGATAATAGGTGATAAGGGTGAGATAATTATTGATCATTATGAGGATTTATTAGACTCTCAATTTTTTCCAGATTCGAAAATAAATTTTGCAGAGAATTTATTACAAGGTAATGAAGACAGTCAGGCTATTGTTTTTTATGGCGAAGGTAAAGATAAGAGTATTCTTAATTTTTCAGAGTTAAGAAAAAAAGTTTTCTCTTTGGCTTTATGGTTAAAAGGAAACGGAATCGAAGCGGGTGATAGGGTGGCTGCTTTATTACCTAATTGCCCAGAAACAATTATTGCTATGCTTGCTACATCTTCTATAGGAGGAATCTTTACATCTTGCTCGCCAGATTTTGGAGAAGAGGGAATTGTTGACAGATTTGGGCAGAGCAGACCTAAAATATTTATTACTTGTGATGGTTATATTTATGGAGGAAAGAAATTTGATATTAGAGAAAAATCTAAAAATATCTCTGAAAGAATTTCATCTATTAATAAAACTATTAATGTAAATTATGTGAATCTTGAAAATATTAATAAAGGTGATAATTGGGATAATATTCTTAAAGAAAATATGAATAAAGAATTTCATTTCCAACGCTTCCCTTTTAACGCGCCTCTTTACATACTTTATTCAAGTGGAACAACTGGTAAACCGAAATGCATTGTCCATTCTGCAGGTGGTACTCTTATTCAGCATATTAAAGAGCATAAGTACCATTGTGATATAAAGAAAAATGATAGAGTCCTATATTTTACTACTTGTGGATGGATGATGTGGAATTGGATGGTTTCGGCATTAGCATCCGAAGCCACACTAATTTTATATGATGGTTCGCCAGTATTCCCAAATCCATCAATACTTTTTGAAGTAGCCGAAGAAGAAGGAATAACTTTTTTTGGTGCTTCAGCAAAATATATTGATAGCCTAAATAAGTTAGGTGTAAAGCCAAATGATAAGTGCTCTTTTAGTAATATGAGAGTTTTTGCTTCTACAGGATCACCCTTATCTCCCAATAGCTATGATTGGGTTTACTCAAACATAAAAGACAATATACAACTTTCATCAATTTCGGGCGGAACAGATATTGTTGCATGCTTTGTACATGGAAATCCTTGCTTGCCAGTTAATAGAGGGGAAATACAATGTGCTTCATTGGGAATGGATATTCAATCTTGGGATGATGATGCCTCACAGTTATTTGGGAAAGCTGGAGAATTAGTTTGTGTTAATTCTTTTCCATCTATTCCAATAGGTTTTTGGGAAGATGAAGATAAAAAGAAATTTAAAAAATCTTATTTCGAAAAGTATAAAAATGTATGGCACCATGGTGATTTTATAATAGCAACTGAGCATAACAGTTTTATTGTAGAGGGAAGGTCTGACGCAACATTAAATCCTGGCGGTATAAGAATTGGCACCGCTGAAATTTATAGACAAGTAGAAGCTCTTCCAGAAGTTTTAGAAGCTCTAGCGGTTGGGCAAAACTGGAAAAATGATCAAAGGGTACTTTTATTTTTAATTATGAAAGATAATAGGGATCTTGATCAAGAATTAATTGATAAGATAAAAAATACAATAAGGAAAGGGGCTAGTCCAAGACATGTTCCTGCAAAAGTATTTAAAGTGAAAGATTTTCCAAGAACTAGATCGGGAAAAATTTCTGAGTTAGCTGTCAGAGATATTATTCATAAAAAGAAATTGAAAAATATTGAAGCTCTAGCAAACCCAGAGATATTGGAAATTTATAATAATTTGGATCAGCTTGATAAATAATTTAATTATTACTTTTTAGGTTGTTGTTAAATTCTTGATATTTTGGTCTTGCCATCATCCAATGGTATTCAATTCCATAACCGGGATAGTTATTTACAATCTTTCCTTCTTCAGTTTTATACCAACTCCCACAACTTGCTGCCCAAACGGTTTCTGATAGTTTTCCTTGTATTAGTTGATTATAATTTTTCATTGCTTCGTCTTTTATATCAATATATTCAAGCCCATTCTTTCGCATATATTTTAAGCATTTCATGATAAAAAGTAGCTGAGATTCAATCATATAAATAATGGAAACATGTCCTGTGTTGGTATTTGGTCCATAGCAAATATAAAAATTAGGGAAATTAGGGACCATTACACCTCTATAGGCTTCAGCTCCGTCCTTCCAAGCTTCATCAAGCTTAGCATTTCCAATTCCAGTTATTTTAACAGGTGATATGAAAATATTAGTATCAAAACCTGTTCCATATATTATTGTATCTACCTCATGGCGTTTTCCATCTTTAGTAATAATTTCATTACCTTCTATTTTATTAATTAAGGATGTTTCTAATTCAACATTATCTTTACAAAGTGCTGGAAAATAATCATTAGTTGGAATTATCCTCTTACACCCAATTGGGTAATCAGGTATAAGTTTTTTCTTGAATTCTTCATCTTCTACTTGTTCGTCCAAAAGCATAAACGCACCAGCTTCATAAACTTTCTCAAAATTAAATAATTGGAATTTTGTAGCAACAGCAGATATGGCTTTTTCGATAAATTCTGTAATTTTATTATGCTTCTGATAGAATGCTAAATAATTTCTTTCCTGCAGGACATACCAATAAAATCTATACATCCTAGCAAATAACGGAATGTATCTAAGACAGAATCTTTCAAATGATCCATATATTCTATCTGGTTTTGGAACTATCCAATTAGGGCTTCTTTGGAATATGACCATTTTTTTAACGCTATCAGCTATTTTTGGTATAAATCCTATTGCACTTGGCCCACTTCCAATTACCGCAACTCTTTTATCGGATAAATCATAACCGTGATCCCATTGTGCGCTATGAAAAGCGTGCCCACTAAAAGTTTCTAAGCCTTCAATTTCAGGAAATTTTGGTTTATTAAGTTGTCCAAGGCCACTTACTAGAGATCTTGATTTATAAACTTCACCAGTTGTAATATATGTTTCCCATATATTCTCATCCTCATTAAACTTGGATTCAATTACTTCACTATTAAATTTTATAAATGGACGAATTTTGAGTCGATCAGTAATATTTTCTAGATAATCAAGAATCTCATATTGTTCAGGAAAAGTTTTTGACCAATCTGGATTCATCGCAAATGAGAAGGAATAAAAATGTGAAGGGACATCACAACATAAACCCGGATAGGTATTTTCGCGCCAAGTTCCTCCAACGCCTTCATTTCTTTCTAGAATAACGAAAGATGATTTGTTTTCTTTTAATAAATTATGTGCCATTCCAAGACCAGATATACCTGCCCCAAGAATAATCACATCGTAGACTTTTTCAGAATTATTATCCATTGTGAAAGATTATACTTATAGTGTATGTTTTCAAGTAATTTATTAAAAGGTAAAAAATGTTAGCTGTAAATTATTCTGAAGGTAAGGTTAGGACTATTGATGCTCCTGAGCCTTCTGGAGAAGGTGTTTTAGTAAATATAAGCACTTGCGGAATATGTGGAACAGATATGCATTTATTAGAATCTGGAATGCATATTCCTCATATTGCTGGACATGAAATTTCTGGATACTTAAGTGATGGTTCGCCTGTTGTAATTGAACCTTTAACATATTGTGGCTCATGCCAAGAATGCAAAGAAGGTAAGTATAATCTTTGTTCTTCTAAGGAATTTAATATCTTAGGTGCAACTACAGATGGAGGAATGACTGAGAAGATGATAGTTCCCGAGCACTGTATAGTTAAATTGAATAAAAACATAAATGTTAAAGATTCATCATTAGTTGAGCCTATTGCTGTAGCGGTTCATGGCTATAAGATTACAAAAACTAATTCTAAAGATACAATTGCAGTAGTTGGAGGGGGCTCTATCGGCCAATGTGCAGTTATCGCAGGTTACTCTATGGGCTGTAAGGTTGATCTTTATGCTAGATATGAACATCAAAAAGAAGCAGCAGAAATTTGGGGAGCAAAAGATCCTGAGGGTGAGTATGATGTCGTAGTTGATACGGTTGGTAATTCTGAATCTCTATCCAAGTGTGTTGAGCTACTTAAACCAGGTGGAAAAATTATAGAACTTGCGGCAGGCTGGGAAGATATTCATTTACCAGGCCTTGGAATTCTTAATAAGGAAGGAAGTTTCTATACTTCACGGATATATGATCAAAGTGGCGATAATGGAAGAGATATAGATGTAGCTGCAAAAATTTTATTTGAAAACCCTGAATTTGGAAGCAAAGTAATAACTCATAGATTTCCTCTAGAGGCATCAGAAGAGGCTTTTAGAGTTGCTGGGGATAGAAAATCTGGAGCTATTAAAGTAATTTTTGATGTAAAAGAATAAGATAGATAAATGTATAAGGAAAAAATATCTACTTACCTTGAGAAAAATCAATTTAACGAAAAGTTAGGATTGGATCAAACGCGTCTTAACGATATACCTGAATATTTTTCTTCTTACCTGAAGCAAGAAAGAATACCAAGTTTTGTATGTCTAGTGGCTCGTCGTGGTGAAGTGGGGCATTATTCTCATCAAGGCTTTAAGAATATTGAGACCAAAGAACCTGTTGATGAAAATACGATCTTTAGAATTTATTCAATGACAAAACCTATAACATCTGTTGCCATAATGATGCTTTATGAGAGAGGGTTGTTGAGATTAGAGCATGAATTATTTCGTTATTTGCCTGAATTCGCGAATACAGAAGTCTGGGAGTCAGGAGATTTAAATAATTATAAAACTAAGCCAATGGATAATCCTATTTTAATAAGAGATTTGTTAACGCACACAGCTGGTTTTACTTATGACTTTATGCTAGGCCATCCTGCAATAGGCCTCTATAAAAAGAGTGGTTTAGATAATTATATAGATCCAGAAACTCAAAAAGAAATGGATTTAGCTAAATTTACGGAAAAATTATCTGAATTACCACTTTTGTTTCAACCTGGAGAAAAATGGCATTATTCATGCGCTATAGATGTTTTAGGAAGGGTTGTTGAGGTTGTTTCTGATCAATCATTAGATGATTTCCTTCATGAAAATATTTTTAAACCTTTGGAAATGGATGATACTGGCTTCTATGTTGATGAAAGTAAGCATGAAAGATTTTCCGATTGTTATCAAACTCTTTTAGGCAGTAAAGAAAAGAAAATGACTATAAGTCATAAATCTGGAGAGGATGAATTTTCTCGACCAAGAAGTTTTTTATCTGGTGGAGGTGGATTATGCTCTACAATTTCTGATTATGCTAATTTCTGTCAAATGCTTTTAAATAAGGGTAACTATAAGGGAACCCAAATTTTAAGTCCTACAACAGTTGAATTTATGACCTTAAATCACCTACCTGAAAACCAAACTCTACAACAGATGGGTGATAGTAGTTTTTCTGAAACACGATTTGACGGTGCTGGTTTTGGTCTTGGATTTTCCGTGATAACTGATCAGGTAGGCGCAATGATGCCGGCGAGTCTCGGCAGTTTCTCTTGGGGAGGTATGGCAAGTACTTTTTTCTGGATAGATCCCAAGGAAGATTTATTTTCTATATTATTAACCCAGCTAATACCATCTGGAAGATATCCAATTAGACCGCAAGCTCAGACATTGGTATACGCTGCCATAAAAGATTAAAAAAATAACTAGACATTCATAATTTAACTGGATAATGTTGAGACTTGCTTTCGGGCAAATGTGGTGATTTGAGCCAGTCGGCTTGCGACCACACAAAAAAATCGCTAAAAAAGGCTGGGAGAGACCCGGCAGATGCCGGGTTTTTTTATCTCCCAGATAAAAAGGAGAAAAATTATGACTGACGATTTAAAAAATCCAGAAACTATAGCTTTACATGCTGGTTGGCGTTCTGATGCAAGTACGAATTCTGTAGCAGTACCTATTCATCAAACTACTAGTTATCAATTTAATGATACAGAACACGCTTCAAATTTATTTGCTTTATCTGAGTTAGGAAATATTTATTCAAGAATAATGAATCCTACATGTGATATTTTAGAGAAAAGAGTTGCAGCTTTAGAAGGTGGAGCGGCTGCATTAGCTGTATCTTCAGGTCAAACTGCAACTGCATATGCTATTCAGAATATTACTAGAGCAGGAGATAATATTGTTTCATCTACAGATCTATATGGAGGAACTTGGAATCAATTTAGCAATACTTTTAAAGATATTGGTATTGAGGTTCGTTTTGTTGATCCAAAAGATCCAAATGCTTTTGCAGAAGCAACAGATGATAAAACAAGAGCTTATTTTGCTGAAACACTACCTAATCCAAAACTTCAAGTCTTTCCTATTAAGGAGGTTGCAGAAATTGGAAGAAAACAAGGTATACCTCTTATTGTGGATAATACAGCTGCCCCAATACTTTGTAGACCATTTGACCATGGAGCTGCCATTATAATTCATTCAACAACTAAATATATTGGTGGTCACGGTACTTCAATTGGAGGAATAATTGTTGATGCAGGTGGATTTGATTGGGCTGGTGCAGGTGATAGACAACCTGCGTTAAATACACCTGATCCATCTTATCATGGCGCAGTTTTTTCACAGCTGCCTGACCCGCTTACTCCTTTAGCATTTATCTTAAAGGCTAGAACAACTTTATTAAGGGATATGGGTGGAGCAATGAGTCCATTTAACGCATTCCAATTTATTCAAGGTTTAGAAACTCTTCCTTTAAGAGTTAGGGAGCATAGTAAAAATGCCAATGAGGTAGCAAACTATTTAAATTCACATGAAAAGGTAACAAATGTTATTTATCCTGGTTTGATGGATGGTGAATATAAAAAAAGGGCAGATAACTATCTTAACGGTGGTTATGGAGGACTTGTTGGTTTTGAGTTAGAAGGCGGCGTTGAAGCTGGTAAGAACTTTATTAATTCCCTTCAGCTATTATACCATGTGGCAAATATAGGAGATGCAAGAAGTTTAGCTATTCATCCGGCTAGTACTACACATAGCCAGTTATCTGAGGAAGAACAGTTAGCTTCAGGAGTTACACCAGGATATGTAAGATTGTCAGTAGGTATTGAACATATTGATGATATAAAAGCTGATATTTCTCAAGCCTTAGACAAAGCATAATTAAAACTTAATTTAAAAAAAGCCACCAAATCTACTTGGTGGCTTTTTATTTTATTCATGTTAAATTTAGGAAAGTTATTCTAATTCTATTTATTTTAAGCATTAGAATTACTTCTTAATAAGGGGTTTAGTTATGAAAAGAAAAGTTTGGAAATTAGTTGATAGACCTGAGGGTTTAAATTTTGAGGATGCATTGTCATTAGTCGAAGAAGATATTGACTCTCCAAATGACAATAAAATTTTAATTAAAACAAAAATTATTTCCATGGATGCTGGCACTAGAATGTGGATGAGCGACAGAGAAGATAGCTATCAACCTCCTATAGATCTTGGGGCAAATATGGTTGGTGTGTGTTTAGCTGAAGTAATTGAGTCCGATAATCCAAGTTTTTCTAAAGGTGATTTAGTTCGAGGTTTTGGTGAATGGGCTGATTTTGCTTTAGTTGAAGCTGATAGTTTTTTAAAATTAGAAGCAGGATTAGAAGATGAGGCAGCATATTTATCAGCTCTAGGTTTAAATGGTTGGACAGCATATGTTGGAGTTATGGAAGTTGGAAAACCAAAAGAAGGAGAAACTTTTCTTGTATCTGCTGCGGCTGGCGCAACTGGTTCATTGGCAGGGCAAATAGCCAAAAAAGCTGGATGCAAAGTAATTGGTCTCGCAGGAAGTCAAGAGAAGTGTGATTGGTTGGTTAATGATTTAGGTTTTGATCATGCAATTAATTATAAACTTGATGATTTAGATAGTTCTTTAAAGAGATTATGCCCAGAGGGGGTTGATATTTATTTTGATAATGTTGCAGGAGACATACTTGATACAGTTCTACAAAATTTAGCTTTGTATGCACGTATACCTTTATGTGGGTTGTTAGCTCAATATAATGAAAAAGGATCTAGGCTTCCTGGGCCAGATAATTTTGATCAATTGCTTATGAAAAGAGCTACAATAACTGGTTTTTTCTGTCCAGATTTTTTAGAAGATGGACCAAAAATAGAAAAAATTATGCATGACTGGTATTTAGAAGGTTCACTAAAATTTAAAGCAGATATTACTAACGGTTTAGAAAATGTGTTAGTATCTTATAAAAGAATGTTCAATGGTGATAACATTGGAAAAACCCTTGTTAAATTATAACTAATATATTTAGGAAAACCTTATGAAATTAAAAGGTAACTTTATAGTTGATGGTGATATAGCAAAAGAAGATGAGCGTTATAAAGTTATTGATAATGTCTCTTTAAAAAATCTAGTTGTTAGTAGTACAGACCTTAATCCAGGGCATGAAACAAGTGGCCATAAACATGCCGGTCAAGAAGAAGTTTATATGTTTATAAAAGGATCTGGTAAGATGGCTCTAACTTACCCAGATGAAGAAGTATCTGAATTTGATGTTACTCCTGGCGATATTATTTTAATTGAAGATGATGTTCATCATAAAGTTAAAAACACGCATAAAGATGATAACTTATATTTCGTTTGTGTTTTTGATGGTAAAAGAAGTCACTAAAATTTGAGTTATATATTTAAGTTCCAAAAGATTCTTTAAAAGTCTCATCCCAACTTCCTGTTGTTGAAGCTCTAGAGTATTCTGTTGCTCTGCCCTCAAAGAAATTAGTATGCTCAACACCGCCAAGTATTTCTATCATCCAAGGCAGTGGATGCTCTTCTATGTTATATATTTTTTCCATACCAAGTTGAGTTAATCTTAAATCAGCAATATATCTAATATAATCTTTCACCTGATTTGCCTCTAATCCTTTTACACCACCAAGTTCAAATGCCAGATCAATAAAGGCATCTTCATGGGCTATTACAGCCTTACAAGCCTCATTAATATCCTTTTCAAGTCCTGGATTCCATACTTCCGGGTTTTCATCAATAAAAGTTCTAAAAAGTTTGATTGCTGATTCTGTATGAAGCGTTTCATCGCGAACTGACCATGTTACTATCTGACCCATCCCTTTCATTTTATTAAATCTTGGGAAGTTCATTAGAACAGCGAAGGATGCAAAAAGTTGAACTCCTTCAGTAAAAGCACCAAAAACAGCCAAAGTTTTAGCTATATTTTCTTTAGTATCTACTCCCCATAATCTCATAAAATCAAATTTATCCTTCATTTCTTTATAATCTAAGAAAGCACTATATTCGACTTCCGCCATTCCTATTGTGTCTAAAAGATGACTGTAAGCGGCTATATGAATAGTTTCAGTATTAGAAAAAGCACCTAGCATCATTTGAACTTCAGTTGGCTTAAATACTTGTGCATAATGTTTCATGTAACAATTGTTAACTTCAACATCGGCTTGGACAAAAAATCTGAAAATTTGAGTTAGCAGATTCTTCTCTGCTTTTGATAAGTTCTTTTCCCAATCCTTTACATCTTCAGCTAGTGGAACTTCTTCAGGCAACCAATGAATTTTTTGCTGTATATGCCATGCTTCATAGGCCCAAGGATATTTAAAGGGTTTATAGACTAATCTTTCTTCTAAAAGGGACATTTATTACTCACTGACAAGACAGACATTCGTCATAATCATCTTCATTTATACTTGATTCGGCAGCAACTTGATCCAGTGTTTTAGCTTTAGGTTTATTATCTTCATTTTTTTCTGTAGTTACTTTTGATATGGAGCCCGTTTCAGCTCTTTGAATAGATTGTGAACGACAATAGTATAAACTTTTAACACCTTTTTTCCAGGCGCTATAATGAATGTCGTGGATATACTTCTTATCGCTGTCGGCAGGGATAAATACATTTAAAGATTGTGCTTGGTCTATCATCTCTGTTCTATCAGCGGCTAAATCTATTAACCATCTTTGATCAATTTCAATAGCTGTTTTAAATACATCTTTTTCATGATCTGTTAAAAAATCAAGATGCTGAACTGATCCACGGTTATTTAAAATTGATATCCAAACTTCATCATTATCCTGACCTTTGTCGTTTAATAATTTTTTTAAATTATCATTTCTAACGGTAAAAGTTCCTGATAATGTTTTATGAGAAAAAACATTTGCTGCAATTGGCTCTATGCCAGGGCTCGTACCGCCACATATTATTGAAATAGAGGCTGTTGGCGCTATAGCTGTCTTATTTGAGAATCTTTCCTTAATTCCATATTCTTCGGCGTCTGGGCAGGCGCCTTTAGATTCCGCAAGATCCCTTGAACTTATATCTACTTGTTTTTTTATATGAGAGAAGATCTTTTTATTCCAAGATTTTGCTGTAACACCCTCCCAAGGTATATTATTTTCTTGGAAGAATGAATGTAGACCCATTGCACCCAGCCCAACAGATCTTTCTCTCATAGCTGAATAAGCCGCTGTCTCCATTGTCTCTGGCGCATTATCAATAAAGTCTTGAATAACATTATCAAGAAATTTCATAATATCTGGGATAAAGTTTTTATCATTTTCCCATTCGAAGAATTTATCTATATTAACTGAAGAAAGACAACATACTGCAGTTCTTTCATTGCCATGATGATCTATTCCCGTTGGAAGAGTAATTTCACTACAAAGATTAGATGTTTTAATTTCAAGACCGGCTAGTTTTTGTTGTTCTGGTCTTAAATTATTCACTCTATCTTTAAAGATTAAATATGGTTCGCCAGTCTCAACTCTTGCTGTTAATAATCGTATCCATAATGATCGTGCAGATATTGTTTTTTGTACCGTTTGATCTTTAGGGCTTCTTAAGTCCCAATCAGCATTTTCTTCTACAGCCCGCATAAAAGCATCACTTAGTAATATTCCATGATGAAGATTTAAAGCTTTTCTATTTGGATCTCCACCTGTTGGTCTTCTTATTTCAATAAATTCTTCAATTTCTGGATGGTCTATAGGTAAATAAACAGCAGCGGATCCTCTCCTTAATGATCCTTGGCTAATTGCAAGCGTTAAGGAATCCATAACTTTTATAAATGGAACTATGCCACTGGTTTTTCCAACACCGCCAACCGATTCTCCAATCGATCTTAGATTCCCCCAGTAAGATCCAATACCGCCACCCCTAGCTGCAAGCCAAACATTTTCAGTCCATAAATCAACAATTCCATCTAAGCTATCATTGGCTTCATTAAGAAAACATGAAATTGGCAGACCTCTTTGGTTACCGCCATTAGATAAAATTGGTGTTGCAGGCATAAACCATAGCTGTGATATGTAGTTATATAATCTTTGCGAATGCTCGTCGTCATCGCCATAATATGATGCAACTCTTGCGAATAAATCTTGAAAGGTTTCTCCTTTCATCAAATATCTATCTACTAATGTTTCTCTACCAAAATCTGTTAGAAGAGAGTCTCTTGAAGGATCAATCTTAACTGTTTTTCCTGTTCCAGAATGTTGGATAGCTCTATCAGCTACCTTAAAATCCATCTTCGGTTCATTTAGATTTTCAGTTGGTGGTTTTTCGCCAAGTTTTGATTTTGCTTGTGAATATAGCTGTTCCATTTCATTTTCAGTATATCCAGAAATTACTATTGGTGGAGTCTTTCTTTTTATTTTCTCACCTTTTTCTACTTCTTCCATTAACATCTTTTTTTATTCCCTAATTTATTATTCTGTCTTTTTTCAGAGTCGTGCCCCCAATGGATGAATCGGTTATTCTCTCCAAAACTTTCAACTCTGGTGTCTGTACAAGTGTAACAGGATATATAAATTTTAGCCCTTATACCCCTACAAGTAGGGTGTTACACCTTGAGTAACACAAAATATAGTAGCGTGTTCGTTCTGCAGGTCAATACAGAAAAGACAAAACTTTAACTTTTTTTTCTTTTTTTATAATTCTTATTTATAATATGAACTAATTATATTGCAGGGGATTACAATGATTTCAAATAAAACGAATAAAGCATGGTGCCTTAAGAAAAGACCGGAAGGGGATATTGGAATTGACGACCTTGAGTTGGTAGAAAAAGACATTCCCAGCATTTCAGAAAACGAAATATTAGCAAAGACTATTTATTTTTCTTTAGATCCTACTAATAGGATCTGGATGTCAGATATAGATCAATATATGGAACCAGTAGAAATAGGTGACATTATGAGAGCTGGTGGATCTTTAGCTGTTGTTGAAGAATCTAATGTAGCACATATAAATCCAGGAGATATAGTTCAAGGAGGTATGCATGGCGGGTGGCAAGAATATTTTATTATTCCTGGAGATGAAGCAACAGCAATTCCGATGATTGACGGCTTAAGCATGACAGCATTTTTGTCCATTTTAGGGTTCACAGGTCCAACAGCATATTTTGGATTTTTAGATATAGGAAAACCACAGCCTGACGAGACAGTTGTGGTCTCGGCAGCTGCTGGCGCAGTGGGATCTATAGTTTGTCAATTAGCAAAAATAAAAGGATGCAGAGTTGTTGGAATTGCAGGTAGTGATGATAAATGCAATTGGCTGAAAGATGATTTAAATGTTGATGAGGTCATTAACTATAAAAAAGAAAATGTTTTAGAGTCGTTGAAAGAAAAATGCCCTAATGGAATAGATATTTATTTTGAGAATGTTGGCGGTGAAATTCTTGATTCAGCTTTAACATTAATGAATAACTTTGGAAGAATTCCAGTATGTGGTCTTATTTCAATGTATAATGATTGGGATAATCCAGGGCCAAAAATGTTTAGAAATATTCTTATGAAACGATTAACTGTTAAGGGTTTCTTGGTTTCAGATTATCTTGAAAGATATGCCGAAAGCCTTGATGCATTAGGTAATTGGATGGCTGAAGGTAAAATCCAATATAGGGTAGATGTTGTTAAAGGGATAGAAAATGCCCCCGAAACAGTTAATAAACTCTTTACCGGTGAAAATTCAGGAAAATTATTGATCCAGGTATCTGATGAACCTAAAGATTAATAAACCTCAAATAATCCTGCGGCACCCATACCGCCGCCAATACACATAGTGACGACAACATTTTTTGCTTTTCGTCTTTTGCCTTCTATAAGTATGTGTCCAGCAAGTCTTGTGCCAGTCATCCCAAAAGGGTGACCAATTGATATGGATCCACCGTTCACATTTAGTTTTTCATTATCTATACCAAGTTTGTCACGGCAATATAATGTTTGACTTGCAAAGGCTTCATTAAGTTCCCACAGATCTATATCATCTACATTCAAGTTATTCTTTTCAAGGAGCTTGGGGATTGCATAAACTGGGCCAATACCCATTTCATCTGGTTCACAGCCAGCAACAGCAAAACCTCTAAATGCTCCAAGTGGTTCAAGACCTTTTTTTTCTGCAAGTTTTGAATCCATCACAACTACAGAAGCTGCGCCATCAGATAATTGTGAAGCATTTCCAGCAGTGATGAAATGTTCTTCACCTCTAACTGGCGGTAGTGAAGCAAGTCCATCCAAAGTTGTTTGAGGTCTATTACATTCATCTCTATCGACAGTGTAGTCAACAATTGATTCTTCGCCACTTTCTTTATCTAAGACTTTCATCTTTGTTTCCATTGGAACAATTTCATCATCAAAGAAACCTGCATCTTGCGCAGCAGCAGTTCTTTGTTGACTTTGTAAAGAGTATTCGTCCTGACTTTCTCTGCTAATATCGTATCTTTTAGCCACAATGTCTGCTGTTTCTATCATAGGCATCCATAAGGCAGGATAAGATTCCATAAGCTTTTCTTCTGTTATGTCTTTTAAATTTACTCCCTGCATTGATACCATGGATATGGACTCTACACCTGCACCAACAACCGCATCAGCGCCTTCTGCAATAACTCTGCCAGCTGCCATTGCAATAGTCTGAAGACCAGAAGAACAAAATCTGTTAACAGTTACTCCTGAAGTTGTTACAGGACATCCCGCCCAAATAGCAGCTAATCTACCTACATTTTGTCCAGTTGCGCCTTCAGGTGTTCCACAACCCATAATAACATCGTCTACTTCAGCTGGCTCAAGTCCAGCCCTTTCTATTGAGTGCTTAACAGCATGACCTGCTATTGCAGCGCCATGTGTCATATTAAAACCACCCCTTCCAGATTTAGCTAATCCTGTTCTTGCTGTAGATACTATAACTGCTTCTTTTGTCATATTTTCCTCCTAAGGAAATAATATTATTAATATTTAAATTTATGAGTTGTATTTTGAACAGAAAATTCTTTTTTTCAATATTTAATTGAAGAAAACTCAACATTAATAATTTATTTCATTTGTATTTTGATAAATTAATAAAAACGGCTACTCTAAAATTAAAATAATATAGATATTTTAGGAGAAAATTATGAGCCATGTAGACTGCGAGATAAAAGGTGGGATAGGTATTGTTACTTTTACAAATCCACCCAAAGGTTTTTTGACCAGCGATATGGTAGCAGATACTATTCCTATCTTAGATGACCTAAGTAATAATGATGAAGTTAAAGCTGTTATTTTTACAGGTGGATTACCTGATGTATTTATTAGACATTTTTCAGTGGAAGAGATAATTGCGATGTCTGAAAACATTCGGGAAAGAAGAAAAGAAGGACTACCCGAGCCAAGACATGCAAGAACTCCATTACGGCTCTTTTGGGAAAATATAGATAATTTTAGAAAACCAACTATTGCAGCAATTAATGGATTTTGTGGAGGGGGTGGTTGTGAGCTAGCTTTAGCTTGTGATATTCGTATAGCTCAAGAAGGAGATTACACTATCGGTCAGATGGAAATTTTAGTTGGCATATTACCTGGTGCTGGCGGGACTACTAGATTAGCAAGGTTGGTTGGCGCAGGGAAGGCATTAGAATGGGTGTTACGAGGAAGAACTTTCTATCCGCAAGAGGCAAAAGAAGAGGGTTTAATTCATCATGTTGTAGATGGCGATGTTTTAGAAAAAGCAAAAGAGATTGCTAATGAATTTATAGATAAGCCTACAGCAGCATTGCAAGCTATTAAGCAGGTTATTAAATCAAGTTGGGGTAAAACAACTGCTGATGGCGTTGATGAAGAGGGTGATTTATTTACTAATTTGCTAGCTTCAGATGATAGGGCTGTAGAAATGATGAAAGAATATATAAAAGATGGCCATAAACTAAAAAAATTTTAGACTATTTTTTTTAATAATTAAATATTAAAACCATTTTTATGGATGATAACTCAGATAAATTACTTAACTTATTAATTAAGCATAAAATTGAAATATTAAATGATGAAATTGATGAAATTTTTTCACTTATTTCTATGAATATTGATTTAGGTAATTTAGATCTTAATAAAAATTTTGAAGAATATAAATTTATGGACAAAATTTTTAAGAAGACAAATAAAGTTGTTTTTTTGACAACAACGATTTCAGACCAGAACAAAAATACATCATCCATAACAAGTATATGGTCAATTACTAAAGCGTTTTAAATGTTAAATAAAAAAATAATAATTTTCATTTTCCTAAACTTATTTTTAGTTTCTTGTGGTGGTGGAGGCTCTAACGCACCTGTCTCACAAATGCCTACGGAAGTAGTATCAGAAAGTGAATCTTCAAATAACTTATTCCCTATTATTGATATTAAAGAAATAGAAACAGAAGAGTATTTTAATCAATGGGGTTTAGATTTTATTAATGCTTCAACTGCTTATCTAATAAATGGTACAGGGAAAGATGTAACAATAGCCATTGTTGATGAGGCCTTAGATTGGAGTCATCATGAGTTTTTGAAAGAGAATATTCTTCACCCTGATAGTATATTAACTTATTCAGGTAATCGAGAGCCAACGCCATGGGAAAAATTTCATGGAACAGCAACTGCTTCAATTATTGCAGCCAGAAGGGATTTACAAGAAATTCCAAATAATATGCAAGGTGTCGCTTTTGATGCGAAAATATTATTTATAGCTACGGAATTAGGTGACCCGCCCGCTGATGGAGAATATGTACCTACATCGATAGATAAATATGACTGGAGTTATTATGATTTAAGTGAAGCTAAATTATATGATGATTTATCGTCAAAAGCGGAGATCGTGAATAATAGTTTTGGGTTTACTGGACAGATTACCGATTACCCTAAAGAAGTTTTCGAAAGTAATTTTCCTAATTTTATTAATTCTCTCGAAAGTAATAATGAAACAATATTTGTTTGGTCGGCAGGAAATTATAATGGAATTACTGATACTGAAGGCAATAAAGTTGAAGCTTCTGACCCAGGTTGGCTTGCTGGTCTTTCATATTACTTTCCAAATCTAGCCGATAATAACATTGCTGTTGTCGCTTTAGATCAAGATGGAAAGATTGCAAGTTATTCAAACCGATGCGGTGTTGCTAGTAATTTTTGTATAGCAGCCCCAGGTTCTAAAATTAATGTTGCAATTCCAAATAATCTATATGCCTCTCTTAGTGAGTTAGAAAAATCAAGATTAAATGAAGGTGTTCTAAATTATTTAAAAGACCATCCTAAAGAAGCTTATTTATTAGCATCTGGAACTTCATTTGCAGCTCCACATGTAACTGGAGCACTTGCTGTTTTAGAAGATTTATTTGGAAAATACTTAAAAGCTAGTGAGATAGTTGAAAGATTATATAAATCTGCCAATAAAGAAGGTGATTACGCAAATTCAGAAGTTTATGGTCATGGCGTTTTAGATTTAGGAGCCGCTGCTTCACCAATAGGCACATTATTATTTTATAGTGATCCTGTTATTTCAGGTAATGCTATTTCCGTTGTCAATTCTTCAATTAGGGTGGGAGATTCGATTGGAGATAGTTTAGTTAAAGGTTTAAGAGATTCAAAAATTACAGCATTTGATATTTTTGGGGCACCTTTCTTTTTAAAAACTAATAATGTAGTTTTTAAGAATTATAATAGTCATTCACAATTAGAAATTCTGAAGAATCTTCAAAAAAAGAGGCACCTCTCTATATCTGATAATGGCTTATTATCGTTTTCTTCATGGGATAATATAATTAATTTAAGAGGATATTCAGGTTTTCGTTTAAGAGATGCAGGATTTTTTCAAGAAACGGATAATTATTCTTATTCAATATATTATGGGTTAAATCCATCTTCACATCTATTCCATCCCCTTAATAAAGAGAAATTAAATATTTCTTTTGTGAATAATAATTCATTTAATATTCCTTGGTTAAAACATGCTGAGGACGGTATTAGCATGTCATTTTCTTTAAAAAATAAACTAAAAGATTTAAGATTTAGCTTTTTTTCAGGATCTAAAAGGGAAGAAGGGTGGGTTAATTATAATTCATTTTTAATTCCTAAACAGAGCAGGTCTTATGGCGCTTTTATTTCATTAAATATAGATTATTCAACTTTTTCTATTGGGCTTCTTAACCAAAAAGACCAGATATTAGATCACTCTTCTACAGGGGCTTTTGATGATATAGGTAATTCTAAAACTTTATTTTTTTCTATGTTAAATAATATTCAATTTAAGAAAAACTGGAGTTTAATTTCTAATTTTAATGTTGCACATGTGCTTCCTAAAAAATCTAAAAGCTATATCAAAGAAATTTCTGCAATATATGAAACTAGTTTTAATATTGGTTTTTTGAAAGACAATTTTTTTGTTGAAAATAGTACTTTAGCTATTTTAATTAGGCAAAAACCTTTTGCAGAAAAAGGTAAAATACTTTTTGAATTACCTACAGGAAGAAATTTTGATGGTGATATAGATTTTAGAAAAGACTTTATTTCTTTAAAACCTTCAGGAAGGAATATCTCATTGGAATTTATATGGTCTAACCAAACGAAATTAGGATCAATTAATGCCCTTTTTGAGATTGCAAAAAATAAATTTAACATTAGAAAAGATAATCTTGACGCTTCTTTTCTTGTTGCATTCAGGAAAAATTTTTAAAGTCCATAATCCTTTTTTAGTGGATATAGATCTTCAAATTCGGGATCACGATCCTCCATACTTGCTGCAAATGCTTCTTTCATATCAGAATCAGGATGATACATTCCAGCTTGCCATAATGATATTCTGTCTAAACCCTCTTCAATTGTTCTTCCTCGCGTAAAATTGATCATATCTTTCGAACCCCAGACGCCTAAAGGAGTTTTATTTGCTATTTGATTAGCAATATCTAAAACATATTTCATCATTTCTTCTTGATCTTTAAAAACTTTATTAACTAATCCAGAGTCCTTCGCTTCTTTTGAAAGAAGCCTCCTGCCTGTATAAGCCAATTCTTTAACAAGTCCCATTGGTATAAGGTAAGGCAGTCTGGGGAAAGTACCAACATCTGCAGTCATGCCAATATTGATTTCTTGAATGCAGAAAAAAGAATCTTCCGTACAGTATCTCATATCGCAGGCTGAAGCAAAGTCGACAGCTCCTCCAATACAACCACCTTGTATAGCCATTAGAACTGGCATTCTAGCATTATCAATACAGCTGAAAGTTTCCTGTAATCTTAATAAATTCTTATAGAAACTACCTCTAAATCTTCCTTTTTCATTTTGTGGTTTTTCATCAGTACCAGTTATATTGCTTTCAGAGAAAACACCTAAATCCATACCAGCAGAAAAATGTTTTCCTGTAGATGAAATTACAATCACTCTAGCCAAAGCTTCTTGATCAATTTCAGTTATAATTTCAGGTAATTCATCCCAAAACGATCTTATCATACTATTCATTTTTTCAGGTCTATTCATGATTAGATGCGCAATTTTATTTTCAATTTTTAAGTCAAAGCAATCAAATTTTTTTTCCAATATTCCATCTGACATATCAGTCTCCGCTAAAATTTTTAACTGATATTAATATATTAATATTAAATAATACATTACAATATTTTAAAAGTTTGGAGTTTAGATATGGCTATTGATTATGATAAAATAATGTCTCTTGAAACAAAGGATCAAGAATTTTCTTATTCGGATCGTGAAACAATGCTTTATGCCTTAGGAGTAGGTTTCGGAAATGACCCATTAAACGAAGATGAATTAAAATTTGTATATGAGAGAGAACTCAAAACCATTCCGTCAATGGCAACGGTTATTTCTTGGGGTGCAGGAAATATGCGAGAGAGTGGGATCAATTATTTATTAGTCTTACATGGAGAGCAGAGACTTAAGATGTTTGAACCATTACCTTATGCTGCAAATATATTGGTAGATTCATCTGTTAAAGGAGTTTTTGATAAAGGTAAGGATAAGGGTGCATTAATTATAACGGAAACAGATATTAAGCTTAAAGATACCGGAAAACTTTTGTGTACTCTCGGCTCTACAACTTTTGCTAGGGGTGATGGTGGTTTTGGAGGGCCTAGTGAGGGTGCGCCAGAACCTCATCTAATTCCTGAAAGAAATTCTGACGAGGAGTTCACTGCTAATACAGATAAAAATCAAGCATTACTTTATAGATTATCAGGCGATAGAAACCCTTTGCATTCTGATCCGGAGATTGCAAAAGCT
>Ga0206683_10000804_pt1 | contig 22087 bp, 19 predicted proteins | sample M280m12015metaG_FD_155483 | JGI IMG/M metagenome (GOLD analysis project Ga0206683, IMG submission 155483) | Ammonia-oxidizing marine archaeal communities from Monterey Bay, California, United States - M2 80m 12015 | ecosystem: Environmental > Aquatic > Marine > Intertidal zone | place: USA...
GTCTTGGTGCTGGTGGGTCTTAATTTAATGCTAAGTCATTGGCTGCAGATTATTACTGCACAAACTATTACTTCCAATATGATGTTTCTAATGGCTGCTATTACCAGTGCTGTCATTTGGCCTTCTTTATTCCAGTTGCTTCGCCAGACTCGACGTAGTTTCGACGTTCACTAAAGATTCCCTCGTGACTAGCTCTTCTTTGATTCTAGCTTCCGACTCTCCTCGTAGACATCAATTACTGAAGCAGATTGGTGTAAATTTTACCGTGTCTGGACAAGATATTGATGAACATATACTTGACCAAGAATCTCCTGAGGAGTTTGTATCTAGAATGGCTGACGAAAAAGCTAAGGCAGCGTTGCAGAGTAATATAAAACAAAATGCCATAATTTTAGCGGCCGACACTGTCGTTGTTTGTGGCGATTTAGTATTAGGTAAGCCCAAGGACAAAAATGATGCGCTGAGGATGTTGCGCCAGCTTTCTAACAGAACTCATCGGGTATTGTCGGCGGTTACTGTGGCAACAACGATCAATCAAGAATCGGTCATGTCTGATACTTTGGTGCATTTTCGAGAAATAAGTGAAATAGAAGCAGAGCAGTATTGGGAGACGGGCGAACCTGAAGGGAAAGCCGGTGCATATGGCATACAAGGTTTTGGTGCTGTATTTGTGCAGCTAATAAATGGCAGTTACAGTGGTGTGATGGGCTTGCCGCTTTATGAAACTGCAAAACTACTAGGCGAATTTGGCATCCTCGCTTGGTCGCCACGTCAAGGCTTGTCCTATGAGTGAAGAAATTCTTATTAATGTAACACTAATGGAAACTCGAGTAGCGTTGATTGAAAATGGGCTATTGCAGGAAGTTTTTATTGAGCGACACAATAAAAGAGGCCATGTTGGTGATGTATTCAAGGGGAAAGTAGTCCGGGTCATGCCTGGTATGGAAGCAGCTTTTGTTGATATTGGCTTGGACAAAGCAGCTTTTCTCCATTCGTCAGATATTAGCAAAATTGATGCAGAGGGATTTGAGTTAAGAAATAGCGAACACAAGAATGTTGATGAACTGCTGCGGGAAGGCCAACTATTAGTTGTTCAAGTTGCCAAGGACGCAATCAGTACTAAGGGTGCTCGACTTACAACACACATTACTCTGCCTTCAAGAAATTTAGTTTATCTGCCTCGCAGCAAGCATTTAGGAATTTCTCAGCGTTTGGCAGATGAAGAGCGAAGGGAGCACCTGCTTGCTCAATTAAATAAAGGCCTTGCAGAAGAGGGGGTTGAAGGACAAGGGGGGTTTATTATTCGTACTGCGGCGGTAGCTGCAAGCAAAAAAGAATTTAAAGAAGACATACGTTTTCTCAAAAGGCTTTGGAATAAAATCGATGGGCGTATTAGCCAAAGCGATGAAGTTAAAAGAGTTTATCGCGAAGCATCTCTTTATATTCGTACAGTTAGGGATCTGATTACGCCTCGGGTTAGAAAAATACGGGTTGATAATCAAACCTCTTATGATGAAATTAATCAGTTCTTAGAAGATTTTATTCCTGAGCTTGAAGTTAGTGTGGAGATTTATGAAGATGACCGACCTATCTTTGATCTTTATGCGATTGAAGATGAAATTAATAAAGCCCTTGGTCGCCAGGTAAAACTAAAGTCTGGGGGTGATCTGATTATCGATCAAACTGAAGCCATGACTACAATCGATGTAAATACTGGTAGCTATTTAGGGAACCGTAATCATGCTGAAACTATATTAAAGACAAATCTTGAGGCAGCCGCTGCTATAGCACGACAGCTGCGAATAAGAAATTTGGGAGGCATGATCATTGTAGATTTCATTGATATGCAGGATCTCGAGCATCAACGGCAAGTTCAGCGCGCTTTCACTAAAGCCTTGGAAAAAGACCAAGCTCGGGCGAAAATTACTGGCATTTCCGAATTAGGTTTGATCGAGATGACTCGCAAAAGGACTCGAGAGAGCCTAGGGCAAATTCTAAATAGCCCTTGCCCTGTCTGCTTTGGTCGTGGAACTCTGAAATCGGGTGAAACTGTCTGCTATGAAATATTTCGTGAAATCCTACACATTATTCGAGCTCACGCAAATGAGGTATTGCTGGTAACTGCGTCGCAGATAGTGGTGGATCGCCTGTTAGATGAGGAATCCGATATCGTATCTGAATTAGAACGATTGATAGGAAAGACGGTCAAATTTGAAGTGGATCCTATGTATACTCAGGAAGAGTTTGACGTTGTTCTCTGTTAGCGGGCATGTCGATTTTCAGGCTCAGTAAACCTGGGCCATACAGAATGTTCGAGAGGCTCTTTCCGCAGCGAAGATCTCGAGTAATTATATTAAACCTAGTTAACTGATTTAAATAAATGGTGGCGATAAAAACATAGTATGTTTTTAACTATCCTAAAACGTATATATCAGCAGACCCTGCTGTTGCTCGTCGTGTCCGTTGTATTGCTGGCGGCATATGTCAGCGCTGGACGCCTGTTTATGCCAGCGGTCTCTCGATATGCTTCTTATTTTGAAACTAGAATCGTCGAGTTTACTGGCGTGCCCGTCAGTATAAATTCTCTCAGTGGTTCTTTCGAAGGATTTAACCCGCAACTCAGTATCAATGGATTGCGCTTACTTGTCGGAGCCACTATAGAAGATAAAGTTGCCAGTGCCTTAGAGTTCGACAGTGCAACTATTATTGTCGACATACCTCGAAGTATTTGGGAGCGACGATGGATTCTCGAAGATTTTGTCGTAGAAACCCTTGAATTAAATGTAGAGCAAAATGAAGCAGGAACTTGGCAGCTAGCTGGTTTTCAGAGTAGTAATGATGTTGAAGTTAATGTTGAGGATTTGTTTAAATCCTTTCAAAGTGTCTCTTTCTTAAATTTGCAAAACGTTAGTATAAATTTCCTCTCCAATATTGGTACTTCATTCAATATAACTAATGGCTCCGCAGCGATTCAGAATCAAGAAAACTCCCACTTTCTTCATATTAATGGAAATCTTGAGCAGGCCATGGAGCAAATTTCGGTTTCGTTTGAAGTAAGTGGAAACGAGTTATCTGATATCGATGGAGTGGTCCATATAGAAATGCCCCAGGCAGATTACACATCGTTGTTTGCGGGTCAGTCGCTATCTGCCTTTAATGTGGAAGAACTGATAGGTGAAGGAGATTTATGGCTGACCATTGCTGATGGGCAATTATCCCGCGCTGTCACAGAAATGGATCTTGAAACGGTTAGTTTGCTTGGTCAGGAAACATCTCCCATTACACTGCAGAATGTGAGTGGCGAGGCCCAAATAATCCGCGAATCTAGCGAGGGCTCTTGGGAGCTGGCAATGTCAGACTTTGCAGTTAATTGGGAAGACGATTATTGGCAACCGTTTAATGTTTATGCTAGTTATGCGCCAGATGAAAGTCTTACTGTAAGAGCTGACAATATCAACCTAGCGCTAATTTCGAAGTTAGCTATCTCTAGTGAGTTGCTAAGCGAAACAGATAGTCAGCAGTTAGCACAATATTCATTTGGCGGGGCGTTTCAAAACTTCAGTTTGTATTTGCCCCTGGAGAACGCCAGCGATCAGGAAATGCGATTACGCTCAAACATTGCCAGTGCCAAAGTAGGATCGGTAAATGGCTCTCCTAACATGTGGGGCATGAATGGCTATTTAGAGCTGTCTTTTGATAACGAAGCAAATTTGGTCACTGGTTTTGGAGAGATGAATTCGGAAGAATTTTCAATTAATTTGCCGAGTATTTTTACAGAAGTTTGGGATTACAGTTATGTAAATGGGCGATTGGATATCCGCGTCGACTTAAATGAAGGTCAAGAAGTTAAGCTTGTAAGTAGCATGGTTGTCGCCGAATCTGACGCAGTCGATGGGCACATACAATTTTCATCTACAGTGCGCAGATTGACCGATGGCAAAAGGGAAGCATTTCTTGAATTACTCGTTGGTGCTGCACGAATTAATGCTGAACAAAAAGCTAGTTATCTCCCGAATGGACCAAATATCTCAGACAATCTTAGGGAAACCATGCGGTGGGTAGACAATGCTGTCCTTAGTGGAGAAGTTTATGATAGCGGCGTTATTTTTCGTGGTTCTACCATTAGTGGATCCCCAGCGGAATCAAAAACATTTCAATCCTTTTATTTGCTCAACGATGGCGAAATAAATTTTTCCGATGAATGGCCAAATATCAAGTCAATGGAAGGTTTTGTCCATACTGATGATAATAATATCGATATTGAAGTGCGGAATGGTGAAAGTCTGGACTTAGAGTTGGGTGCAGTACTTGGGGAAATTAGAAGAAATGAAGCAGATGAGAACTGGCTAAGTATAAATGGACAGGCAGTTGGGGCTACAGCCAGCGGTTTAAAGTATTTGCAGCAGGCACCCCTGGGTGAACGCCTAAAGAATTCATTCGCAAATTGGCAAGCGCAAGGTGACTTGGCGGCTGATATCACGGTGCGAATTCCGTTGAATATTCCAGGCGGTAGGCCTGAAGTCCGCTTAAATTTGGCAGTTGCTGACAACGACCTCGTTATTCCTGATTACGCGATAGGAGTGAGCCAGCTCACTGGGCCGATAATTTATCATAGTCTTTCCGGCTTAGAGTCAAGCACCTTGTCGGGGCAATTATTTGGTAAAGAAGTTGCTTTGAGTCTTTCATCGCTATCCACCAATGGAGAGGTTGAAACAATTTTCGTAGATGCTGAAGGTGATGCTGTTAGAGATGAGTTAATTGCTTGGTCACGCCAAAGTCAGTTCGTACGAGACGTGCTTGCAGAAACGGAAGGTGACTTAAATTATCGAGCTAAGCTCATTTTGCCTCAAGGTATTGCAGCTTCACAGAGCAATACACTTTTTATTGACTCTAATCTAAGTGGCGCTGCCTTAAACCTACCACAGCCATTTGGCAAGACTGAAGATGAAATTCGCCCTCTCCATGTTGAATTACAATTGGGTGAGCAGCAGGCTGTGAAAGGAACATATGGAACCAATGTTCAATTTGACCTGAACATTGGCGGAGACTCAGTAAATAGAGGTCTGGTTTACATAGGCTCTTACGATGCACCACCTGTTCCGATTGCAGATAAGGAGGCAGAAGGAATAATAATAATCGGCGAACTCGATGTATTGGTATTGGAAGAGTGGACAGCGTTTCTTAGTCGTTTAAATAGCACCTCTAATCCCTCTGAAGGTCTCAGCAGCGCAATCGCATTTGTTGATGTCCAACTAGATGTTTTAGAACTCTATGAGCAGGAGTTTCCGAGAGTTGCCATGCGCATCGAAGGTGATGAGCATTCTAATTCTTGGAAAATAGCGCTAGATAGTGATTCGATAAAAGGGCAGGTGAACTTTCCTTACGATCAGACCGACTATTTAAATTTAGATCTAGCATATCTGCGTTTTCAGGGGGATGAAGAGGAAAGCCTAGATAACTTGCTGCGAGTAGAAGCAACTCCAGAGGTAGATGAAGAAGAGCGGATTGATGCGTTAGCCGGAATAGATCCGAGGAATTTGCCTCGAATGCATTTCGCGACAGAAGAGCTTGCCGTTGGCTCTAGGCCTTATGGTGCATTTAAGTTTACCTACGAGCCAAATTCAGCCGGTGCAGAAATTAATGATCTGGTCTTTGATTTTCGAGGATTACGTTTAGGTATGGAAGGGCCTTATGTGGATGGCTCGGAAACTGATGAATATGCCGAACGTTTTGCTCCAAGTTTCCACTGGTTTTTCGATGGCAGCGAACATCGCAGCGAACTAACCGGCATTCTGTATGCTGACGACATGGCCGAACTACTCACAGCCAATGGTTATGCGGCGAGTTTAGAGAGCGACAATGCAATTTTCTTTGCTGATATTTTCTGGCCAGGTTCACCCGCATTTTTTGCCGGTGCGAACCTTAGTGGTGAGCTAGACATGGATATCGAGGATGGACGTTTCTTGCAAGGCTCTGGCGGACAAGGGGCCCTAAGGCTAATTAGTATCTTGAATTTTGACGCGATTATGCGTCGGGCGCGCTTTAGTGATGATTTGGTGAGAACCGGTCTTGCCTATGATGAAATAACTGCTGAACTAAACCTCGATGATGGACACGTCAGCATAGAAGATCAGTTGGTAATTTCTGGACCGTCTAGCTTGTATCAAATCACTGGAGAATTAGATTTGAAAGATGAAACCATACTCGGCGAGATGTTTGTCACTTTGCCAGTGAGCGACAACATTCCCTGGCTAGGATTATTAACTGCCAATCTGCCTTTAGCTTTGGGGGCCTATTTGTTTGATCAAATCTTTGGCGATCAGGTAGATAGTTTGACCAGCGCCGTCTACACGTTGGACGGCCCCTGGGAAGGTTTAGAACCTGAATTTAAACAGGCTTTCGGATCTCCAGATACTCTCCAGGATTCTGTTATTCAATAACCTGATTTTCTTCAGTAAGGTTTAACGAATATCTTCAATGCTAGAGTAAGGGATATACCATAAGTCTTTGTTGCCAAATCCTCCAGCACGTTCAGAATCGAAAAAGAAGATTTCAAAATTCGGAGAAAAAGCAGGGCAACGATCGGCTTGATCTGAATTCACCAGTGGACCTAAATTGACGAGTTGTGTCCATTCATCATTATTAGATCTGGAAGTAACATATATGTCCTCAAGGCCAAATCCTTCGTCGCGAATAGAAGTGATGTAAAGAGATTTTCCGTCTTCAGATGGGAGGGAATGGTGTTCGCTGGCGGAAGTATTAACATTTGGTCCGAGATTCTGCGCGGCTTGCCAGATTCCGTTTATCTTCTCCGCCATCCAAATATCGTTGCCACCGAATCCGCCAGGTCGAGTAGAGGTCCAATAGGCAAATTCCCAGTCGTCTCCGGCAAAGTAGATACAATGGTCCATGTCAGGGGAGTTAAAAGGGGCGCCGAGGTTGCGGGGTTCCGTCCATTTGCCGTCAACCCAGTCGCTTACATAAAAATCTTGTCCTCCCATGCCGCCGGGACGGTTGCTCATAATATATAGTTGTTGAGCGTCCGGAGAGAGTAGAGGTTCTACTTCAAGATAATCTTGTGTGCTCACTTCCCAAACGATGGTTGGTTCCGACCATCCATCGCCTTCGCGTTGTGTTACACAGATATCGGATCCGGTTTCACCTTCACGATCGAAGCAGTTGAAATACATCGTGTTGCCATCTGGAGTAAATGTCGGTTCTGCATCGCGGGCTGAAGTGTTAATGACGCCGCCCATATTGGTTGGACCGGGAGTTTGTGCGGATGTGAGCGTGCCAAAATATGCAAAGAAGATCATAAGTAACTGGATTTTGAATTTATATAAGTTCATAAGAACCTCCACAGCTTTTTGGTAATAAATCATTAAATCTCAATTTGATTTTTGGAAACGTATGATTGTATTAAGATTAAACTACAATCTAAAAGCAAATAGAAGTACTTATTATACAAAAAAGAGCCATGTATAACTTTATAAGTTTGCAGAAAGAATGTGAATGTATTCAGCCATTTATCGTTGACTCGAGACTAGATAATCCGTAATCTCCACAGCAATGTAAAAGCCAATCAAGTGCTATATTTGGAGGATACAATGAATCTTCGCCATATTATTACCGCAGCAATAGTTACAGCAGCAACAGGCTTGCTGATTCTGGTCGGCCCCGCCTTGGCTCATCATGCCAGTACTCCATTTTATGACCCTGAAACTGTCGTAGATTTAGAAGGTCCCGTTACTCGTTTCGTGTTTAGAAATCCCCATGCATTCTTGTTCATCGATGTGGAAGACGAGGGAGGGCAAGTGACCGAATGGCAAGTTGAGCTGGGTGCCCCAGTTGGGTTGCGCCGAGTGGGCTGGACTCCAGAGTCATTGCCAGTTGGTATGGTAGTGAAGCTGACGGGCCGGAAGTCTCGCGCTGAGGGATCACAGGGTGTTTGTTGTGTGCGAATGACACGCGAAGATGGTAGTCCTATTATTGATGGCGGCGCCGTTAGGGAACGAGAACAAAACTAGGTATTCCTGTGGGAGTAATTATGAAATTAGTAATGTTTACACGCAAAATCGTCAAAATCAGTGCCACCTTTGGAGTCATTTCTGCACTTCTTCTTAGTGCTACTCTGCCACCATTAAACGCACAAGGAGTGGATAGCCATATTCCAAATCTATCAGGGATATGGGATGGAACCCCGCGATCGCGCCCAGTTAACGGCGAGCGAGTTCCCTGGGGTGAAGAAAATTTTCCGGATTTAAATGATCGGGCACGCGCTTATCAAGAAGTATGGGAAGAAATAATGGCACCAAAATATGATTGCCAACCAGCCTCATCTCCAGCAATTCAATATGACCCCTATCATAAGCAAATCACTCAGTGGCCGGATAGGGTATTGATTCGTTATGAAAAAGACGATCAATTAAGAACAATATGGTTGGATGATCGTGAGCCTAAGGCCGTTGATTTTAGTTTGCAGGGGTTCTCTCGTGGATACTATGAGGATGGTTCTCTCTACGTTACCACGACGCACTTTGTCTTCGATATCGCTGGCTTTGATGACTACAATGGCATCCCATCATCATCACAAAAAGTTGTGACAGAGCGTTATTGGAAAGACGGCGATGAGTTGAGAATGACCTTAACTGTTGAAGATCAAATGTTCTTTAACGGGCCAGTAGCTTACACAACGCGCTGGCTCCCAGCAGGAGAAGGATACAAACTTGCACCTTATGACTGCGATCCAGAGGCGTCTCGTGCTTCGGTGAGATTCTTTCCTTCAAAGTATGATTGATAAAAACAGATAAGGGGAAAAGCCACTCTATCGAGTGGTTTTTTTCCTTGTTTTGGAGCTAATTTCAGTAGTTAGATTAAGGTTGCTTAAAGTTGACTACATCTAGAGTCCTTTTGCAGTGCTCTAGTAGTTTAGTAGACGTCCCTGCTGAAATCGTTAGGTTAACTCGAACACTCTCTGATCAGTTATTTCTCATGAGCGACGTTAAACTTTTAATGTGTCAACGCGGCTCAGCCGGTGCCAACATAAGGGATTAGTCGACCTAATAAAAGCACGCTTATCCAGGCAAATAATGATGTAAATGCAACAAACTTGGCAATCGGTGGTGATTCTGAATTTCGATCCATAGTGCTAAGAATTGGGTCCACTTTCCAGTGGTATAGCCCAGCATTGATACCGGCGATCACTATCAAAATCATCTTTATTTGGAATCCAATATTAATTGAATAACGCATCGGATCGCCGTAGAAAAACAAGATGCCAGTAATTAGATTGAGGCTGAATCCGAGCATTACAGCAGGTAACAGTCTATGAGTGGCAGCTGGATCAATAGATCTAAAAAATCCAGCCATCCGGAGATCGATAATAATTAGACCTCCGAGTAAGAGTGATAGCCCAATGAAGTGAGTTATCTCCATTATCGGCCATAGCCAATAGGTCGATTGGATCCATTGAGTTAATGCGCTGTCGATTATGTGTTCTGCAAAAAATTCGAGCATTCAATAAATCTCAAAATATATAAGCGATTAAGCGACCAGCAACTATTGCTGTGACCCAGCATGCTAATGAAATAATGGCCAGCACTTTGGTTTGTAATTCAATTATTTTTCCTAATCTTGATTGAATAAAAAAGGCTAAGATCATTCCAATTGCAATGCAGCTTAATTTGGTTAGAAAGGGAACACTGGTAACAAACACAGAGGCTTGGGAAGTGAATAGAAGGAAACCAGAAATTGCATTTAGAACGAATCCAGTTATGGCGAGCTTACCTAGCGCAAAAAATGCATTTATCGGAAGAGCAGAGAATAGGCCCAAAATACGCAGGTCGCGCATCGAGAAAATACCCACGACGACGGCTAAGCCGACAATGTGAAGACTCAACAAAAAAGGATAAGCCCACAGTGAAGTGCTTACCCATAACGCTAAAGAAGTATTTTCCAGCCAGACAAACATGTTTCTGAGTGATTCCTGCTGTTTTCGAGAATTTGACTTGGTTGAAATTGCGAATGTCTGCGCTTTGTATCACAGTTTTAAGGTTAGGCAAATGAATGCTCAATCAAATCCAAGCCAAGTCAAAACCAGATTAGACATCTCGTTTTCCCGGGATTATGCTGCACTTCAGTTTACGGAGAGGTAAAAATGAAAAGATCTGTGTTTTATGGATTTGTTGCTTTGCTCTTCTCAGGGTTAGGATTATCCACGCTTTCCGCTCAATCAAATCACGACATCTCTGCTGCTCAAGTTGATCAATGGATGCAGGATTTGTCGAATTGGGGGCGTTGGGGAGCTAATGATGAGCTAGGAACGTTGAATTTGATCACCAATGAAAAAAGAATTGAGGCAACTCAATTAGTTCTTTCCGGCATTTCTGTGTCTCTGGCGCATAATTACACAGTTGATCGCTCTCTCGATGATCCATTGCCTTTCGATCAAGTAGTGACTTCGCTGGATCAAGGCGTTGAAGCTGTTATGGAGCGCGTGTCCTTTTCTTATCATGGTGGCATCCATAGCCATCTCGATTCTCTTTGCCATGTGCTTAAAAATAATCAAATGTATAACGGTTACACCGCAGACGAAGTGACAGCAGCTGGTTGCCAGAGGCTGGATATTACCGGGGTTAAAGAGGGTATATTGACCCGTGGTGTCTTGCTTGATATCGCCAAGCTAAAAGGCGTGGATTATTTGTCACCAGGAACACCGGTTTATATCGAAGATTTGGAAGCTGCAGAGCAACAAGCTGGAATTAGGGTGGGGCCAGGCGACGTGCTATTTGTGCGCACTGGGCGCTGGGCCACTCCGGAGGGAATCGGTCAAGGCTCGTCTGGCATACATGCCTCTGTGGCGCCCTGGCTTCATGAGAGGGGCATTGCTGTGTTGGGTGGCGACTATGCCAATGAAGTTATTCCTTCACAGGTTGAAGGCAACTTTCTGCCGGTCCACGAACTGACTATAGTCGCTATGGGGATTAGGTTGTTTGACAATCTCGATCTGGAGGCAGTCGCTGTAGAGGCAGAAAGACAGAATCGATGGGAATTTATGCTAACGGCGGCGCCAATCCCAGTAGAAGGTGGGGTTGGTTCGCCGATGAACCCTATCGCAACTTTTTAGAAAAATCCTAAAGGATGGGCATGAAATTTTCTAAGAGTTTAGTCAGTAACTTTCTTGCCGCGACCTTGATTTTGGTTGGTTGGACCATCTCTGGTCCGTATCAGATCTATATTTTAAATACTGGTCTTTTCGCATTATCTGGCGGCATTACCAATTGGCTGGCAGTGCATATGTTGTTTGAGCGAATTCCGGGTCTCTATGGATCGGGAGTTATTCCTCTGCGCTTCGAAGAGTTCAAAGCTGGCATCCGTACATTGATTATGGACCAATTCTTCAATAATGCGGACCTGGAGTCATTTTTCCATGGTGCTGGAGAAATATCTGAAAAACTCAGTGAGTCATTTAAAGAGTCAATCGATAATTTGGAGCTGGATGCTGCTTTCGAGTCACTTATCGAAGTTATTATGGCTTCGTCATTTAGTGGCATGCTCAATATGGTAGGTGGTCGGGATGCGTTAAACCCATTGAAATCTCCATTTATTGAAAAGCTACGCGATTATTTTCAAAATCAATTCGCTACTCCTGATTTTAAAGATCGAATTCAGCATGCACTCAAAAATGCACTTGATGACGAGGCTATTCGCGACAAAGTTGCGGAGCTTATTGATCAGCGTCTCGATCAAATGACCCCTGAAATGGTGAAAGACATCATACAGGAAATGATCCGTAAGCATCTCGGATGGTTGGTTGTTTGGGGAGCAGTCTTTGGAGGTATTATTGGATTATTCGTAACAACCGTATCGAACACATAAGCACTGATTTTTGTGTTTGGTAAACCCATTAGTCTCATGGTTACCTTTTTGTGACGGTGCTCGCAAATAATTCGAGTAAAGAGATCTAATTGTCAGGGTGATTTTACTAGTAACCCTCTGAGCTTTGAGCCTATCTAATAGATTGATACTTGAATTTCTGTTCAAATTTTTGGCACTAGAAAGGCGTCCAAATTTCCTGGAGCGGTTTATTTAACTGAAACAAATCAAAATAACTAGAATTGCTAAAAAATAATCTCAGTATTTCCGATTGAATTGATGTAAATCCAAAATGACTGTAATACAATACCGCGCTCTCAAAATCACGAGGGATTAGACAGAACATACTGTTTCTATTTGAAATTGCAAAAACACATTTTTCCACTAAATTTATTGGGTAACCTTGAGTAATTGTTATGGCAAGACCAGTCGAATTCGATGAAAATAAAGTATTAACGAATGCAATGGAGCAGTTTTGGCGAGAAGGATATGAGGCGAGTTCGGTTCAAAAGCTTTTAGACTGCACGGGAATAAATAGAGGAACACTCTATAATTCATTTGGCGACAAAGACACTTTTTTCAAATCTTGTATTGATCAATATAGTAAGATTATTGATAAGCAAATTGAAAACTCTCTTAAAAATCTAAAATTAAATCCCTGGGATGCAATAAACGCCTATTTCGAAGAGGCGGTTCTAAATATTTCTAGTAGGCATCGATCGATGGGTTGTTTATTAGTTAACTCTTTATGTGAAAGCATCAACTATGACAAAGACATGAAGAAAGTTGTAAGAGGGACATTGTCTTCAATTAGAAAAGCGATTGTCGCTCGATTAAAGGAAGCTCAGTCGAAAGGAAAACTCAGGAAAGGAGTAGCGGTAGAATTTGCTGCCGACGTACTCATGAATACATTGCATGGCGTACGGGTAAATTCTCGAGACGGGAAAAATTCCAGGCAATTAAAAGAGCTTATTACACACAGTATCGATACGTTAAAAAAATAATGTTTGCCCACCAAATATGAGCAAAATTCATTAAAAAACAAGGGAAGGTATTAGCTTGCCTTGTTTTTTCTAGGCTGTACAAGGCCTTAGGTGGCCTGTTGCTTCTGTCATTGTGGCTGATATACTTTCTCGAATACATAGATTAAAGCTGTTGAGTACGAGACACACAGCGAAACTATTCGAAGAAATAGCATAGGTAGGAAAAAATGAAAAAGATTGCAGGTCGCAAATCTGTAGACGACGCCAAGATCGATTTAACACCTATGTTGGATGTGGTGTTTATTCTGTTAATTTTCTTTGTTGTAACCGCTACATTTCTGTCAGAAACTGCAATTAGTGCGGCTAGCAGTGACAATAATAATAATGAGACTCCCCCAGAAGACGATGATAAGAAAAACATTCTCTTTGAAATCGGTGCAAATAACGAGATTGTCTTAAATGGAAATCCGCGACCCATCATAGCGACCCAGATTCGCTCCAATATTGATCAGTTAAAAGCAGAAAATCCTGCAGCGTCGGTAATTATTCAACCTAATCTTGAATCTGATGTTTCTACACTGGTGATGATTATGGATGCAGCACGTCAAGCAGGTATGGCAAATATTTCGATTGTTGAACCAAACTAAGTACCAACAATCTGGCAATAAAAGAAACGCATCTTCGAAAGAAGGTGCGTTTTTTATTTGTATCTCTCTTAATCAGAAAAAGAACACTTACCTTTAATGAGAAACCGCTGGAAACACGACAAGGCTGAAGCAATAGGAAGTGACGACATTGCAATGCGTGTCTACACCTCAAATCTGCTAGGGGAAGAAGAAGATCTGGTGCTCCACGGTGGCGGTAATACTTCTGTAAAAGGGTCTCTGACCACCGTATTTGGGGAGTCAGAGGAAGTGCTATTCGTGAAAGGCTCTGGTTGGGATTTACGTACAATAAAGGAAGCAGGATTTCCTCCTGTGCGACTAAATTATCTTTTAAAGCTAGGGCGGTTGGATTCTTTAAGCGACAGCGAGATGATAAGACAGTTACGACTTGCCTTGCTCGATCCTCAAGGTCCTACGCCATCAGTTGAAGCGATACTCCATGCGCTTGTTCCCCATAAATTTGTGGATCACAGCCATGCCGATGCCGTGGTAACAATTAGTAATACACCGAATGGTGCAGAACATCTCAAACAAATTTATGGGGATGAAGTGTTAATTCTGCCTTACATCATGCCGGGGTTTATCTTGGCTCAGCAAGTTGCTAAAGCTACCAAATCATTGGATTGGTCTCGATTGAAGGGAATTGTTCTGTTGCATCACGGGTTATTCACTTTTAGTGACGATGCAAAAAGCAGCTACGATACTATGATAGAGCTAGTGACTAAGGCAGAAGAATTTCTCGCGAGTAATACGGATGAGTCGAGTATTGCCTTAAGGGAATATCAATGGTCTTCTTCAGACTGCCTTCAACTATCCAGGCTGCGACGTGCGGCAGGCGAATTAGTTCGTGGCCCTATCTTGCTTCGACTCGATAATTCGAAAGAGGCTGTGGGATTTGCTTGTCGAAAGAATGCTGGGAATTTGGCAACAAGAGGTCCTCTGACACCCGACCATACGATTCATGCTAAGGCTTTTGCAGCTATTTTCCAGGAAGACTTAACGGAAGACCTTAAGGGTTTCCAAGCGCGCTATATTGACTATTTTAATGAATATAAGCTCGATGAGCATCAGTGCTTAGACATAATGCCTCGCTATGGAGTTTGGCAAAATAAGGGCTTGTTGTATTTGGCGGTGAATCAAAAACGCTTAGAGATAGTTCGTGACATTACATTGCATACCATTAGAGCAATTCAGCAGGGTGAGGCATTGGGTGGCTGGCAGCCACTGCCTAAAGGAGACTTATTTGAGGTCGAATATTGGGAACTGGAACAAGCAAAACTGAAATCTGGCTCTATTCGAGCAGAGTTTGAGGGCAAAGTTGCTGTAGTAACTGGCGCTGCTTCAGGTATTGGTGAGGCTTGCGTAAAGACATTGCTAGCCGAAGGTGCAGTCGTAATTGCACTGGACATTGATGAGCAATTTGCACTGGACTCTTTGAACTCATCGTTATTTGCTTGTCGCTGTGATGTTACAGATACCAAAGCAATCCAATCCGCGTTGCTTCAAGGAGTTCAACGCTTTGGAGGTATCGACATACTAGTGAGCAACGCTGGAAATTTTCCAGCGAGTCAGTCTATCGAAAAGATGGAAGATGAAAACTGGAGCAGGTCAATTGAGTTAAATATGAGCTCTCATATGCGAGTTATGCGTGGTTGTTTGCCCTATTTAAAAGAAGGCTTCGATCCTGCGGTTGTTATTGTGGCTTCAAAGAATGTGCCGGCGCCGGGGCCAGGAGCTGCAGCTTATTCTGCAGCCAAGGCTGGTCTAACCCAGATGGCTCGAGTCGCTGCATTAGAACTTGGCGCTGACGGTGTAAGAATCAATGTCCTGCACCCGAATGCAGTCTATGACACAGCAATATGGACGGAAGAAGTGCTCGCTGAGCGTGCAGAACATTACGGGCTTAGTGTTGAAGAATACAAAACTGCCAATGTTCTGCAGTCAGAAGTTTATTCTCAAGATGTTGCGAAAGCAGTTGTTTTGTTTGCTGGGAAATCGCTGGCAAAAACTACCGGTGCGCAACTACCTATTGATGGCGGCAATGAGCGGGTCATCTAGTTGTTTTGACCATCTTCTACAGAAGATAAAGTAATGAAAGTTAATGGCGAACATATTCAAAGTATTTGGTATGAATTAGAAACTGATGAGGTTTGTATCATCGATCAGGCCCGATTACCGTACGATTTTGAAATCCTCAGCCTGCAGTCTCTCACTGATGCTTGCCGTGCAATCTCTTCGATGGAGGTGCGAGGAGCGCCACTTATAGGCGTAACTGCGGCTTACGGTGTTTATTTGGCATTGCGAGAGGATTCATCGAGCTTAGATTGGGCAATCAAATCCCTGTCGGAAACCCGACCCACTGCAGTTAACTTGCGCTGGTCGCTACAACGTATGAAGGAGAGTCTAGAGGGAATTGAGCCTTCAGCCTTAGCGGGCAAGTCGCTAGAAACCGCACAGTTACTCGAAAAAGAAGACATTGCGGTTTGCGAAGCGATCGGAGATAACGGTTTAGGTATTCTTCAAGCGCTATGGACTCAAAAAAGCGAATCACAGAAACATTTGAATGTTCTGACGCATTGTAACGCAGGAGCCTTGGCAACTGTCGATTGGGGCACGGCATTATCTGTGATCTATAAGGCCAATAATGCCGGTATTCCATTGCATGTTTGGGTAGATGAAACTCGTCCCCGCAATCAGGGAGCATCCTTGACCTGTTGGGAATTATCTCAAGAGGGGATAGCCAATACTTTAATCGTAGATAATGCTGGTGGGCATCTTATGCAGTCGGGACAAGTTGATATCTGTATAGTCGGAAGCGACCGCACGACCATATCAGGTGATGTTTGCAATAAGATTGGAACTTATTTGAAAGCGTTAGCTGCCAGAGACAATGCTATTCCATTTTATGCGGCCTTGCCAATTTCTAGTATCGATTTTACGATTGAAGATGGACTGCGAGATATCCCAATCGAAGAAAGAGACAGCAAAGAGGTAAGTGAAATAACTGGTCCAGACTGTGACGGTATTATGCGCATAATTCGGGTAGCGAGTCAGGGGACTGCTATCAGCAATCCAGGTTTCGATGTCACGCCAGCGAAACTGATCACAGCAATAATCACCGAGCGAGGGGTACATGAGGCAACTAAGGCAAGTCTGGAGCGTCTTCTCCAATAAATTCAACTATCCCATGGAAAGCTCTAATTGACGACCACCCAATATATGTAAATGAATGTGAAAAATTGTTCTTCGACTATTTTCCCCTGTATTCAAAACGTAGCGAAATCCCGATTCAGCGAGTCCGAGTTTCCTTGCAATATCGTTAGCTCGGAGAAGCAATTTACCCAGCAGAGCTTCATCTTCAGCGGACGCGGCTAGCATATCTACTATATGCTTCTTTGGAACCACCAGAACGTGCACTGGGGCGAGAGGCTTGATATCTTCGAATGCGATGATATCGGCATCTTCATAGACCTTGTTTGAAGGAAGATCCCCTGCGATAATTTTGCAGAATAAGCAGTCATTAGCCATTAATTACTCCATTTACCGAAGCCAAACACATACTTGGTAGTTCTTGCTTAGCTTTTAGTCATTTTGATATTAATTCTATAACAGCCATGAAATATTTGAAGCTTACATCGATGCTACTTTTAACCTTCTGGTTAGCACTGCGTTCAATTGCTATTCCCGCCCAGGAAGTTGCAGGAGAGAGTGCTAAGGAATATGGTTATAGAATTCTCAATACTTACCCTCACAATATCAATGATTTTACTCAGGGGTTGATTTTCCATGAGGGTTATTTGTTTGAAGGCACCGGGAAAAATGGTCTCTCTTCATTGAGTAAGATCAATTTAGATGACGCTGAAGTAGTAATGACCCAGCGCCTTAATCGCAGGTATTTTGGGGAAGGCATCGAAGTGGTAGGTGATAAAATTTACCAGCTTACCTGGACATCCCATATGGTTTTTGTCTGGGATAAGAATACTTTCGAACAGCTAGGAAATCACTATAACGCCACTCAAGGTTGGGGGCTGTCTTACAACGGAGAGCATCTAATCTTAAGTGACGGTAGCAGTACCCTGCAGTTTATAGACCCCGACACTTTTGTGCCGCAAAAGACTATAACTGTGACGCTCAATGGCAATCCCTTATCAAATATTAATGAATTGGAATATATTAATGGCGAAGTTTGGGCCAATGTCTGGCAAACAGATTTTATAGTACGTATTAATCCGGACGATGGCGTCATAAGCTCTTTTGTTAATCTAACGGGTTTAAGTGATGAAACTGAGCTGGGTAGCAATGAAGCCGTGCTAAATGGTATTGCTTGGGATGCGGAGAGCGAAAGACTATTTGTAACTGGCAAACATTGGGCGGACTTGTTTGAGATTGAAATCGTAGATCCCTAACAGTTTTTCGATCTATTTCCTCTATTATGTGGTTACAAAAAACAATTCAACTCTCGCCTAAAGGCCGCGGATTTCACCTAGTCACTGATGAGATTTTGAATCAATTTCCTGAAATACGCTCAATAAAGATTGGTCTTGCTCATTTGCTTCTTCAACATACTTCTGCCTCATTGAGTATTAATGAAAACGCAGACAGTTCAGTTCGCAGAGATATGGAGAGTCACTATAATGAACTTGCCCCGGAGGGCGCGCCTTATTATGAACACACTTGCGAGGGGTCTGATGATATGCCGGCTCACCTTAAATCTAGTTTGTTAGGTGTTTCATTAACTTTGCCAATTCAAGATGGGCGTTTTCACTTAGGGGCTTGGCAAGGTCTCTATTTGGGTGAGCATCGGAACGATGCAGGCGCTCGAACAGTGGTAGCTACAGTGCAAGGAATGGACAAAGGAGAAGGGTAGAGATGGGTTTTGAGTTTCTCCGAAATAAAGCACAGTTGATAAAGCTCGTAATATTACTGACGATTTCAGCTTTTTTGGTTTCCTGTGAAACAGTCGGTTACTACACCCAGGCCGCACGCGGTCAACTGGCAATTATGTTTGGCCGGGAAAATATCCAGCGACTTATCGATAGCGGAGAACTGTCTGTCGAGTTGAATGACAAATTTTCTGAAGTAATGAGAATTCGGAAATTTGCTTCTGAGCAACTTGCATTGCCAGTGGAACAAAATTATTCAACCTATGTCGATGTTGAGCGAGAGCATGTGGTTTGGAATGTTTTTGCTGCACCAGAATTTTCAATTAATCCGGTGAACTGGTGCTATCCAATAGCAGGCTGTGTTTCCTATCGTGGTTATTTTAGTGAAGCAGGTGCAAAAAATTACGGCTTGGCATTGGAGCGGCAAGGTTTTGATGTATACACTGGGGGAATCGACGCCTACTCTACGTTGGGTTGGTTTGATGATTCATTACTTAGTACGGTGATATCCCGTGCGAATTATCAATTAGCAGGACTGATTTTCCATGAATTAGCTCATCAAGTTGCGTACCTTCCTGGAAATACAACTTTTAATGAAAGTTTTGCCACCGCAGTAGAAAGAGAAGGGCTGCGCCGCTGGTTGGAGGCCACGGAGCAATCTGAAACAATCGCTATCGCGGAGCGCAACAGTAGTCGGCAAGAACAATTCATAAATTTAGTGAGTCGATTTCGCGATCGCTTTGAGTCAGTTTATCAAGATGAAATTAGCGAGACGCAAAAGCGTCAAGAAAAATCTGCCTTGCAGGATCAGTTACGTGTAGAATATGAGCAACTAAAAGCCAGCTGGAATGACTATATAGGCTACGATGCCTGGTTTTCGCGCTCACTGAACAATGCTCAGCTATCGACTGTCAGTTCCTATAATGATTTAGTTCCATTCTTTAACGAACTGTTGCTGCAGTCTGCAGGAGGTATGGGCGAGTTCTTTGAGTCAGTGAATGCTATTATTGCAATGGCACCAGAAGACAGAGAGGCGCTTTTTGAAATTTACTAAATGTCTAATCGACGACGCGTAGTTTCAACCAAATTGGCATAAAATTCTGAATCGGGGTCTTTGGCAGCCGCGGCTTCGTATTCTGTCAGTGCTTCGTCAAGCCTATCTTCTTGTTCTAGTATGCGCCCTAAACTTCGCGAGAAGAATGCGTTATTTGGCATAACTTTTATGCCAGCGCGATAAACCAGAATTGCTTTATGCGCTTCGCCAGCATTGTTATAAGTGTTTGCCATAATATGTATCTGAGAATCATTTGAAGGGTTTAATTCAATGGCATGCAGATCGTAAGCAATTGAGCTCTCGTAATTTTGAGATTGGCGTTCTAATTCGCCTAAGGTTGATACTGCTGCTATCAAACCTGCAGTTGTAGAAGTTTCTAATTCAATATAACGGGCTAAGAGTGGTTTCGCTTCGTCGTATCTTTCAAGAAAATAATAGGTGTTGGCCAGATTACGAATTGCATTTGAGAAATTAGGGTCTGCGCTTATGGCTTTTCGGTATTCTTCAATGGCTTCGTCATAGCGTTGTAAATTGCTGTAGGTATTGCCGCGGCGGAACATTTTTTGCGCCAGTTCAGCGTCGATTGTCGGCCCTTCGCGGGTAATATTAAGATTGCCATAACGATCCAGTGCATTGCTAGCTGCGGAATTTTGACCGTAGACATCACTACCAAGCATTAAAATCGGTACAACGCTTAAATAGGCAAATATATTTAGAAAGACCTTGAGCTTTTTTTTCACAAGTATCCCTGGGAATGATTTTGGTCTATGGCGAAAAGGGAGCAATACTATACCTTAGGCCTTAATTTAGTGCCACATGAGCCAGGTTTAGTCACTCGAGCTATCAAGCATAAAAATTATAAAATTAATTAAGTTAATTATTGCAATATGATTGCCGGCTGCACCGCGTCAAGCTTGGAAACGCGACCGATAGCCTTGGCGTGTGAGTAGCCAGATTCTCTTAAACGAGCGACGCAGATTTCTGCTACAGATTCTGGAACTGATGCCAGCAAACCGCCAGCTGTTTGAGGATCAAAAAGAAGAGCATATTTTGGATCTTGAGCGAAAGCCTCTTGATTAAATACATTATGAGCGACCAGGCTATTGTCTTTGTGCAGCGAGCTGTAAATTTTCTGCTCTAATGTATCAAGTGCACCGGATAATACTGGAATATCACTCAAATTGAGCTCTATTTCTGTATTGTTTGTCGTAAGCATTTCCAAGAGATGCCCTGCAATACCAAAACCGGTTATGTCAGTACAAGCGGTGGCTCCAAATTTCTGAAAACAAGCTGCCGCCTCTCTGTTCGATTGTTCCATGTTGCCTAAAGCTTCTTGCATCCATTGGTGGGATGCTCTAAAGCGCATGTCCGCTGCAAGAAGTGTACCCGTGCCTAATGGTTTGGTAAGAATCAGGATATCGCCAGCATTCATGCCATTTTTTGTTAGAAGGTCTTCTTCATCGATGAACCCATTTATACAAAGTCCAAAATGAAATTCTTCCGCCTCTGCAGAATGTCCACCCACTAAGTCACATTTATGTTCTCGCAAAATTTCGCTACAAGAAAGCATCAACTCTTTTAATTGAGTACGTCCATACTTTTTAGTTGCGAAAGGTAAGCCAACAACGGCTAAAGCTGAATGAGGTTCGCAACCCATCGCATAGATATCACTTAAACAATGGTTAGTTGCAATGCGCGCAAATAGCCAGGGATCGTTTACGAACGACTTAATTTGGTCGATGCTTTGAACCAAGACTCGACCACCATCTAGTTTTATTAGCGAAGCGTCTTCTGCGGCAGAGGATTGATTCAGTATATCTTTGCGCTTCGATTGCGGTAGCTGTTGTAATACTTCCTGCAAGACATCGTTTGCTACTTTCGCTCCGCAGCCGGCGCATCGCATAGCATGTAGTTTTAATTGGCGTTCGGTTTCCCGATCAACCAAGCCATCAGCGATGTTTAGTTCGGTTGTCATCTCGGGAAGTGCAGAATATTTTTTTATAAAGGCAGTGTCGATGTTATTTTTAATAGACCAGACACTACGACCTTTAAAGAAAAAATTATTACGTGAGGCGATGGCCGTTTTGTTGCCCATACTTATAAGTGCTAGAGCATGTTGCTGAGGTTTATAGCGCGTCAATGATTTGCCAGTGGCAAAACGAATGAGATTTTTCGCCAGCGGTAATCCTTGACGAACTGCATAAACACCCGATTTTGGTCGAGGCTCACCTTTGAGGGTAGCTGCATCGCCCGCAGCAAAAACACAGCCATGAGAGGTGGATTGTAGATGTGCATTAACTTCAATAAACCCATCTTCGCTGAGCGCTAAGCCACATTCTCCAGGCCATGAGGGAATACTAGCGCCAGTTGCGAATACCATTGAATCTGCGGAGTAGTTATTGCCATTTTCACAAACTGCGATATTTTCTTCGAATGCAGAAACAGCAGTCTCAAGAATGACTTCGACGCCTCGTTTCTCTAGTTCTGATTTTGCGAATTGACGAACTTTATGATTGTGCAAAGAAAGTAAATTCGTATCGGCACTTATAATTTTTATTTTTAATAGAGAAGTATCTGCTGATTTAAGTTGTAATTCTTTCTGGATACGAAACTGAGCAGCAAAAGCAA
>Ga0206683_10000806_pt1 | contig 22078 bp, 21 predicted proteins | sample M280m12015metaG_FD_155483 | JGI IMG/M metagenome (GOLD analysis project Ga0206683, IMG submission 155483) | Ammonia-oxidizing marine archaeal communities from Monterey Bay, California, United States - M2 80m 12015 | ecosystem: Environmental > Aquatic > Marine > Intertidal zone | place: USA...
ACATTGACCCGATAGCAAAGGGAAATTCCGACAAAGCCCGCCTGAACAGTTCTGCGACCGTCGTCAGTGACAGGACCATTGTTGAAAATAATACCAACAGAAAACCTGCATCTGCTTCTTGCCAGGCCTTTCTATCACTCGAGCGCAGCATCCGCCACAGTTTTCCAGGTGTAAGTTGTCCCAGAGCCCTTAACAACCTTTCATAATATCCTGAGATGAATGCGATGGTGCCACCAGAAACACCCGGCACACTCTCTGCTGCACCGATAAGAAAACCAAGTAAAGCAACCTGGAACCATTGCCTAACCGACTTCAACGCTTACCTCCTAGGAGAGGGACAAAGCGCACCTTCTCCAATACCTCAGTCCTGAACCCGTTTTCTTCACGCTGTATCAGCGTCAATTCCTGGTTTCCCGGGGTACCTACAGGTACCATCATACAACCCCCGGGACTGAGCTGAGCAACCAGCTCCTGCGGAACCACTCGCGGTGATGCCGTGACCATGATGGCATCAAAAGGCTGTTTTTCCGGCCAACCTAACTGACCATCATCATATTTATATCGGATCTGGCTCAAGCCCAGCAATCTGAACCTGCTGATTGCCTTTTCCAATAAGCCGGATATTCTTTCTACGGTCGAGACCTCATCAATCAACTGAGCCAGAATAACCGTCTGATAGCCTGAGCCTGTACCAATCTCCAGTACATTCTTCGGTCGACCCAAAGACAGGATTGCCTGAGTCATTCTGGCAACAATATAAGGCTGTGATAGGGTTTGGCTGTAACCAATGGGCAGCGCTGTATCTTCGTATGCCCGGTGCGCAAGCGCCTCGTCTACAAACAGATGTCTGGGCGTCGAGGCCATCACGTCGAGTATGCCCTCATTGCTGATACCTTGGTCTCTTAATCTGTCGGTCAGTCGATTACGCGTCCGCTGGGATGTCATTCCAACCCCGGACAGATCTATTTTAGCAGCCACTGCCCGACCCCCCGTCTCGTACCAGTTCCCTTAAGACACTGGTTGCATAAGCACCTGGTGGCAGAACAAACCTGATTTGCCAATCTCGTCCGAGACAGTCCCAGCTCATTTCTCGCAGCACCAGCTTGTAGTTTCTCAAGCCAGACCTGATGCGAAAGCCCCTCAAGCCGGCAACCCAGTGCGCGCAATATTCAGGTAAATCCAACTCACCTGTCTGCGGATCTCTGGAAAGTCCAAACAGGACGCCCTGCTGTTCATCGCCTATGGATCGCCAGCCTTGCTCTGCTATCTGCCTGGACAAATTCACATTAAACAGATACGACCGAGCTGCAGAGAGCATCAGATCACGTTGCTGGCAGTGCCGTCGTTTACCGCTCATTAACAATTCAGCCTGCCTCAGATTATTCATGCTCCGTCCGAAGCGCTGTTCACCAAAATAATTAGGCACACCTTGAGACTTTATTGTTTCCAATTTCCTAGTCAGGTCACCACTAACATCGCGCAACCTGATAACAAAACGATTTCCATACAAATCGCCCTTGCGGATTTTACGAGAGGTTCGATCAACAGCAAGAATCTTAACCTGGTCATCCTCCAATCGATCCCATTGACTCACTTGTTTACCCGGCAGGTAACAGCTAAAAGCTTGTTCGGTAATGGCAAAACGATCCTTCCGGCCAGCATAACCTACATCCTTAACCGTCACATTAGCCGTTTCTGCTATACATTTTGCCAGCCAGGCGGTATTCATATTAGTTTTTCTGAGTCTCAGATAAACGTGTTCTCCATGCGATGTGGCTGCAATGGACTGCTCTACAACCATGAAATCTGAAGGCTGACTCTTAACCCGTGCAAGCACGCTGGGCAGATCATGGGCGTAACCAAACTGCAGCGAAAAACTCAAGATTCTGACTTAAGTAGAACGACCGCCTGAGCGGCGATGCCTTCGCCGCGTCCAGTAAAACCCAGCTGTTCGGTTGTTGTTGCCTTAACACTGACACATGAAGCGTCAATACCCAGGTCGATCGACAACACCAATCTCATTTGATCAATAAATGCAGCCAGCTTAGGTCGTTCAGCAATTACCGTCATATCCGCGTTCGACACGGTATAACCCAGAGCGCGAGCCCTGGCGGCAATGTCCACCAGTAATTTTCTGGAATCAATACCTGCAAGAGAAGCGTCGGTATCTGGATAGTGACTGCCTATATCTCCCAGAGCCAATGCGCCTAATATGGCGTCACACAGAGCATGAATCAATACATCGCCGTCAGAATGAGCAATAAGCGCCCGGTCAAACGGAATATCCGTACCACCAAGCCGGATAACCGAGGCCGAACCCGGCACGTCGAGCGCGTGAACGTCATAACCCTGGCCCACCTTCATGGTGTTCTCCGGCTCTGAAGAATAGCCTGCGCCATAACCAGATCTTCAGAAGTGGTGATTTTAATATTATCCGAATGGCCCTGGACCAATTTAGGTTGAAAACCCAGCATTTCGATGGCCGAGGCCTCATCAGTGGCATCAGGAAACTGGGTTAGTGCCTGCCTGAGCATACCAAACCGAAAGATCTGTGGTGTTTGGGCAAGCCAAAGCTGTGACCGATCTAGCGTACCCACTATATGCTCATCCCTCGCTTGCTTAACCGTTTCTTTTATGGGTACGCCAAGGCAACCCCCTACCGAGTGTCCATCCACAGCCGCAATCAGCGCCTGAATATCTTCTCCACGTAAACAAGGTCTCACACCATCATGGACCAACACAAAGGAATCTTCGTTAGCGTTCACCGTCTGCAGCGCACTCAGCACTGATTGAGACCGTTGTTTACCGCCCATTACCGTTCGTAAAGGATAATCAAAGGTCAGCTCAGAAAAATACCTATCCGCGACATTCAGGGCAACGATTATTTCTCTGGGTTGATGGGCAGCCAGATTGTCCAGAGTGAATTGCAGAATTGCCTTCCCACCGACAGAGAGATACTGTTTGGGCACCTCGGCCCCCATCCTGAGACCGAGGCCTGCAGCAGGGATAATACAGGTAAACTGGTCAAGAAGAGACATACTGACCTCGCCTGCACTCAATCGTTAACCAATAAAATGAACGTCTCATCCTCTTTGATAAGTCCAAATTCGGTCCTGGCGCGTTCTTCCACTGCATCTAAGCCCTCTCGAAGATCGATAATCTCAGCCTTAAGAACCCTATTACGAATTTTTTTCTGTTCATTTTCTGCCAGCTTCATATCCAGTTGATGCGTCAGGGCATCAACATGAGCAAAACTGCCTTCTCCGATCCAGAATCGAGCCTGCAAGTAAACAGTCAACACCACCAGAATCGCTATAATGAGTTTAGACGCCAAAGTCGTACTCCATCCAGTTCTCAGTTCTCAGTGCTTAAATTCGCCAAGGCCTTTATATACTGCCTGACAGCGGTCTTCAATCCGCAATAACCTGTTGTACTTTGCCACGCGATCAGAGCGACATAAAGACCCTGCCTTTATCTGGCCTGCAGCCGTCGCCACCGCCAGATCAGCAATACAAGTATCTTCAGTTTCACCGGATCGATGTGATACGACCGTACCATACCCGGCTTTACGTGCTACCTGCATTGCTTCTAGTGCCTCTGTCAAAGTACCTATCTGGTTCACTTTAATGAGGATCGCATTGGCAACTTTAGCATCTACCCCCTGCTGTAAAATAGTAGGATTGGTAACAAACAAATCATCACCGACTAACTGACAGCGCTCACCCAGCGATGCCGTCAGGTATTGCCAGCCCTGCCAGTCGCTTTCATCCAGACCATCTTCAATGGACAGTATGGGGAATTGATCTACCAGATTTGCCAGATAGTCGGCAAATTCGTTACTGGTAAACTGCCTGCCTTCACCTTTCAGGTGATACCTGCCGTTATCAAAAAACTCTGATGCAGCACAATCCAAAGCCAGAAAAACATCCTTGCCCGCTTCGTAAGGTGTCGACTGTATCGCTTCCATTATGATTTCAAGTGCATCTTGATTACTATGCAGATTGGGAGCAAATCCACCTTCATCACCAACGGCTGTACTCAAACCTCTATTCCTGAGAACCGTTTTCAATGCCTGAAAAATCTCAGCACCACAACGAAGCGCTTCGGAAAAACTCTGTAAGCCAACCGGTTGAATCATGAATTCCTGAATATCCACATTGTTATCAGCATGCTCGCCGCCATTTAATATATTCATCATCGGCACTGGCATACTGTATCGACCGCCAGTGCCATCCAGGTCGGCATAATGTTCATAAAGAGGCTGTTGCTTCACTCTGGCCGCTGCTGCAGCCACAGCAAGAGAGACCGCTAGTATCGCATTTGCCCCAAGCACCTCTTTATTCTCGGTACCATCGAGCTCTATCATCAGCTGGTCTACTTCATACTGGTTTCTAGCATCCTTTCTTAACAGCTTCTCTCGAATAACCGAATTCACATTTTCGACAGCTATCAGCACACCCTTGCCGCCATATCGCTGCGGATCTCCATCACGCAATTCAACAGCCTCCCTTGAACCCGTTGACGCACCTGACGGTACACAGGCCATGCCAACTTCACCAGACAATAATTCAACTTCGGCTTCGAGGGTCGGGTTTCCTCTTGAATCAAGGATTTCCCGTGCTCTTATATCTCCAATTTCCGACAACTTATATCTCCAAATACGCTATCCGTGACAGACAACTACCAGTCAAGCACTCTGGCAGATACTATTTCTTAACAATGGCATCCAATTCCAGTAAAGTTTCCAATAGTGAATGCAACTGACCTAAAGGCCATGAATTTGGGCCATCGCTCAATGCCTTTTCAGGGTCCGGATGGGTTTCCATGAATAGTCCATGAACACCCACTGCGGTCGCCGCCCGGGCTAATACCGGGACCATTTCTCTTTGCCCCCCTGATGAAGCGCCCTGCCCTCCGGGCAACTGCACACTGTGGGTGGCATCGAATACAACCGGACAACCGGTCTCCCTGAGAACAGGCAGGGAGCGCATATCTGACACAAGATTGTTGTAACCAAAACTCGCGCCGCGCTCGCAAACCATTATCTGCTCGTTCCCTGTGGCTTTTGCTTTACCAACCACATGCTGCATATCCCAAGGCGCCAGGAACTGACCTTTTTTTATATTAACCGGTAATCCCATAGCGGCTACTTTCTGAATGTAATTGGTCTGCCGGCACAGAAACGCAGGGGTCTGCAGCACAGAGACAACATCTGCAACTTCATCAAGCGGCGTATCTTCATGAACATCGGTCAATACTGGGACACCGATCTGGGTTCTGACCAACTCAAGTACTTTTAATCCCTGATCAATGCCTGGCCCCCGATAACTTTCCACCGAAGAGCGATTAGCTTTATCAAATGACGCCTTGAAAATAAAAAAGATGCCAAGATTCTGGCACATGTCACGAAGCTGCCCAGCGATATCCAACGTTAACTGCTCAGACTCTATGACACACGGTCCAGCAATTAAGAACACGGGTGAACGCTCGGTAACCTCAAACCCACAAAGATTCATAATATTATTACCTAAAAAAAATGCATGTTTACAACTAACATTCTCCTACCAGTGACTACCTTTAACTTACCTGCGGCTATCTTTAACAGGCCACGTTCATTGATCCCTATATTTCAATCAATCTATATTTCTCACTGTTATCGGATCAGTTAACGGTTTCTCTATTTAGTAACGAATGATAGGCCCAATTCGCCTCAATTCCGACACTTCAATTTACCTAGACTCCTGTTCAGCCAGAGCCGCTTGAACAAAGTCGGTAAACAGCGGGTGTCCTTCTCGGGGCGTCGAGGTGAATTCCGGATGAAATTGACAGGCTACAAACCAGGGATGATCAACAAGTTCGATGACTTCTACCAGGGATTGATCTTCCGATGTACCCGCCACTCGTAGCCCGGCCTGTTCCAGCTGAGCGATAAACCGAGGGTTAACCTCATATCGATGTCGATGTCTTTCCTTTATCAGTTCCGAGCCGTAAACCGCTCTTGAAATAGAACCTTGAGACAACAAACAAGTCTGTTCCCCCATTCGCATTGTGCCGCCTAAATCTGAGTCTGCATCTCTGGTTTCTACAACCCCCTGCTCATCTACCCATTCAGTAATCAAACCAATGACCGGGCTGACTGCCCCAGGCTCAATTTCTGTGGTATTAGCACCGGGTATTTCAGCTACATTTCGGGCGAATTCAATAATGGCCGCATGTAACCCATAACAGATCCCTAAATAAGGAATCTTATTTTCTCTTGCGTACCCTGCTGCCGCTATTTTACCTTCAAAACCTCGATCTCCGAATCCCCCTGGGACCAAAATAGCATCGGCTCCAGAGAGCATGGCTGTACCTTCTATTTCCACCTGCTCCGAATCAATAAAATCGACCTTTACTTTAGTTTCAGTATGAATCCCGGCATGAATCAGGGCTTCATTAAGTGATTTATATGCATCGAGAAGATCCATATATTTACCCACCATCTTGAGACAGATTTCATTCTTGGGATTCATCTGCAGTTCAAGCACCCGCTGCCAGTCTGAGAGATCAGCGCGTGGTACTTCAAAGCCCAGTTTCTCCACGACGATCTCATCCAGCCCTTGCTGAGCAAGCAGAGCTGGAATCTGGTAGATGCTGGATACATCCTGCAACGGGATAACTGCCTTGGGCTCAACATTGGTGAAAAGTGCAATTTTATCTCGAGCCGATTCGGGAATTTCATGGTCAGATCGAACAATTAATATATCGGGCTGAAGGCCTATTGATCTTAGTTCTTTAACAGAATGCTGGGTTGGTTTAGTTTTGGTTTCACCGGCAGTTGCAATATAAGGTACCAGCGTCAAATGCATCAACATGGCCCGAGAAGAACCCAATTCGAAGCGCAGTTGGCGCGCGGCTTCAAGGAATGGCTGAGATTCAATATCACCTACCGTTCCGCCAATTTCAATGATTGCAACATCGCAGTCTTTGGCCACTTCAAGGACTCTGGACTTTATTTCATCAGTTATATGCGGGATAACCTGAATGGTTGCTCCCAGGTAGTCACCACGCCGTTCCTTGGCTATCACATCTGCATAGACCCGGCCGGTGGTGAAATTATTATGGCGGGTCATGTGAGTCCGAATGAATCGTTCATAATGGCCGAGATCAAGGTCAGTCTCCGTACCATCAGCCGTTACAAAAACCTCACCATGCTGAAGCGGACTCATGGTTCCCGGATCAACATTAATATAGGGGTCCAGCTTCTGCATGGTAACCTTCAAACCACGGGCAGCAAGAACGGTTCCCAGAGACGCTGCTGTGATTCCTTTCCCTAATGAAGAGACAACACCGCCGGTAACAAAAATCAAACGAGACATAAGACTCCCATCTTTTTAAGGATGAAAAGGCTTCACCCGAGATGGGTTTAAAGGTTAACACTCATCGGCTTTGCGCTCAATGAAATTAACAACAAAGAGACCGACCCATGCCTAAAAAAAAACATTGAAACGCCAGCCCGGAGATGGCTTATCGGCTGCGTAGGGCGTTGCAATCTGCTGATCGAATGACCAATCAGGAATAGCAGGGATAGCAATCAGCTGATCTTTACTGACCAGGACAGGCAAACGACTACGAATCCAGGAGGGCACCGATGCTTCTCTTAAGATGTCATTAATTTTCCTGTGTTGGTCGCGTAAAATGACCTCTCCGGCTTGTTTCAATCGTACCTGCGGCGTACCCAGGTTCATCGGCAGGCCACCCGTGTCCACCTTGTCTCTGGTTATCCGTATGTCCTCTATATCCAGAGTCTGAGCACCTTTCGGCCATTCAAAGGGTTGCCAATCAACTATGGCCTCTGTCTTAAGCAGGTAAATCCGTCCCTTAAACCGGCGATACTGGTAACCTTTGAGATTAATCAGGGGAGACTTATCAGGTTCTGCGCCCTGCATGTCTGCCAAGCCCTGTTTAAGATGCTTTCCCGAAGGTAAGGCCACACCCTTGTCCGATAATTGGCTGCGCAGCAGATTCATCGCCCGGGCTTCACCCAACGTCTTTAATGCCTGTAAAGAAATTCCTGACCGATCATCCTGAAGACTCTGAAGATCCTGGCGAGCCATTTGACGGAGTAACTGACGAGCCTGCACATCTCGGTGAAGGCCCGTTAACACTTTTGAGCTTATATCGGGAAACCGGGACGCCAATAGTGGCAGGACCCTGTTACGAAGGAAGTTCCTGTCGGCCAGATCAACCGCGTTACTGGGATCCTCAATCCAAGAAAGATTCTGCTCCAGGGCATAGCTTTTAATGATAGCTCTTGCAGTCCCCAGTAAGGGTCGACAAACCGTTGAATCTCCCAACCTGCGGGATCGTGGAATACCCGTTAAGCCCGGAGCTTCACTGCCTCTCAGCAAATTCAGGAAGGTGGTTTCCAGCTGATCATCTAGATGATGACCAAGAACCAGCAGGTCATGTCGATTCAAGACATTCTCAAAGGCCTGATATCGACTTTCTCGGGCCCTCGTTTCACTGCTGCCCGAGGCCGAAACAGTCACAGCAATTGTGGCAAAGGGAATTTGAAACTGCTGGCAAATATCAGCACAGTGCAATGCCCAGGTTTCAGATTCCGCCTGTAGACCATGATCTATGTACAGAGCCAGCATCTCCGGTCGATCAGTTTGATTCACCAACAGATGGAGCAGCACCGTCGAATCCATACCACCGCTAAACCCAACAACCCAACGTTTAATATCCGCCGAAAACAACATGGCAGAGGCTTCTTGATCCAAATCCAGATTAGCCACTTTCGCTAACTGCTCAGTCCGGTATAGTCGATACTCACTTCATCTCTACCGAACTTATCCCTTAGCGATTCAAGGAGATCATCATTTGGATTCACTCGCCATTCATCACCCAGCACTATTTCTGCACAGGCATTGGCGCTGGTGTAATGGATCACGACAGGACAGCCATTGCCGTGCCGCTCTTTGTATGGCGTCAGCACCTTAGCAAGGTCACCACTCAGGCAAGCTTCCGGAACATTAGAATCAATCCGAACTTTCAGGCTTTTCGCATATTTCCATCGCGCTTCCACTAGATCACAGATTTCACTTGACCTCATCCGCAAGCCACCGGAGTATTCATCAACACTGACAATGCCACGCACAACCAACAATGAATCCTTGCGGATTTTATCTCTGTTTTGTTCAAGCAGGTCCGAAAAAACAGAAACATCGAGCCTGCCACTGCGGTCATCCAGGGTGGCAAACACTATGACACCCCGCTGGCTTTTCAGACTCCGCACGCCCACTACCCAGCCAGCAACCGTTTGTTCGGACTGACTGGCTCTCAGCTCACTGATCCTGCAGCCAGCTAGATGCTTTAACTCTGGCCGATAGACGTCAATCGGATGACCCGTCAGATAAAGACCCAGGGTTTCTTTTTCCTTGGCTAGCCTTACCTGCATAGACAAGCCTTTTACCACCGGTCGAGACGGGTGGCTAACATGACCCTCCACTGGATTGAAACTACCGAACAGGTCGTCAGTTCCCGATTCGGTATTCCTGGCATCCTGCTCAGCCATCTTTACAGCTTCTTCCTGGTTAGCATAAAGCAGGGCACGTTTATAGTCGATCGGGCTACGCTGCTGGGCGCCCTGCTCCGACACCAATTCATCCAGCGAACCCGATCCAACTAAAGCATCTAGTGCTCTTCTATTGATTCTTCTTGGATCGACTCTCTTGCAGAACTCGAACAAATTACTGAACGGGCCATCGTTGTGACGAGCCTGAATAATTATATTTATGGCGCCTTCACCCAGCCCCTTTATCGCACCCAGCCCGTAAACAATGCGATTATCAGGCTTCGGCGTGAACCGAAACTCACCCTTGTTCACATCCGGCGGCGCCAGATGCAGCCCCATTTCTCGACATTCTTCTACGTTAGTTACAATCTTATCGGTGTTCTGCATATCTGCGGACATCACCGCTGCCATGAAATCTGCCGGATAATAATGCTTCAGCCAGGCAGTCTGGTAAGCAATCAATGCATAACAGACGGAGTGCGGTTTATTGAACCCATAGCCAGCGAATTTTTCCATCAAACCAAAAATATAATCAGCCTGCTTTTCGCTAACACTATTCTTCATCGCTCCCGCAATGAACACCTCTCTCTGCTGAGCCATCTCTACCGGTTTCTTTTTGCCCATGGCCCTGCGCAGCAGATCTGCATCTGCTAAAGAATAACCCGCTAATATCTGCGCTATCTGCATCACCTGTTCCTGATAAAGCATCACACCATAGGTATCTACCAGAACGTCTTTAAGGCTCGGGTGCAGATAATCTACTTCATCAATTCCGTGTTTTCGGCGAATGAAGTCATCTGCAAGCTGTAATGGCCCGGGTCTGAATAAAGCAACCAGGGCGACTATATCCGCGAACCTGGAAGGCTTAACCCTTTTCATCAAATCCTTCATTCCCCTCGATTCAAGCTGAAATACTGCCGTCGTCCGGGCTTCACGTAAATTTTCATAAATAGCAGCATCTTCAAGATCCAGCTTATCAATATCAACCTGAGGCTCTCCCGCTACCACGGCTCTGGCGTTAATCGATTTCACCGCTTTATCAATAATAGTCAGCGTTCTAAGGCCAAGGAAATCAAATTTAACCAGGCCCACCTTCTCCACGTCATTCATATCGTACTGCGTCATATGCGCGGCACTGGCTTCATCTTTATAAACGGGTGTGAAATCCGTTAATAGCGTGGGCGCTATAACCACGCCGCCGGCATGTCGACCTATATTTCGGGCCAACCCCTCCAGTTTATATGCCATTTCCATAATTTCTGCAGCTTCACTACTCTGTTCCACAAACTCAACCAGCAGCGGTTCTTCTTCCATCGCCTTAGCCAGAGTCATGCCAGGTTCAAACGGTATCAATTTAGATAATTTATCGGCAAGGCTATAAGGTTTTCCCTGAACCCTTGCAACATCTCGGACAACGGCTTTTGCTGCCATGGTACCAAAGGTAATAATCTGTGAAACTGACTCAAAACCATAACGCTCTGCTACATGCTGTATCACTCGGTCCCTGCCATCCATACAGAAATCGATATCAAAATCAGGTAACGATACACGTTCCGGATTCAGAAAACGCTCGAATAGCAGGTCGTATTCCAAGGGGTCGATATCCGTAATATTCAGAGCATAAGCAACCAATGAACCTGCTCCGGAACCCCGACCTGGTCCCACCGGTATATCGTTATCCTTAGCCCATTGAATAAACTCCATAACGATCAGAAAATAACCCGGATAACCCATGTTGTTGATGACACTAAGTTCAAATGAGAGTCGATCCATATAGGCCGCCCGCCATGCCTGCTCAGTTGGTTTTTTCCCCGCCGGGAAGGTACAAATTCGATTTTCTAGCCCTTCCATGGCTACATCTTCCAGAAACGTCTCCATCGTTTTTCCTGCTGGAACGGGATATTCAGGCAAGAACGACTTGCCCAGGATCAGAATAACGCTGCAACGCTGAGCGATTCGATAAGTATTCTCAATCGCCTCGGGTATATCGCTGAATAACTCAGCCATTTCTTCAGATGTCTTTAAATACTGTTCTTCGCTGTAGCGTTTTTCACGCCTCGGGTCATCTGCTGTTCTACCCTGGTGGATGCAGACGCGCACTTCATGCGCATCAAACTGAACTTTATGCAGAAATCGCACGTTATTGGTGGCCACCACAGGACAATCGGTTTCTCTTGCCACATCCAATGCAGCTGTCACGTAATCAGCCTCACCTGGCGCACCGGTACGCTGTAACTCAATATAAAACCGTTCGGGAAACAACTGTTGCCAGTAGTTTGTCCGACTGACGGCTTCCTGTAGATTGCCCGTGGCAATGGCCTTTCCAATATCGCCGTCCAATGCGGCGGACAGTGCTATCAGATCAGTGGACTCCTGCCTGATCCAATCTCGATTCAGGATTGGTTTTCCTGATTCCTGGCCATGGGTATAGGCTCTGGATAGTAACCTTGAAAGTCCCTGGTAACCCACTGAGGTCTGGGCGATCAGAACTAATGTTGACGGCGTGTCTTTATTATCCAGACCCTGAACTACGACATCACAGGCCACGATCGGCTTAATGCCCCCTTCTAGGGCTGCCTGGTACAACTTAACCAGTGCAAACAGATTGCTGATATCGGAAATCGCGACTGCAGGCATACCCTGCTGGCGAGTTTCAGTAACCAGCTCTTTAATCCTGACCATACCATCCGCGAGAGAATACTCGGAGTGAACTCTTAAGTGTACGAAAGGCAAAGTCATGGGTAATTCGCGGTCTTCACGAGGGCAACCGCTCCATCATATACGATGATGTCTCCGGCGAAAAACTGTTCTCCAAAATAGTTGATAATCATCAACCTTTCGACTCGCGCAAACAGGCAATCAGCCATTAGCAAGCCATTACTTAATGACTTCTGTTTATCGATGTTAACGCCGACTCCCTGGTCAGTGACGCTGACCAAACCGCCGTCGAGCACATCCCGGGCGAGAAGCCGTTAATGAGAGCCCTTAGCAAAAGCCCGCTTCCAGGCGAATTCCTGACTATAATTACACCCTGCCAGGACTTCCGGAAGACCCATGACGGCGCGGGGTACTACACCCGAATCATCCTTTCACCACCTGGTTAATCAGCAAAGCCAGTATGATCCAGACGCGAGGCAGGCGTTTATTCAAAAAAACAAGGCGTCTAAAAAAGGCCGGCGAATCGCGACTCAAGCGACACGTTGACGCATCACCGCGATCCGGAATTAAGCCCGGGTCCCTGCAAACGTTGCCTGACCAAAAGCACCCAGTTTGACGGTACCGGAGATATTATCGCCATCAACGGTGCCACTGCACTCCAACTTCATGGGCATCGGCTGGGTCATATCAATTACCCATGAAACATTATCGCCGTCAACGGTACCGCCGGAAAACTCCTGGCTCCCCTGCGGGCCATCCATAGAACCGGACAAGCTGTCGCCATCTGTTTTCAGAGTTAATACCGCATCCTGCGCTCCCATGGGAGAATTCAACTTTACAGCCCAACTTCCATCTGCACTCATAGTTCTATCCTTTCATTGCATTTCTGTCCCAAAATAGCCTATTGGCCCATCCTGCACAAGCAGTGCAATACAACTTGTCAGATGAACGGGTCTGGCGTAGCCTCCATTGATACAGGGAGCCTCCCATGCCTATATCCGCAAAAGAACAATGGCTGTTATCCAAACCCGCTATCACTGGCCAGAATGGTCTGGTTGCCAGCCAGCACTATCTGGCATCCGATGCAGGCGCTAAAATTCTTCAAATGGGTGGCAATGCAGTGGATGCGGCGATTGCCACAGGCCTGATGTTGGGTACTGTGGAACCCTGGATGAGCGGAATTGGCGGTGGTGGATACATGACCGTGTACCAAGCCAAACAAAATCGTGTTCAGATCGTTGAATTCGGTATGCAGGCACCACTGACAAGCAGTCCGGCAGATTATCCTCTGGCTGACGAGGGTACCAATGCCTCGGACTCATTTAACTGGCCCGCTGTTACTAACGATACCAATATTCATGGCCCTCTGGCCGTGGCCATCCCAGGGTACCTAAAGGGCATAGGGCTGGCCAGCCAGGCGTTTGGTAGCCTTCCGTTCAGCAAGTTAATCGAACCTGCCTGCCAGCAGGCAGAACTGGGCTTACCTCTGGACTGGTACAGTTGCAGCAAAATAAACCAGTTAGCTAGAGGCCTTCGCCAGTACAAGACGACAACAGAGACCTATCTCAGCGATGGCCTACCCCCTGCTGCACATGCAGAAGGGCTGTTGAGTTATCTGCCTCTGGGTTCCCTGGCTACAACCTACCGGCAGATCCAGGCCGAAGGCCCTGAGTCTTTTTATACCGGAACACTTTCTCAGAAAATTGTCCAGGATCTGAACAATGCGGGTTCAAAAATCAGTCAGGAAGACCTCAACCAATACCAGGCAGTGATCACCGACCCCCTTTTTCTCAGATACAGAGAACATGATTTCTATGTGTCCGGAGAACTCACCGCCGGACCCAGTATCATACATGCGCTGACAAGGCTCAATTCTCTGATGCCTCAGCCACCAGACACCCCAGATGAAAATTCCTATCTTGCTTTTGCTGAATCACTCTATTCTTCCTATGAGAATCGCTTGCTTAATCTGGGAGCGGGTCAAGGCCATTCCGGCAACACATCTCATATCTGCTGCACCGATCAAGAAGGCAATATGGTATCTCTAACTCAAACTATCATGTCGGGATTCGGTTCTCGCATTATGCTGCCAGATTCAGGTGTGTTGCTGAACAATGGCATGATGTGGTTTGACCCAAGGCCAGGTGGGCCCAATTCAGTCGTTCCCGGACGAAAACCTCTATGTAATATGTGTCCTGTGGTCGGCAGAAAGTCAAACGGTGACTGGTTCGCTCTGGGAGCTTGTGGCGGGCGGAAGATCTTCCCGGCGGTGTTTCAACTCGCTTCCTTTATCATGGACTTCAATATGGATGCCGGCCAGGCTGCGCACCAGCCACGGATTGACGTCTCCGGCACTGAAATGCTTAGCATGATGTCGGATCTGCCTGAAAATGTTGCTGACCTGCTGAAAAGTCACTATCCGGAGCACCGAGTAAGAGCCAATGGCGTATCTCCTAATTTATTCGCGTTACCACAACTGATATTGCAATCAGAGGGCCAGGCCCAGGGCGCCTGCTTCATCCCTTCCCCGCATGCCAAGGTATCAGCGGCATAGCCAACTATTAGCCCCCACCTCGCTTCTGGCTGATCTGCAGCTTGATAACACCCTGAATCTGTTCCAGCTGAATAACCGGTGAAGTAACTTCAAAATCTTCTGGCGACGGATTAGCGACACCACTTTCTGAAATTCGAGCCACCAGCACCACTTCCGAGAAATCTTTCAGACTCATCCCGGGAAACATAGCCATTTCTTCAGTCAGTTGCACTAATGCCGGTAACTGCTCACTGGATAATTTACGTACCGCCAGGGGCATAGCAGGACCAGTCACGGCCCTGGCGAAAACGAAAACCGATGCTGGCCCTGAAAGCACAACTTCGGAAGACAATTCAACCAGCACAGACACCGATTTCATCTTTGCAGACTGTGCCGGTGAGTTGTTATCCGCGATCTCTCCTGAACCACCGGCATCACTTCCAGGGAGCTGTGCCAGTACCCGGCGAATCACAGCAGCACGCGAAGGTTCAGCAAATTCCACAGCATGCTGAAAATGCCTTTTCGCAGTCGCCAAATCGTTCCTCCGAAAAGCATCCATAGCTAGTATTTCGAGCATACTTACCGAATGAGGATTGATGGCCAGCACTCGATCTATGGCCTCTCTGACAGGCACGGTGACGACCTCTCCTTCAGCCAGAAAAAGCGCTTCAGCAAACCCTGCTGCAATATTTCCGTCCGCAGGGTACTTCAACCGCATAGAGTCAAATACAGAGACCGCCTCTGCAAACCGAGACAAACGCAGGTAAGACCGGGCAAGCATAAAACGAGCTCTATCGTTATCCGGCTTTCTCGCCAGAGTCTGTTCTAAAGCTTCAACCATAACGGTAACACTGGCTTCATCATTCGGGTCAACCGCACTGATGCGTTGTGCTGCCAACACATCTGATATGGCCCCTCTTGAAAGGCCTAAATCGGTATATATCAGCAATGCACAAAGGGGAACGAACATGGCTGCCATGAGCACGACCACCCGCCAGTCCATGGTTTTCTTAGACACGTCGACTGCCGATGCAGCGTTGACCTGAACTGCTGTATCAGGCGGGCCGTCTATATCACTGAGCAGGTTTTGCTGAAGCTCAACTATCTGCGCTTCCATCTCAATTGGATCAATCGCATTTTCAGCCAGTTGCTGTTCCAAAATGGTCGTTCTTTCACGGAACAATTCCAGATTAACGCGTGTTCGATCTACGCCTGCAGGACGTTTCACCCGAAACAGCGGAAACAGAACAAAGGCAACAGCAACCACCAGCAGTAGCAAAGCAGACAACCAGAAGGCGATCATGCTTTATCCTTTAACAATTGATCGAGTCGCTGTCGATCCGGATCACTCAGACTAACGCTGCGCTGTCCCTGCCTACGTCGAACCATGACAATACAACCTGCCATGGCCACACAAAAAACCATCCCTGGCGCTAACCAGAGAACCCAGGTTGAATAATTAAAACGAGGCTTGTAAAGCACGAAATCACCATACCGATGATGCATGAATTGCAAGATCTCAGCGTCAGTCTGACCTTCGAGTATCATTCGGTGGACCTCACGTCGAAGATCCTGCGCAATCATGGCATCTGAACCTGCCAGATTGGTGTTCAGACACTGCGGACATCGCAACTGCTCTATCAGGTCATAATATCTGACCCGCAGATCCTTGCTAGGAAATACATAGGCATCAATAGCGGCATTGGCTGCAGGTCCACTCATCAGAACAAAAACCAGCAGGTAACGAAAGATCTGCACTCAACTGCCTCCCGCCTGGCGATTTAACTCAGCAATCATCGGTGCGAATATGTCAGCCCAGACATGTTCATCGACAACCCCAACATGGCGATAACGAATGACGCCTTTGGCGTCCACAAGAAAGGTTTCGGGCGCGCCATAGACACCTAGATCAATTGCCAGCTGGCCATCATGATCGGCAATATTAAGTTGGAACGGGTTTCCATAACGCTGCAACCAGGCCAGCGCTTTGGCTGTATCGTCGTTGTAATTGATGCCGAAAACTGAAATATCTTCCTCACGACTGATACGCATCAACTGGGGGTGCTCTTGAACACAACTCGGGCACCAGGTCGCCCAGACATTCAACAAACTCACTTTGCCGTAGAGATCTTTTTCACTCCATGTCTTTGAAGGATCGCCTAATCGCGGCAGACTAAATGCGGGTAAGGACCTGTTGAGCATCTGTGAAGGTAACAGATGGGGATCTCGTAACTTGAAACCCAAAGCCAGGACGGCCACTAACAGCATAAAACCAAGCAGCGGCACTAGGAATCGTTTATCAACTATCATGCCAGGCTTGCCTGCACGGATGTCTCTGCTCTGGACTGCAGCTGCCGGGCCATTTTCAGCCTTCGATAGCGTTTATCCAAAATTGTCGTAAAACCGCCAATGGCTATCAGGATCCCACCCAGCCAGATCCAGCGCACCAATGGTTTCACATGGACTCGCACTGACCAGGCCTGGTTGCCGATGGGCTCCCCCAGGGCAACATATACATCCCGCCAGAAGCTGACGCTAATATCGGCTTCTGTCATGACACTCTGCGAAGCAGAGTACAATCTTTTCTCGGGGTACAGCATCTCAATTAGCCGGCCCTGTCTGCTAACCGCAATGATACCTCTATCCGCACTATAATTGGGGCCGTTAACTCTTTCCACGCCTTCAAACCTAAGGTCATACCCGGCTATCTGGGTCTTATCCCCAGGCGACATCAACAGGTCAAGTTCTTCACTCATAACTACCGTTGTAACAATCCCAAGCGCACTCACAGCTATGCCTATATGCCCTAGCCACATACCATAATAAGAAGGTGTCTGTTTCAGGAAACCGGCAAATCCTCGCCCGCCCTGACGGTAACGGGCATCCGCCAGCAAATTAACAATTAACCAGATGGAAATGAGGGAAACTACCTGAAACCACAAATTCCAGGTTGAAGTCAGCAAGCAAAAAATCAGGCAGACAAGCCCACTTATCAGCAGCCTTATCGGCTGCTTCCCGAAGAGAACCTCAGTTGCAGTCCTGCGCCATCGCGAGAAACTACTCAAAGCCATCAGCGCAATCAGCGGTAACATCAAGGGCACGAAAACCATATTGAAATAAGGCGGCCCTACTGAAATTTTCTGACCTGAGCTGAACCATTCATAAATCAACGGATAGATAGTGCCCAGTAAAACAGTGATTGCAGACACTGTCAGAATCAGATTATTAGCTAGAATAAAACTTTCCCGACTCAACCAGCCAAATCCAACATTGACGCTCATCTGCCCTGCCCTGATGCCATACAGCAATAACGAACCACCGATGACAATAATCAGATACCAGAGAATGAAAACACCCCGTTCGGGATCGACCGCAAAAGCATGGACAGAAGTCAGCACGCCGGAACGCACCAGAAAAGCACCCAGTAGACTGAAAGAGAAGGCAAAAATAGCCAGCAATACTGTCCAGGACCTGAATACACCCCGTTTTTCAGTTGCCGCAAGCGAATGTACCAGCGCCGTGGCAATCAACCAGGGCATAAATGAAGCGTTTTCCACCGCATCCCAGAACCACCATCCTCCCCAGCCCAGTTCATAATAGGCCCACCAGCTGCCTAGGGTTATACCCAAGGTCAGAAACGCCCAAGCGACATTGGTCCATGGCCGAGACCACCTTGCCCAGGCAGCATCAAGCTGGCCAGATGACAGACTGGCAATAGCAAAAGCAAAAGGTACGGATAAACCCACATAGCCAATATAGAGAAGCGGTGGATGAACGATCAATCCAAAATCCTGCAGCAAGGGATTCAGGTCAGCGCCTTCAGAAGGGAAAAAAGGCAAGGTCCTGTCAAATGGATTAGAAGTAAATATCAAAAACAAATAGAAACCAATGCTGACACTGCCCAGCACTGTCAATACCCTGGCACGCATGTCATCGGTTAACTGTTGACTGAACATGGCTACTGCCAGGGTCCAACTCGACATGACCAGGCACCAAAGCAGGAAAGAACCCTCGTGGGCACCCCAAACTGCAGAGATTTTATAATAAACCGGCAGCGCGCTATTGGAATTCCTTGCCACATAAGCAACTGAGAAATCATCACCGATAAATCCCTGGGCCAGACAAACAAAGCTGACCAGAGTGAAGACAAACATGCCCGCTGCCAGGGACCCTCCGGTGCGCATCAAAGCCGGCCTCCCCAGATAAACCCCAAACCCTGGCAACACCGCAAGACAGCAACTCATGGCCAGGGCGAGAATGAGCGCAAAATGTCCTAATTCAATAATCACGGCGGGGTTTTTTCCTGCTGAGATGCCATAATCTGGGCCACTTCCGGCGGCATATAATTTTCATCGTGCTTGGCAAGAATTTCATCAGCAATCAGGACACCACTCTCATCCAGGCTACCGCCTGCGATCACGCCCTGACCTTCGCGAAACAGGTCTGGCAAGATACCATCATACAGCACAGGGAACTGCGCAGACTGTAAGTCACCGACCAGGAAACTCACCTGCAGAGAGTCGGCTGCTCGTTGTATGCTACCCACTACCACCATACCACCCGCACGAATACGCTGACTAGTCGGTGCTTCACCAGCAACAACCTGTGCAGGAGAATAAAATAAATTAATGTTTTCGGTGAGAGCCTGCATAACCAGAGCAAGGGTTGCGCCTGCGCCCACAATCAAAACAACGATAAGCAATAACTGGTTTCTGCGATGGGTCTTCATCATGCCAAACTTCACGGTTTCACCTGCCTTTTGACTTTCAAATCGTATTCAAATTTCAATTTGTGCAGGGTCCGGCTGGATTTCACCAGCGCAAGCAAAGTCATCACAATCATAACTGCGAAGGTCACACCATAGGCACTCCAGACATATTCTGCATAGCCTCCCATGGCTAGAAATTCGGCGATCGACGTAAACCTCATCGCTGATTCACCAGTTGCCTTACCCAATCCTTGTTTGCCTCTGTTACCAGCACTTCAGTGCGGATACGCAGGATCCACAAAGCGAAGAACCAGCTGTAAAATCCTAGGATCATCACCACTAACGGCAGCCACATTTCTACAGGCATGGCTGGCCGCTCAGTCAGGGAGAAACTAGCTGGCTGATGCAAAGTAAACCACCAGTCCACCGAATATTTTATGATGGGCAGGTTAATAACTCCGATAACGGCAAGTATCGCTGCCATTCGTCCTGCAGCAGGCCCATTCCCGGCTGCATTGCGAATCGCTAATACACCTAGAAAAAGAAACATCAGAATCAGCGTTGATGTCAGCCTGGCATCCCAGACCCACCAGGTTCCCCAGGTTGGTTTGCCCCAGATTGCACCGGTTAGTAAAGCAACAAAGGTTAATGCAGCACCGATGGGTGCAACTGTTCGCATGGCTACATCAGCAAGTTTAATCTTCCAGATGAGGAACAGCGCCCCCATGCTGGCCATCATCACATAACTGGACTGAGACAGAATAGCAGCAGGTACATGGATATACATAATCCGAAACGAATCACCTTGTTGATAATCTGCCGGGGCTAACATCAGACCTGCATACAATCCTAGCGACAGGATCAGCACAGAAACCACCCACAGACCCGGCAGAATCAAACTACTGAAGCGATAAAAGTGCTTCGCTGAGCCAAGCTTATGTATCCAGTTCCACAGCCTAATGTTCATATCAATTACCTTTCACCAAAGCCTTGCCCGCGCGACTGTTGATTTTATCAGATTATTAAGCCGAGCAGGCCGATTAACGACTCACAGCCACTTTCAGACTGGCAGCTATTGCCAGGGGAAGGAACGTCAGCGAAAAACTCAATAGTGCTCCAAGCCATAAAAAATAAGCGTCTCCAGACGCGGGCGAAGCGATCGCCTGAGTGGCCAAGATCAGAACTGGAATCATCAGCGGCATGATGATCACAGGAAGCAGTGCGCTGCCCTGCCTTAAGCCCACTGTCAAGGCACCGCCCAGGGCTGCCAGCAGGCTGAGTATGGGGGTTCCCAATAGCAAGGAGAGCGCAACTTTTGGCATCCACTGACTGCTGAGATTCATCATGATACAAAGAAACGGGCTGAGGCAGACAATTGGCAAACCAGTAAACAGCCAGTGAGCACACACCTTCGCCAGGCTATTCAGCCAGACCGGCCCTGAACTCAGGACCAGTTGTTCAAGCGTCCCATCCTCAAAATCATCCCGGAACAAGCGGTCAACGGACAATAAGACTGCCATCAGTGCAGTAATCCAGATAAGCGCCGGGGCAAGCGTTGCCAGCAACCCCGGGGAAGGCCCAATACCCAATGGAAAAAGGGTCATAACGATCAATAGAAAACACAGCGGTTGCAGCCATTCTCCGGGGCTTCTCGCGGCAATGCGCAACTCTCGGTTGAGCACGTTTATAAACACGGCTGCAATTCCAGAGTATCGATGGGTTGGGTAATTGGTACAGCCTGATGGCTGGTCATGACCAGCCCACCACCGCTGAGTAGATGTTGCTCACAAATACCACTCAACAATGCAGCGCCTGCTTCATCCAAGGCACTGTACGGTTCATCCAGCAACCAGATAGGCCGTTTACTCAAACTCAACCTACACAAGGTCACTCGTTTACGCTGACCCTCTGACAGTTCTCTGCACAGGCTAAACCGAGTATCCTCAAGACCAAAGTCAGCTAATGCCCGGTAAATCTCGTCTCTGGCAACTGCAATTCCCTGGAGACTCAGGATAAAACTGAGATTTTCAAGCGGTGTAAGCTGCCCTTGTACTGCATATTGATGGCCAGCATAAATCAAGTGATGATCCTGCTGCCATTCAATCTGACCATCATAGTCGATGAAGAGTCCTGCAAGGATTCGTAGCAATGTTGTCTTGCCAGAACCATTAGGCCCCTTCAGATGCAGTATCTGGCCCTGCTCAAGCCGGAAACTGAGACCCGAAAATAATGTGCGTTGGTTCCTTTCACAGGCAAGGTTGCGGACATGGCAGAGAATTAAAGGTGAGTCAATCATGGTCGCCTAGTATACCCGCTCCGGGCCATCATTGGACGGCAGCATTGCCAGAAAAAATGGAATTGCGCTTCTATCCAGTTTTTTACCACGTCAGATTCCGGCCGTATCGGCCCAGAGCTATTGCCATAAATCCAGAAGCGCCCTCAAAACTGAATTCTTTCACTGAGCCGGCTTCTGCGGCTGGGCAGAACCAACCTTTTTTTTTAACTCGTCATTTCTCTACACTAACGCGCAATGAACCGATACCGTCAATCTCCGCATGTAATTCATCACCAACCTGTACTGGGCCAACCCCAGCTGGCGTGCCAGTAAAGATTAAATCAC
>Ga0206683_10000809_pt1 | contig 22042 bp, 18 predicted proteins | sample M280m12015metaG_FD_155483 | JGI IMG/M metagenome (GOLD analysis project Ga0206683, IMG submission 155483) | Ammonia-oxidizing marine archaeal communities from Monterey Bay, California, United States - M2 80m 12015 | ecosystem: Environmental > Aquatic > Marine > Intertidal zone | place: USA...
TTATTTTTTTTCTATATTTGATGAAAAAATAGAAAAAAGGTGTTCTCCCAGAAGGGTGCTCTATTTTTCCACCCGCACTCTAACGCTACTCCCACTATTACCTGTAAGTGATGAAAAGTAGTAGTAGTGCTGTGTCGGGTAGTTTTTTCCATGGGCAATAGCATCCTATGTTTTTAGGAGTAGTTTTTTCCATGGGCGATAGCAGCCTATGTTTTTACCTGTAGTTTTTTGCGACCCTCGTTTAGTGAGTAATAGCAGGGTCGCTGTGTCTATATACGGTCGTGTTAGCGCGCGGGTTATTCAAGAAAACTCGGTTTTTGGTTTATTATTGCGATTTTCTAAGAACTTATCAATGTTCGGGAATGTGAATTTTTGATCTAAGTAGATACCGGTTACAACGCCTAATAAAAACCAAAACATAATTTTAATGATCAGATACAGTTTATATACTCGTTTTATTAGTTTAAACACCTGGTCTTGCCGCACAATTGCCTTGGGTTGTTGGGTCCCATGTCGATATTGCACTCTATACACCTGTTCTGTATTTCTTCGAGAGGTTCTAGGTCGTAAACTACGTCCAAGAACTCTGCCAACAAACCCGTGGGTTCTTCGTATTCGTGCATCCAGTCCGTGTTGGACCAGTCGAAGGGTGTCTCCGGTGTTTCTACGGGAGGTAACATCGTAACACCGTAGTTTTCGAGACTGAATGTGTCGTCGATCAACGCTTCAATCTCCTGCTTCTCCTGTTCGCACAGGAGTTGAATTTCCTCCTCCTTCTCCTTTATCACTCGTAGGTTTCTTCGAGTGTTGCGCGCGTGGTTTCTCGAGTCCCGGGTACGGTTGTAGGTCGGTAGGTGATTTAAAGGGCGTTTCCCTAGTTTTGCGCGTCTTCTGTTCACCGTCTCTAGTCTTCGGATGTCCTTTCTGTTTTGTTTTGCCTTGAGGTGTAGTTTTTTTAACTCGGTTTGACAGTAGTCGTTGATCTCTTTGACCAACACCGGATCGCTGTTCTCGTCGAGTTCCAGTTCGGTGACGGTATTGTACCCAAAACGGTGGTACCGCTTAAGAAAACTGCGGATATGTTCGTCGCGATCACCGAGAGGGTGGTTTAGGAGTTCCAACATGAACTTGTGGACTCGTTTGACGGTAGTGTACTTGCACCAACCTTGTCGTCGCAAACGCTCGGTCTGTTTCTGCTTCAGTTTAGAGTACTGAGTTATGTTGTGGTTAATTGCCATTATTTCCGCCTCATGTGCCGACATCGTTCTGAAATTTTACAGGTGATTTTAGATTAATATTTGCAATGTTTGTGTTGATTTGTTAAGAATAATTTCGATGGGAAGTATGTTAACATTAATTTCGGTATTCGTACCGGTACGATTGAATTGTTCGCGATGTTTTACATAGAACCAGGTCGGGCGTCTAAAACTAGGTCGAAACTAGGTCGGTGTGTGCGTGATTCTAGGTCGGATCTAGATTCGCGCCAAATAGATGTTTCATGATATATAAGTGTACCTCAAATAAATAAATGGAAGCAAGAATTCGCGAATTGGAACGGCAGCTGGAAGACTGTTTGAATTCCCGCAAACGAAGTACACCTGTCGATTTGGACGGAATGAATGGTAATAACATAGTATCTAGTAAGAGGAAGCGTGTAAAAGTCAAACGCTTCAGCCAGGATTTAAGCATGGTCTCTAAACGATTAATAGAGAAAGAATGGATCAAATTAAAAAGAACCATGTTTGAGATCATAATGAGAGACATTCGAGGGTTAAACGGCGTCGTGCTTAAGAAACCAGAGCTAGTGAAGGATTACATCGAACAAAACGAAAAAGGAGCAATTTTACGAATTTTCGGGGTTAATCTAAAAAAGTTGACAAAAGAAAAAGCAGTAGAGAAGCTAGCAGCACTTGTCAGAGCTCTACAGCTGCTATCTAATGGTAAAATAAAGAATGTTCATGAATTAGCTGACAGTATTTACAGTGGTATAGTATGGAAACGCGGCGACATTCGAGCATCGCTGGACGAGGAGAATTCATGGGAAAAATACGACGGTACAGTGTGGAAGAAGTTATCATTAAAATTCTAACTATTTAACTAAACGGACTTTATTAATATATGCAACCCTATATTCTACACTACGGTTCTGGAACCTGCTGTATTTGTCTCGAGGAGATAAGCTGTGGGTTTAAATTGAGTAATTGTAAACATTATTTTCATCCATATTGTATTACAACCTGGTTAAAGGAAAACGACACTTGTCCAATATGTAGAGCGGATGTTTACAAATCGAATAAAACATTGTATAATTATTTATTTGGAACAGAATAAATGTTCCGTCTCACTGTCCGACGTATTCGTCCTATTTATGCAACAACGAAAATTGCGAGACCTCATGAAATGGCAGAGGCAGAAGAAAGGGATCTATGGGAGAAACAACAGTCTTCATTCGAACAGTATCCTAAACCGAAATCTCCTCCCCATGGGCGTTAATATCGTAGGCGAATTGTTCGGATGGTTTGACAAAATTATCGAACGATTCGATTTTAGACTTGCGCCAATGAATTAAGGGACCAATATAAAATCCCGGCTTACCACGGAATGACGGTGTATGATCAAGTTTCCCCATGTTGTAACGAATTGCAGTGCATTTATAATGGATATGGTTGTCCAAATTGCGAATTATATCCTCATACGGATAATCAGGATAAAAATGTCGTCGTAGGGCATCTATCTGTTCTATCATGGACTTCGATTTACGTTCATTATCGAAATATTGAATAATATATCGCCCGGTGTTTGTCTTGTTCTTAATTTGTTTTAATAGTTGTCCAAAACGTTTCGCATGTTCCTTTTGCCATTTCCTATGTTTCGTATACTCTTTAATTACGGGCAATAACTCTACTTTGCAAAGTTTGCCACAATCTGCCAAGACTTCCAATCGAGTCAATAGACTGTCCGGTGATACAGACCAGTTTTTTACACGGTCTGCGAGTGGTATTGCCGCCACATGATAATAGAGTATATCATTTGCTCGATATGCCTTCGCCCATACCTTTTTCAATGTTGCATCATCCTTTTCAATCGGATATCTAGTCGTTAAGTATTCGTAATATTCTTTATGGTAATTTATTGTGCCATCGGAATTATTTTTTAAAGGACTCCACTCTTGTTTCACCGTAGAAGGTGGAATGTTTGTAGAATTCAAACGCGTTATATGTATATCTTCATAATACATGTTTTTTTAAACAAAAATTATACCTTTAATAGTGCTAAATTTAAATCTTGTTCAATAGCTTCCAATTGCAACACATAAAATTCTAGGTTGCTTAAATAACCCGTAGCATAACTCTGAAGCGTTTTCTTCCAGTCTTCTAGCCAGCTTAATCGTTTCGATTTTAAATCTACGGTACATGGCTCTAAAGCATTTGCTATACTAGCTATAGGAGGAAATATCCCATTGTGTCTCTGTTTTGGACAGATTGTAATCCCTGGGACACCCTTACGTTTGCTTACCAATCTACCATTTACTATAGGGATACACATGATGTCGCTGTCCACCTTAACCCAGCACCATTTTTCTGCTTGAATGTCATGTTCGTAATCTTTAAAAATCTGTGCTACCACCTTACCCATCCCTCCCCGTTTCGCTGCACTTATAATGCTATCCTTGCTCAGAGAGTGAGCTTGCATCTGTGCCAATTGCTGACTAACATAGTATTTAACATTCAGGATACTTAGTGCCTTCGCAATATATCCAGAGGTAACAATAGCACCAGCCCATACCGCTGAGATGATTCCAGCCATTTAATAACACGAGACTGTGTTTTATATTAATATATATCTATTTAAAGATACTTGAGGATTATAATGATTGTAGTATTCATTATCGCGTGCGCTACCTACAGTATTGCACATGTGATAAAAACAGTGCCTAAGATTAAAGGCGCTGCTCGTACTGTTGTACCAGTGTCGGAACATCGTCTAAGAGAATTCTTCGAGGTTCTACCGTAGTTTGCTTATACCCAAACCACTTCACTTCGAAGAAAATGCCCCTTCCCTTCTTAAACCTTCGGAGAATTTTCTCTATGCCGAAATATTGTTTGCCGCCAAGGTTTTGGATGTTCATCTGAATTCGAGGTTGCGGGGTACGCTTCGAACGCCTCTTCTTTGGAGTTGTAGGTACCGGTGCAGTCTCCTTTGGTTCAATAGGTTTTAACGAACGTTTCAGGTGATTAAACCGGTTGCGTGCGTCTCGGGGGTTAACCTTCGTCATTATCATGGAGTACATCGGTACAGTCTCGCAATAGTTTACCTCCTTTGCAAGAGTTAATGTGAATGGGATCAAATCGTTTGCTTTCTCGATCGCATCCTTTGTACGTCTACTGAACGTTGTGACAATAATCCCGTTGTCTTTAACTCTGTCTGCCGCCCACAGAAGGTCGAACGCGGGATTAAATCCGTCTTGGTGTATCTCAGGAGTTCCACAGTAGTCGAGGTATATTATATCGTAGGTTCCAGACAAACGCGGTAACACAGTTGTGCTAATACCTTGGATGGAGAAAACGTGCCCATTTTTGCGCGCCTTATCAATAACATCACCGTCAGTATTGATTACGACAATGTTTTTCGGTTGTGCACCATGCTGTACCAGTGTAGTGCTTGATAGGAGAGTCTCTGCATCGATAACTACTGCTGTGCTATCTTTGTTTACATAACTAGAAATAAATGTATTCATAGTACGCTTCATCGTACTGTTTGATTTGGCGGCGGTGTCGTAAGGCATGATTTCTGTTGATTAATAATTATTAATGTTATTATTATTATTATTATTAAAATTAATAATTTTTATCGGTACCCTACTGGCAAATATACTACCTAGAACCTAGAACCTAAAACTAGGTCGAGCTAGGTCGAGTTAGGTAGGGAAAATTAAAATTGTAGTATACACTATTTATATTATAATTTTTTTTATTAAAAATGAAAACGTGTAGTAAATGCAAGGAGAATAAGCCTCTGGATTGTTATTATCGCAAAAGAAATCAATGTAAGGATTGTCGGAGGACATACAAAAGGAAATTGCGTACAGCAAACCGTGAACAGAAAGCAGCGTATGACAAAAAATATCAAGCGGCAAACCGAGATAAAAGAAACGCACGTGACAGACTACGCAGGAAAACCGACCACGTATATGCAACCACCGAGCGATTAAGAAGTCGAATGCGTAGTTGGTTAAAAGGAAACAAATCTGCACCCACACAAAAATTGATAGGATGTACCTTCGAAGAATGCAACCAATGGTTAGAGCGTCAATTTGTCGATGGTATGTCCTGGGAGAATAGAGACAAGTGGCACATAGATCATATGATGCCGTTAAAATCATTCAACGTACTGGACCCGGAACAGCAGAGAAGAGCATGTCACTATACAAACCTACAGCCTTTGTGGGGACCAGAAAATATATCCCAAGGAAGTAAAATAGTGTACGATATGATATGGAGAGAGCATTGGTACATTAAGATTGATGGGGAGTATGTGAGTCGCCTAGATCTAGGTCGCCTAGGTCGAACTAGGTCGCAACGCATTGTTAATTCTAACAAAACAATTTCAAATACTATATAAATAAAAAAATAATTAAAAAACATTATATAAACAAAATGTCCCGTGCAAAAGAGATATTCGAACGCACGTTCACAGACAGGAACACCGCAAAAAAATCATCCGTACAGAATGAGAGCGACGACGATTCTTCAAAAGAAGAAGAGAAGATTCGTAAACACAAGCGTGAGAAGAAGAGAAAGCGTGTGCAGAAACCGAAACCAAGGGGAGGGAGAAAAGAAGTCTCAGCGTTTCAAATTCGTACAATTCCTCCTATGGAGAGAGTAACCTCAACAAAGTACCCTGAGATCCTTACCACGGACTCCGAATTTACGAGTGCGGAACCTCAAAACGAGTTGGTTTTGGCAAAGTCTAGGTTCTTTGACAAGAAATCAACCTCCCGGGTTGAATACGATCACGTCAAACCGTGCGACTACCCCTTCTTAAGACATATGTTGCAGAGAAAACCAGAGAAGCAGTTTGACATGCACCAATGCAATGATCGTGAACGATTAAGGGCAAACCAACAGGCAATCTCTCGAAATTACGAGGAGTCGCGTTTACGACCTCCGATTGGATCCGAGCGCGAATGTCCTATGGGTTGCGACTGTGAAGGATTGAAGATCACGAATGCAAAGGACAAAGCGTTCATTCTCGTCGAGTTCCTATTACCAACGGAACAGAAACATTACGAAGACACCGGTGATTTACCATCGGAGACTCGTCTCTGTTTGATGTGCAAGCGAAAGGAAATCGCCCGCGCGTGGTGCAATGTACGAGCAGATAATATGGGTGTGAAGCGAGACATAATTCTCCCAGATTATCGTAACCTGATCAATGTTGAAGGTGAATACAGTCTGTCCGATTGTATTGTGACTTCGCGTTATGTCTGGGAAGGCATCTTGGACCCTATTGTCCTTCATAAACGTTCCGCGTACCGTTTAATCGAGAAGAATGGCATTCCATATTATGAGCAATGGCGAATGAAATATCCGCAAAAGAATTCAGAGCATTTTTTCGAAGCGCCCCTACATCAGTCATCGAGGACGGTGTAGGGGAGATATATCCGTTCCTCGATAATTTAAACGAAACTCTTCATCCTCACTTTGCCGGGACAAAGTACGAGCAGTTGTTTGTAGGCAACTTTGTGGATAGAGTTCAAACCTTCGATTTATCCCAATGGCGATCAACTGGTTGGAATCCTGTTGGATTGATATCTGCAAGTGAAGATCACCGAATCTATTGTACCCTTGGTTACCACATGGGTTTGATTTCGGAATTGATGTCCTCCAGTCAGGTTACTGTGGAGGTTAGTTACTTCCTGGCACTGTATATGGATCAACACATTCCTCTGATGAACCATATCGTCGATACGAACAAATATTCCGACGAGTATTTGTGTAGTGATTTCGGTGAAGGCGCCGCAATTATGACCTACGCACCATCTCCAGATAATTCTTTCCACGAAGGTCTAATCCCGAATGTTATCAATTACATCGTGGATTGTTCCTTCTGGAGCGATATTCGAAGCAAAACAAACCCCATTGTTCATATCTTGAGCAAGGGACTACCACAACGATGTCAAATTCGTAATATGCGCGAAATCCTCAACAAATATTCCCGTAAGCACGAAGTGGTGTACCGGTTTATTCACTCATGTTTGTTATGTTCGTTATTGGGAATGTACAAGACTTGTAGTTACCGTCCACCGTTGAAGGTTAGGATGCGGGTGTACAAGAAGTTAAAGAACATCAATAAACTCGAATTCCTGTCCTGGATGCTTCAAGAGCATCAACAGTTGTTGTTCTATGTGATAAAGGAGTTCCTAGTGTTCGCGGTCCGAGATATTCCTAGTATCTACGATGAGATCAAACGTCGTTATTATTGGGATAAATTTGAGGGTTGTGTATCAAAAGCGATGAATACTGTTCGCAAATGCACGTTGGACTCTGATCATATGATGCGTTTTGATGGTATCGAGCAGCAGTTGATATGCATAAACAAACTCCAAGTTCACCATTTGTTTCGTCCTAGTAAGCAATTGTTCTGTAATGTGGTATTACAGGAGTGTGAGAAAAGCGACGATGTAAAACTGGTGAATTACAAACGCAAAGAGTTCCCTCTAGAACATCGTGATCTTATGTACCAAATGGCAATTCGTACTCAGTTGAGTCAAAGTACCTCATTTGAATGGTTAAAGTATTTCGGTGTACCAAACGATAAAATCGAGAAGATTCTTCAGATTCAGGAGCAGTATGTATCCGATGGTACAAAGGGTCCATTGAAGACCTTTTTGAGTACACTGACACGATATGAGTTTGAAGCAGCACGAGATTTATGCGAGGTGTTTGATCGTAAGTTTAACGTGCGCATATTCTCTCTCCCTTCTCATGTGTACATCAAGCAGTGTCAAGCGTTGCGAATGAAGTATAAAATTCCCGACGGTAGGGAACTACCAGAGCACGCGGGTCGTACGTACGTATGTATGGAATGCAAGCAATTCAAAGGGTTTATCACAAAACATGAACGCAACAAGATAGTAAACCTGTACGCGTATGGTCATTCCAAGATATTGATCGACGACGAAAACATGGATTTGTACTGTGGCAGGCGTTCGGACAAGATTGATAATAAGAAACGAAACATCCCTGTCCCAGAGTTTTCTTCCTTTATGGACGTCGATTTACAGCAGATCACCGCGGCAAACGACCTCCGGAATAAGAAACGAGAAGCAAAGGAGAAGCGCAAGGAACTTAAGAATGGCAGGTGTTCAAAGACTCCATTGGTTCCTATTGACATGTTGGGAGTCCTACTACAATTCTACAACCATCTTTACATGATATGTCCATCGTGTGCGAATTTTATGGAAGTCACCTCGGAGTATTTTATGAAGGATGGCATGTACTGTGGTTGTTGTTTACAGCACGGTAAACTGTATTCCAACGTAAAATGCGAGTGGTGTAAGGTTAGCAAGGGAAAAGAAACCTGGAGTCCAATCACCGTGATGGACGAAGGTGTCGAGAAAAGTATTTATTTATGTCAGGGTTGTCTAAAATCTTGGATTCGCAATGCAGAAGGAATTTTAGAGTGGAATCTCATAAAACGTGGATTGGACCAGCGATGGAAAAGACTCTCGCATCCCGGTGGGTTGTAGTATAAATATATAGTTACCATATAATAAATGTTACCGTTATTTTACCACGTATACTTTGTTGTAGTTGGTGTACTTTTAGGAAGAGTTCACGACATGGCGGGGTTGACCATCGGATGCTTTTACATAATTTTTAGTTGGTTTCATATCTCTATCTTTTTGGATACAAATCCTATGGATTTTAGCAATGGGTCGTATTGTCCAATTTGTCGTACCGTAACTGGCATGAACTTAAGGCACTGTCATCAATGCAAGAAGTGTGTGAACGATAAGTGGGATCATTGTAGTATTCTGAAACGGTGCGCGGACAAGGCATTGCGCAAACGTTGGTTGTATTTGTTTAAGTTTGTAGTTGTTTTGTTTTCGGTCCTGTCTCTAATCTATAGCATGATGGATTGGAGATATTCCTTGTTGATGGTGGTCCATTTGTACATTTTGAAAACTACGTACCTAAAACGGGGTATAAATAAGAAAGCTGGGGATTTAAAATGAGCCATATTGATTTTGAAGAAATACCTTTGGAGCCAGTTCAACCTGACATGGATTTTACAACGATGTATTTGGGGGTTGGAGTTATAATCTCCTTTATCTTGTTTTTAAGATCTTTAAAGAATTAAGTATATAAATATAGAGAAACATATTATAAATGATTTTGTTTATTTTATTTTTGTTGGTGGTACAAAGTTATGCGGCTTGTCCCGAAGGTCAATTTTATTTGGTCGATTATAAAGAAAGTGGCAGTTGTGAAACACATATCAGTGCTGATTCCTGTGGGGGTATTAATGGTGGCAACATACCATATTTGGCGGACGCCATACATTATATGGATGATTGTTGGATCTCAATACCCGGAATGTACCCGAACGGTGGGTTTTATGGACAATGTATGAAATCGCACAGTCTTACGAGTTATTATTCTCCAGGATGTCAAATAGTCACGTACAAAGGGACGCATGGAAACGTACCAGTGGGCACCTTTAATTACGGAAAACCCGGTGACGGATTCACCGGGAGTTGTGCTGCTACATACTATATGGATTTTAACCCATCTGGTCAAAGTGGTTTTCTGCCATATACTAACCAAGGTGGTACAAATTGTTTATGTGCGCCCCCCGGTGAAGACGATGCAATATGTGTATCGGAGTGTCCGGTTGGTACCGGACGGCGTAATGGTGACGATGTGACATGGGATCCATGCGATGCTATTCCAGGGTGCATGAATACTCATGCTAATAACTATAATCCGGATGCTAACATGGATGATGGATCGTGTGAGTATTGTGATATAGATAACGAAAATGGAAACGGGCATCAATTTTTTCTAGTTAAGGCACAAACATCGGGTATGCCTTCGTGTGATATTGGGCTAAACAAATGTGCCAAGTTGTTGAACTACAAGGATGGGGACGATGTAAATTCGCATTATACTTATCATTATAAACAACAGGCGCCTAAATATTGCTCTACCGCGAATCCGCTCTCCCCCCTAGGAGGAGGTAACAGCGCAATGACGTTGTACAATGACATGTCCGGAAATAGTATATATAGTACGGGGATGCCTTGTGGATTAAGCAGTGAAGCTATTCCAGCTGTATGCCAATGTAGTCACGTTGATAAATCTGAGTGTTATGATGAGAATAACCCCCTCTTATGTTCTGCTAGTGCCTGGCAAGCGCGACCGGTAATACCCCCATACGATTCAATTTGTTTTTGTATGCGCGACGGTCAAACGGAGTTAGAATGTGTTTCGGAATGTCCCGAAGAACCATTGTACAATATAGAGAAAGTTAGGTATAGTAGGGTGAACCCTAACGGAACAACTTGGGACGTTTGTACCAAAGAGACATATGGATGTCCAAATCCATTGTTTGAAGAATACGATCCCTCGCACACCGCCCACGCACCGTATTTGTTAACAGCCGATGACAATACAAAATATGTAAACCCTATAGCATGTCATACCCTAACATGTAACAGGCTACGTACGGTATATGATGATTATTGTTTACCTGAGGGACAATGTTGAAAATAATGGGCTATAAATATTAATAATATATTATCTAAAATGTTCATTGTATTATTTTTATTATTCCAAGTTATTATGGTCCAATCCTGCAATTTTGACAAAGGTCAATTTTATCATGTTTTAGAAGTAGGTCACGATGGTACTTATAACACTCCGGGTCGATATTGCAGTGACATGGGCGGCAGCGAGGTGCCTCGAGAATGGTGCATGGATGTACTCACCGATAATGGTAGATTGTCCAATGATTGGTCAACCCCCCCTGCGCCATATTTTGAGTATATATTGGCAACAGATACATCGATTATTGAATCATACAGGTTAAAATTTAGTCGTGAGGCGGCTGGTCATGTTACAGAGATGAGACGTTATCATGTTGACCCTGTACTGGTAAACGGGTTTCCAACTATAGGGACATTTGAGAAATGTCTAGGATATAATTTCACTACGGGTGAAACCGACAGGTGTTCGACTATACCGAACAGCAAATCAATCAACGGGCAGGCAAACACGCCGATGGCGCGACCTCGGGGTTGCTCTTATAATCGAGAAGGGGGGCAAGGCGAACATGGAATGACCGGATCTGTAATATGGAGGAATGCAACGATGACAGCAGGTGTGGCTGATAATCCGTCCCCCGGTGGTATGAATTTTGGAGCATGTGGAAGTGTGAGGGCAGACCAAGTAGCACCCTACGGTTGGGGTATATTTTCGGAAGGATATTGCTTAACCGAAAGTTGCAATGCTAATGGCGGTTTTCATTATTATGGTGGGTTTCAATACGGTGGTTATACAATAGACACTAAAGATGTGTGTATCTGCAATCGACCCGGCGAGGATGTACCAAGGTGCATCAGCGATTGTCCGTTAAAAGATCACCCTGACCCTGAGAAGTATTATGGTCGTTGTCATCCTGGAAAGAACTTTGACTCTTGTGAATGTGAATATTGTATCAATGGAAAGGCACCATACCCATATTATAACCAATGCAAACGCGAGGGGTGCACAGACTCGTCAGCGATCAATTATGACCCTTCTGTTAATAGTAATGATGGTTCGTGCATAGCTGTAAAGGTTGGATGTATGTTCCCAGTATTTGAAAATTATGACCCAGAGGCAAATTCGAACGATATGAGTCTTTGTGGAGAGATGTTATGTCATAAACTATCAGATCTTGCAGTGGATTGGCAATGTTGCGTTTAATTAATTATTTAAAATACAAACCCTCCTGATTTAACAATGTTTATAGGTCTAGATTTCCTATGAGGTGTGTAATTGTTCGAGTCCCACCCATTCTTCTTTATTCCATCCTTCGTAAACCCTAACTCTTCCCAATCGTTACCCTGTGGGTTGAGGTAGGTTTTAATCTCCGATAGATCTTTGGTAATCAGAGCCATGGTTTCACAATTCCCCCCTATTTGCTTAAATTCCTTGAGTCGAAACCCCATCTGATGCAGGTGTGCAATGTCTATCTTAAGGTCCGCCAACTGACGAATACTAATACTGGTCTTTAACATGTCCGTAGCACTGAGCTTCAGGACGTCTGACATTTGGTGCCAGTCCAAGACCTTGAAATGGTTGGGTTGGAAGCCCATGGTAATCATATGGTGCCACCGAAACCCGAAATTAAGCAGAGCGGATGTTTTGTATACTCCTACCATTGTCTCCCAATCGATTCCATGTTCTATAATATCCTCCGGTGTCATTCCCTTAAGTTTCATGGTTTCGAGGGATGTCCCGGACTTGACCATGGCGGGTATTGATTTCTCTTGAAACCAACTGAAGAAGCCTTTCTTGGCAGTATTTTTATACATGCGCCTAGATTCTATGAGGGTTTGTATGGCGATGAGTCTATCGTCTCCCAGGTTAATGGTGGCTGAGTTGAATTCATTGCATATGGGACATATTTTACTCAGGTTTTCTTGGGAGAAGGATAATATACAGGAGAGATGAAATTCGTGCCCACACTCAAAAGTAGCAACATTAGGGCGGACTGTAGAAGATTTCATAATGGTATCATTACATAGGGTACACTCGTCTTGCATTTGAGAAGAAAAAAGTAACTTTTATAGTATAAAATATTTTAATAGGGGTTCCGTGGTTGTAGAACTACTTCAAGTCTATCGCCTGGTCGGGCATAGGAACACGAACGACCGATAACCCTAGAGTTCAATTCTTGAAGTTTGGAGAGAAACTTTTTGAGTCCGGCTGGACCCTTGGAGCAGATGCTTAGTTGCGCCAAAGTTGACTCTGCCGTCGCCAGTTCTGCTTGCTTGTCTTTTACCTCTTGCTCTGCCGCGGGAACATCTGGGGAAGCAGATGCAGGTTTCGCCTTTTCCTTTTTCAAATCAAGTTCCGCTTTTTTCACAGCTTTCTTCGCGTTTTCAACGTCAGTTTTTGCAGTCTTCAAACTAGCCGCACTGGGTTGCGCGGTGGCACCGGATGCATCAAGCGCCTGTTGAATCAAAGCATCACCGACCTTTGCTTTTCGGATACAGAAGCGTAGTTTGGACGGGGAGATACCCTTATCGCGTGCAGTGCGTCTGCTGTGTTTCAAGTTAACGCCTAGAACTAGCGTGTCTCCTGGTTTGATAGTCTCGTCGGATTCATTAATGAGTGTAGATACACCTCCAACTTGGGCAACAAATCCCTGTTCGGAATAAGACCTGGAAGGTTTGTATTCTGTGGTAGCAACACCGACATATCGTACCGATTGGAGAATTGCTTCTTCTAGTTTGTCGTCCGCCGTAGTTTTGGTACCTGGAAGACCATTAACGAAGGAAAAACAGTGTGTATAACCGTCATGGTACATTCCATTTTTTGCCATGGTAACAAGTAGTTCTTGTTCTTTGACATCGAAATTTTCTTTGAGGGTAGTTCCCTGCTTGAGTAGGGTGTGGCACTCATTGACTTGAGAATGAGCTCTAGCCATAGTTTGGTCATCGAAACGAACGTTGCAATGAAACCCGGGTCCTGCGATTCTGTTTTGTCTACGATTGAACTGCATGCTTTAAATTATTACTAAATAGGACATATGTATTAAATAGTTTATTTTTTTAGTTTAACATATATTAAATTAATAAAACTTCAATTCGCGGTAAAAGTGTGTATTGATCTCTCTCTCTTAAAGCACGTATAATGAATGAGTCGGAGGGTTTTTTGGTAACCGCATGACTAACTACACCTATGGGTATGTGGTGTAGAACTTCGGCTGGATTTTGTAGATCAGCAGTCGGCAGACCAACCGGCTGTTCATTTACCGTGCCACACACTTGGATGATTTTACACTCATTATTGCTATCATTCGTCAACGCCGCTGGAAGCAAAGCGCCTTCAGGCTGAACAAACTGTGTATAAACCGGTCGAATATTGAGTTTAACCATTGCAAGTCCTACGGTATCGCCGCGTTTGACTTTTTCACCGAAAATGTTCGCTATCATACTTCTACCATAAACATCGCAATTGTACAATTTTTGTAGCATACTATTTGCCATCATGTCATTGCGCATGACCCCGAAAAACTTCCATTTCCGCAACAGATCGTCGAGATCACCTGTTGCTGGTAGTAGTTTCCCCTGAAGTCGTCTATCTGGGTCGGTCAAGGCAGCATTCTCCAACAAATAGTTGAGTGTTGGTAAATCTGCCGCGGTACACATTTGTGGGTTGCAATCTGCTTCAGCCGCAAAAATCAACGATCCCTGTCGAAAGCCCTGTTCATACCCCTGAGACCATGGGCGGACAAGCAAAGGAAGTGACGCGGTGGTGTTGGTGTCGTATGTAATTTTCGAGTTGGTAAGCGTAGGATTCCTCAATTCCGAGAAAGAGGGCGGTGCTGTACTTCCAGCTCGCGGACCACCAGAGTCTCGCAATGAACCCGTGGTAGCTGCGTTTGATATTCCTGGATCTGGTCGTCCTGTCAAAGAAATCATTTATTATCTAATATTAAATTGATATATATAGTATGATTTTAATATTTTATGAAAATTCGTAAGGTTTTATACCGCTAGCTTCTTTCTTTCTTAACTTGGCTAAGGGTCCGTTGTAATATTTAATCAATTCCAGTTTATGCTTTGATAATTTCATCCAGTCTCCCATGGCTTTGGGGTCAAGCTTTTTCTTTCCAGTTTTACTGTTAACGGTCGCAACCTGGTGTTTTCTAAAGTGAATCTGCATATTGTTACATGCTAGTATTTCTTTGGATATAATATCTCTGAGGTTCAGTTTGTGACGTGTATAATGTACCCTTAGTTGTGCTACAGTAATTTCCGGCGCTGCTAGTCCCTGGTTCAACAATGGCTGTCTGATTTGTAAATCGTATAGACCGGCGAGTGTTCGGTATATTTCTTCACTGTTGGTTGTACCTGTCATGTTGGCTTCCATTACATTCATTCGATCAATGACCGATGCATCTTCTTGGCTGTATTTGCACAATGGACAATCGTGTTCTTCTTCTACCGTCAACATATCACACGGTTCCTCCATTCCTTCGTCCTCTTCCATATCCGGTGCATTATCGAGAGCTAATGAATCAAAGATACCTGGCATTTATGTAATAAGCCATTCCTTTAATACCGTAGATTTTTTAATCGTCTGAAGGGTACGGATTTCTGCCTACGCAAAAAAATAGTCGAACCAATAGCAAGTCCAATGCTACCGATTGCAATCAATGAAATTTGAATGGCTCTCCAATCCAGGTGTGTGTAATCCGGACTGGTAGTTTCTCCCAACTCCTTAAAGCCTTCAAATAGATTCCCGATAAGAACCCATGATAGTACCACCTTTGAGGTTAATGACATGACGACGTATATTTCGTTTTCATACGGGGGGTCGATTAATTTCAAAACTCCAAATCCAGTGTAAAATAACACGTAAATAATTGCCATTACAACGTAATACCCTGTCGAGATTCCTACAATCATTGCCGCGTTAAAAATAATGTATTGCATCTGGGAAATCAACAACATGAACCCGATGACCAGTAGCCACCGTTTTGCTTCCCCGTATAGGTCAATGACATATCCTAGCAGTTGTAAGGCTACGTTGGTTACTATAATAAATACAATGTCCTGTGCCGTGACGGCTCCCATCCCCAACATGATTGCACACTGGAGTAATGCTGCTGTGATACAGTATTCAACGGCTCGTCTAGGACTTTCAAAGGTTTGTTTATTGTCGTGTGTGATCAAATAAAAGATAGCAATGAGATGGGAAAACATGGTGATGAATTCGTTGATACTAATCCATATGATTGGATTTGTGGTAAACCATACCTCGTACTCCGTAGTAGTAGTTTTTCCAGCATGTATATGCTTTGGGAGAGTAATGGCAGATTCAATATCTACGTGTATGACCCATGACAATAGTGCAGAAATTAAATGTATGGTAGCCGCTGCAATGTGTAAATTGCGTAACATTTGTATAGTTATACTACTATTATATAGTAAATTAATCATCTTGTAAATCAAAAAATATACCCAGATCCCTGGTATTGTTGACAACTTCTTTTTTGTCCAACATGGATTCGATGGTCGGGTTAAAGTCCATGGAGTTGAAGCAAACCCCACGACAGTGTTTTCTAAGGAGGGTCACCCACACGATAAATGCGTGTTTAATGCTCGTGCCATCTGGATGTCGGTATACTTTGCCCTTGTAATAGACTCTAAACCGATAGTACATGTTCAAAATTAACGGTACTGGCGACTGTTCTATTCCTCGCATGTGTTTCCACATTTTGGGTTCCCAAACGGTGAAACATCTCATAAAATCAACATCGTAGTTGGATCGAAAATGCTGGTGTATCATTTTGGCATATAACATGTCTCGTATCGTATCCGACTCTACCATTTCTTCGTATTCTTTGTAGGTACATATTCTAGATAGACCGGTTGGAACTTGCGCCGGGAATCTCATGTACAGACATGCGTAATTACTAACTTGATCACCGAGCTGATCGTGGGCTGCTATTGCATGGTCGCCATAGTTTATAATAATATCCCACAGGAAATCGGAAAGTGCATCGCGAAAGCGTCGTGTTACCAGATGTTTCTTTTCTACCACGATCCACTGATCCCAATTGGTTATCGGTTGTACATCGGCAATTACTTCGTCCCACCGTGTCCACTGGTCTATAGTTTGATGAAACCAATAATATCTGGACAACCCTGCAATAATCCCCTGGACACTCATTCTGACGTAATCGCTTACTTCGTCGTTTATAATCACCGGGTCTACGTAATCTTCTAGGTTTAATATAGATTCCGGGTGCATGAATATTATCATCTTTGCACTGACTCTCCAGATAATTTCTAATAACTTTTGGAGTGGTTCACAGGGCAATAAGTTTCTCCACCGTAGGGACATGACATCCAACATGTCCAAGTAGGTGTGCAATTGCCATGTTTCGGTGTCTCTATCGGTGTACATTCGAATGGCGTTGTCTACACAATACTGATGCACGTCATCTGGTATAGTCGGATATTCCGAATTGTATTGCAGTTCAATCATGGTAAGGACGACAACGTAGATTAGCATGTTGTGTGACCATCCGTACAAACGTCCGGGAATTGGTAGGTACAGACGGTGAAAATGTTTCATTAAATATGCGTGTACTTTTTTCCGTTGTCGTTTTAATTTGTCCATATCAAAAGGTTCCTGGTGTATTGCGGTGTTCAGAAGTACATCGTATACGTCTATTAAGTATAGATACATATCGCAATGGTCTGACTTAATATCAAATTCCAGTGCTTCTTCAATGGTTTGAATTCTATACATTGTTTTGTAGGGGGTTTTAAACATGTATGTATATAAATATATCGATATAAATACTACAAATATGAGAGTTCTTTTTTTATGTTTGATTCTAGGTTGGGTTAGGGGTATTGCCGCATTGGATATTGACACATGTCCCCAGGAACGAATCGACGATATCAATTTCTTTGTTTGTCCTGTCGAAAATTACAAGAAAGTTTATTTCCATGACATAACTGGTGAAAACCTAATAACTATAGTACCAGATCGGTTATATCGCAATCGTAATATATTTGTGGCATATTCGGCAGACAAACGTCTTTATGTCGCCACGGAACGCTATTCGGAAAGTCAATGGAACAATTCGGTCGAAAGTATAAGAAATAATTTATATTTTTAAGTATATAAAGCAAGATAGTTTAACATAAATGATTAAAATAATTATACAATACAGTATATTTACTCTGGTGGGCTTCGCTCTCTTATTTCTCTTCAGTTTTGTAGTAGAACGCGGGATAAACGAAGTCGATAACATGATTGTACCGTGTCAGCATGGTACCTCTTACACTCAGGGTAGATGTAGATGCGATGGAACACCGTACAACGGAACGTACTGTTCGAATTGTATGTGCGAACATGGCATATGTTCAACAACTCCAACCACACCATTTTTGAATTCCGATTACGGGTGCAGGTGTCCGACCCAGAGCAAACGGTTCGGATACCTCTGTGATATCTGCAATACCGTGGACTCGGAATGTAAAGGCACATGTAAACCAGACTTTTTTGGAACCAAATGTGAAAAAATATGTTATGCGGATCTTAATTTTGAAAATGATAACAACGTTTGCAATACAATGAGAAACTCTGGTGGTAAATGCAACACCTGCCATGGTCACGGGACATGTGAAAATGGAGGATGTACGTGCGACAAGGACTGGTTCTCCGACGACAATTACGATTGTGTACTAACGTGTCCAGGGACACCGACATGCTCGGGTCATGGCGTATGTCAACTGTATGGTAGTAAACCAGGGTGTCTATGTGAAGATGGTTGGAACGGTGAAAAATGTAACCTACCGTGTCCAGGAGTTGTAGAAACGGGAAAACCATGCTATGGTAACGGTATCTGCAATGTAAACTTTGAGACTGGAATAACATGCGATTGCCTGCAAAAATATAGAGGTGACGCATGCCAATTGGAATGCCCCGGTGATTTTGTAGCCTGTAATGGACATGGCACATGCGATGACACCGGTGTTTGTACATGCGATACAAACGTAAAATGGTCGTCGCCATCGTGCAAATGTTCCGATGAATTAACCTGTAATTTAAAAGGAGAATGTAATTCCGAAGAACAATGCGTATGTTTTGGACACAATACCGGTGAGAAATGTTTGGAATGTGAAGACAATTGGCATGGCAACAATTGCGACATGTTCTGTGACCCATATTTAAAGAACAATGTTTCCTATTCACAAGAAGGAGGATTTGGTTGTTTCGGTCATGGAACTTGTCTGGTTGAAGACAGTGTAGTCCAATGCACATGTAATTTGGATGCCACCCGCCGTATGGTAGTAGACGGTGCTCTTCAAGATGTAACCTCATACTACGAGTCCGACATGAATTGCGGTGAATGCGAAGACGACTATTTCCCCAAACAGTTTGTATACGACGAGTATGGAGCACCCGAAGGATACGTAGCTCCGTGTGAAAATAAATGTGAACCTGCTTCGTGCAATCACAATGGAATTTGCAACCATCTCTATGGTATTCCCGGTGAACATCTGTGTAGCTGTAGGACTCCCCACCTGTGGGACGAATCGTTCTGTACAGAATGTGAACCGAATTGGTATCCTTTGGACATTGCAAATGAAAAGACCTGTCATCGTTATTGTGTCGCCTCTGGGGATTTGCCAGACGAGTGCGATGGTACCATTGACTGTGTACAGTGCAACGGTCATGGAACATGTTCAGACGAGGGCAACTGTTTGTGTGAAGGAGCCTACACTGGTGACCAGTGTCAGATTTTGTGCGAAGGTCAGAATGGGTTAATATGTGGAGGTCATGGGGCATGTGGATCCAACGATGTTCAACAATTAATGGAACACGAATTCCGCGAACTGGGAGATATCCCTCTCTATTCGTGCACCTGTGACCCGCAAGATCCCGTAGACGCGGATTCTAGAATCGATTGGGATGAAAAGTTAGCAGCTGGATTAGTAAACGGTACACTGGACCCCCCACCAAACCAAGAATACTTCGGTGAAACCTGTGATTTCTCCTGTTTAAAACCACCCTGGGAAAATTCAGACAAATGCAATGGAATGGGTAATTGTAGTATCATTTCAATACGAACACCACAGGATCAAACCATAGCATGCCATACCGACCTAGATTGTCAAACATCGCTGACCATACAGCAAATTACATCTGGGGATGTTACATGGTCGGATAGCAAGGGACCATTTTGTCATAAGCAAGACGACATCGAAGGGTGTGAAAAATCAACCGACGATTGTTATGAAATATTGTTAAAACAACGACCTAGAAAAATGAGGTCCGAAGAATGTGTCACCAATTCTACATGCTACGCTACTATAGAAACCGAAGATTGGTACGATTACTGTGTAGAGGTACAGAAAGATTTGCAACCTGAACTATTTGAAGATTGTAATTCGGTGATTTCATTCTGCCCAGCAAAAACCATACCTACACACTGCCAACAGATGGTCGATTATACGAACGGTGTCGATGTCTCTTACAAATTAAACTTTATGTACGAGTACGACAAGAAACATTACCCTTTTCGAATGAGCGAAATCTACCGATCGAATGAATCCGCACTTTTGCACGACGATGCCGAAGTGGCGTTTCAAGACTTCGACCACTCTATTGATTTGAGGGTGGACGATAGCTTATGCGAACAGATTGCGTTGAAATACCCCACGATAGACACTGTTAGAGAAAACAAACAGTATATTTGCAACGGGGAAATATCCAATAACAAGACATGTTCCGGTATTCTAGACGAATCCTCCGGTGTCTTTTACAATCCATTCACGGTAGTTTGTCAAAATTTCAACGAATCGTTTTCGACCTATTCAGAGGCAATGGCAAATCGACCAACCAACTGTAAGATTATGGAGAAGGACAAAGACCACGTGTTTACTACTGGTGGTCAAGAACACATTGATACCCTGTGTCAGACCATACACGGCAAGTTTCCACAGTGTACAACACCGGAACCATGCGATTTTAAACCATGTTCTGGCGAGGATTATACTTGTGAGAATTCCGGGTCCAAAGCAATTTGTAGCACACTCGGCGATCTAAACAGCACATGTAAAACCGGGTTTTCAGAACGAATATCGTATTCTTCGTACAGCTGTGACATACAGGTACCAGACACTACTTGTCCAAACCAGATAACGCATTACACCAACGTGGCTCAACACTGTAAGGACAACAATCCGATTCTTAGTAGTATTCCGATTATTACCAATGATGATACAATAGCTATCATCCCCGGTGAATACATCAATTTCCATTTTAAAGCAACTGATGTGATTACCACCGGTACAAGGCTTGAAATCGGAGATGCAGTAAGAGTTTACGTTCGTCAGGGACAAATCCAACTGAACGAAGCAGAGACTCTCCAAGCCTGTCCGATTACATCACCGGAGTGTAATAACATTTGGGCGTACAATGCAGATACATGGTACTACCTCGAATTGAAATTCAATAGTACGCACGTTACCATGAAACGCAAGGATACCGGTGTCAGTATTACAAAACCCCTACGGACTACTAACCCGATGATATACATAACCACCATTCCCGGTTCCTCAGTAGTAGAATACCGTGACATTTATTCAGAAAATGATATCGCATCACCATTCTCCTGTACATATCCTACGTGTGAGTTGGATGTATCGTACCGCGAAGTGTGTTCCGATATTATACGAAACCTCGAGTACCCTTCTCTGTTGGAACCAAAGCACGATCCTTTGACTACATGTTCGAATTACTTTGATAACTCTAGGATACCTGTGAACGAAGAGTACGAAATTATGGAGAATATTTACGCACTGAATTGGACAGCGTACTGTGCCTTCTACACCGACATGGTTGGTGATTCAACTATTGGTTACGAAACCTTGGAAGGGTACACCGAGTGTCAGGAGTTTGTAGACCCATTGGACGGTGATAAAACATGTATAGACAACGCACTAAGCTACGACTGGGAAACATCGTGCCAGGACTTACTGGAAGCACGAATTCCACAAAACATTAAAGACGCGTGTCCCAAGCAGTGTTACAACCATCTTTTGACGTATAACGATTGCGACGATATGTTTGAGATATTTTCATCCGACAAGCAGGTCAAGCAGCAGGACACTTGTTCGGTGGATTGGTACAACTATTGTCTTCAGGATAGCAAGGGAAGTCTACAAGGCACTTGTTCGGCAGTAGAGTGTTCCTGCGACTATGAAACGTACGAAGGGGTTACTGGAGTGGCG
>Ga0206683_10000812_pt1 | contig 21998 bp, 18 predicted proteins | sample M280m12015metaG_FD_155483 | JGI IMG/M metagenome (GOLD analysis project Ga0206683, IMG submission 155483) | Ammonia-oxidizing marine archaeal communities from Monterey Bay, California, United States - M2 80m 12015 | ecosystem: Environmental > Aquatic > Marine > Intertidal zone | place: USA...
TCCAAATACATAAAATGAATTTTGGGAAAGATCTCCATCTTCATTGAGAAGTTTAATCGTGAGTTCTTTTGTCTCACCAACATTCAGTTCTATGGAATCCGCCTCAAACTCAAACTGAAGTTTTTCTTTATTGTCATCTTGGCCAATCAGTGTTGCAATAATTAAAAATGGTACAAACAAAAATTTTCTTTTGTTCATGGGTATTATCTCCTCTAGTTCATGCTTCATTAAAAATGCCATCAAATCTGATAAGAGCAAATTCATCTTCAGATTCTGTAGCGCAATAAAGATAGTAATCTTTTGCGCATAATACACATATCGTGAATGTATAAATTCGTGTTGTTTTAATGATTCCTCTCATTTTTCTCTCTAATTTGTTCCTAATGGTTCATTGTCTACTAGTCGAACAGCCCACAGACCATTATTGAGATCGGCAAAATAAATTAACCCTTTGTACGGAATCACACCCCATACATTAGTTTGGTTAGCGGTGCTACCGTCAGGATCTACACCTTTGAAGAAGGCTATTTCTCTACCTTGTGCATATAAATTACCCATCAGTTCTCCTGATATATCAACAATTCTTATTCCTCCATAATAATAACCAGCAAATAATGTATCGCCTTCAACCCAGTGATTATGCGACCCAACCTCTGGTACCTGATAAATCGCTGTTTCAACAGGATTTTTTATATCTGTAAAATCAACGAAATGGAATCCTCCTTGATAAATTCTTTCTTCTGATCCAGGAACACTCTTTGCCCACTCATCACCAGTAATAATAAAAAATTTATTTGTAGATTCGCTTTGAAATGGAAATGCTGCATGATTATGTCCATTTGGATCCTCTTTGCCACCTAATTTTGTCGGATTACCTGGGCTTCCTTGGCCTGCTGCTGCTAAAAATGGGTTAAATTGGTTTTTCTCTCTTGACTTTTCACTCTGTTTTATTCCTCCCACATCAACCACATGAACACCATCACTCCAATTAGATGAATAAGCAATTCCATTTTCTACCCAGACATCGTGAATGCTGTGTCCGGGGGTATCTAATTCATAAGACCCCACACGAAATGGGTTTGAAGGATCATTTATATTAATTATGTCATATCGCGTACCAGCGCTTAATGCATAAATATGATCTTCATAAATAAATACATTGTGAACACCGCCGGTTAAATTATCATTATATTCACTAATAATTAATACATTGAATGGGTCAGAAACATCTAGTATGACTAATCCATTTTTACGATTTGATGCACCTTCTCTTGAAATAACGCCAACCCTACCATCTTCAGAAATTTTTACATCATTTACAGTGCGCGCATCAACCTTTATTGTATCAATTATTACCATATTAGCTGGATCACTGATATCCCAAAAATATGCCTCACCATCTGCACTATGTGTACCCGTTACAGCAAAATCTTTACCTATGTGTTTACCAATGCCTGCCCATACCCAAAGATCAGATGTATTGTGATTGGAAATGGTTCCGTGTCCTACAACTTCAAGTCTCTTACGTACATTTCTAGGAACAGCTTTTACTTTTTTGGATGCTGAAAATCCACTTGATTGAGCCGTTAAGGTATAAATACCAGGTGTTTCAGCCACAAATTTACCATCTTGGGTAATCAATCCAGATGCAGGTCGGCCAATACTTTCAGTTGATTGATTATTAATAAAATTATCAGTTTGATGAATTGCTTTCCCTGAATAAGAATAAGTTATAGGAATATTATCAAGAACTTTATTTCCGCCATCTAAAACCATAGCATTTAATTTTATTACATCACCAGTTCTTATTTCATTCTCACTTATATCAAGTTTTATCTTTCTTGCTGGATTTTTTTTAGCTGATACAACTAAGGATTCTTCTAAATCATCTATTTTAGCGGTAATGGTCGTTTTGCCTGATTTTTTAATAATCAAATTGCCAAAGTTATCAAATTCAGCTACCTTACTATTTTTTGAGGTTAAAACAACATTTGTATTGTCTCTGATTATTTTTGCCTTATCAGAAACTTTAACAGTATAATTTACTGATGTTCCAACAAAAACTTTTTTTGTTGGGTTAACAAAAGTTATTTTTTCTAATGGAGGTAAAGGGACATTAACTTTCATTGTTCCAACAGCTCTTCCGCTTTTTAAAAAAGCTATGGTCCTAAGATTTAATTCCCCAGCATCATACGCTTTTATATTTACTTTTGCCACTCCAGTTGAGTCGCTTCTTCTTGGCTTAGCATCTAGTGCTTTTCTTTGCCCTCGAATCATAAAAGTACTATTTACTTGATTTCCTTTTGAATCAACAAGCCGAATTAATACTGAGGCTTCCTCACCAATATTTAAGGAGAGAGAGTCAGGTTCGAAAACAAATTTAAAATCTTTATTTAGTGTTCTTGGAGGTTGTCCAAGTAATACAGTAAATGATAATAGAAATACTATTGAATATATTTTTTTCATTTTATTCTCCAGTTTTTAAGGTGTAACTCTACCTAATGCAGAAACAGTGGGTGATTTATTAACTCTTTTATTCTTAAAAGCATCTAAAATTAACCAACTCTATCCGGGAATCCGACCCCTGCCTGATGGTTGTTTATCAACCAATTGAATACAGTACAAACCTGAATTCATATCAGCAAAGAATATATAATCTTTATAAGGCTGGGCTCCCCAAACCATTGGTGCATTAGGGATTTTTCCTTCTTTATGATAAGGTAAATAATGACCAATTTCACGGCCTTGTTTGTAAATATCTCCAAGGAGTTCACCGGAAATATCTACAACGCGTAATCCTCCTTGATAGTTTCCAGCGATTAATATATCTCCGAATACCCACAAGTTATGTGAGCCCGCTTCTGGAACTTCATAAATAGCCTCTTCTTTTGGGTTATCAGGATCAGAAAAATTCAAGAAATGATAGCCTCCCCTTGGGTTTGATGGCTGTCCTTTGGTGGCCATAACGCCCCATGGGAAATTTTCATCACCTGAAACAATATAGAAATTTCCAGTTGATTCACTCAAAAATGGAAATGCTGCATGATTACGTCCTGTTGGATCTCCCATTGAAGCTAATTTTACTGGATTTGAAGGACTGCCTTGACCTGCTTTTGCTAACAAAGGGTTAAATTGAGTGTTTGAGCGATCAGCTTCATCAAATTTCATGGCCCCAATATCAACCGCAACAACTCCATCACTCCAATTTGAAGAGTAGGCAATTCCATTTTCAATCCATACATCATGAATGCTGTGGCCTGGAGTATCCATTTCATAAACACCAACACGGAATGGATTTGAAGGGTCATCAATATTAATGATATCATATTTACGTCCATTGTTTACAGCATACACATGATTTTCATATATGAATACATTATGTACACCGCCAGTCATGTCATCATTATACTCAGCTGATATCGTAACATTATATGGGTCACTTACATCTAATATTACAAATCCATTTTTTCGATTTGAGGCTCCTTCTCTTGTAATCACCCCAACACGACCATCTTCAGATATTTTTACATCATTTACCGTTCGTGCATCTACCGTAATCGTATCAATAATAATCATACTATCAGGATTAGTAACATCCCAAAAATACGCTTCTCCATTTGATCCCCATGTCCCTGTTACAGCAAAATCTTTTCCTTCATGCTTGTCCACACCAGCCCAGACCCACAAGTCACCGGTTAATACATCCGAGATTAATCCGTGTCCCACCAACTTTACTTCTTTCTTCACATCTCTTGGAACAACTTTAATGGTTTTCTGAGCTGAATAACCACCGCTAGAAGCAATTACCGTATACAACCCCGCTGTTTCAGCAACAAATCTACCATCATCCGTTACTAACCCTGCTGCCGGTAACGCAAACTCACCATAATCTGCTTGACCAAGGTAAGAATAAGTGATTAGTGCATCATCAATAGTACGACCACTTCTGTTTAAAGCTTTTGCATTCAACGCAAGCACGTCACCGGTTCTAATATCTTCTCTGTCTATAGAAAGTGTCACTTTGCGTGTAGGATTTTTAACCACACGAACTTTAAAAGATTCTGTTGTCTCTTCAACTGTAGCAGATACGGTGACGCGGCCTGTCCGTTTTGTTTCCAGATTACCAAAGATATCAAAATCTGCAACTGCAGTATTGCTGGATTTGAGCTTAACATCCGCATTCTCTCGTGTAAGCCCTGCTTCGTCGATCGCTTCCACTGAAAAAGATGTGGATGTTTCTGTATATAGTTTGCTTGGCGTTTGGTTAAATACAAGATGATCAATTGGAGGGAAGGGGACATTGACTACGAGATTATCTCGAACGCGATCATCTCGCTTTACTGTAATACTTTGAACGCTAAGTCTCAGGCGTCCGGGCTTATGGGCCTTGACGGTTACAGTTGCAATGCCCGTAGAGTCGCTCGTTCTGGGGGATACGGATAAAGCACGTCTCTGTCCAAATACATAAAATGAATTTTGGGAAAGATCTCCATCTTCATTGAGAAGTTTAATCGTGAGTTCTTTTGTCTCACCAACATTCAGTTCTATGGAATCCGCCTCAAACTCAAACTGAAGTTTTTCTACATTCTCGTTCTGTCCAAAAACAATCGAAAACAGAAAGATCTGTAAAATAAAAAGTGTGTGTTTCATGATGTTAACATTCTCCTCTATAAAATCCTCAGTGGTGACGCCGGACAAATATACGTATAATCCCTATAAATTTGTTGATCTATTAGGAAAAATAATTTGATGATATTTATCGTAATCATATTTATTTTTCATTTGTTTACTTTCTTAATCGCGCTTTCAAAAAACGGGAATCGGGAATCTCCGTATCAAACTCAATTTCTTCTATAATCCACTCTGTTCCTTTACTGTTTCGTTTTAGTTCGTCCTTAAAAATAAATCGGGAAGGAAACCATCGCCCCTGTACTTTTTTGATGCCATCCATGGTGGATGTTTTTAAGATCTTGCCGCTTTTAGCATAGAGTTCCTCCTTAATGGGCAGCAAATATTCCTTGTCGATCCACGCCCTGCGCATGGGATAAGACAATCCTTTCACTTTTGCCGTCAACAACACAATCCAATAATATCGTCCATCTATTTCAACAGAGCTTTCTAATGTGGCTTCGTAGAGATCCATGAGGGGGCGATCTTCCATCATATCTTTGTAGGACATATCTGAACCCATGACCGATTGTCGGAGCATGTGTCCGGAAATTTGAATCACACGATCAGTTTGGGGAGAATAGGTCCAGAGTTTATCACCGTCCTTCAGCATTTTGGTGCCAGCCTCTCTTGGCGGTGACAAGTATTCGGTGAAGGCCAGATCGATGCCAACAACCCAGCTCCGGGATTCAATGGTTCGGCTTGCTCGCCGTCCGTGAACCACCATTTTGCTGGTCATAACCCGGCTTTTTGCGTTCAGGTTATTGTCCATGGCCTTGATAATATCCTGAACGGACATATCATTCGCTTGAGCAAAAAGAAATGTAAAAGATAGTAAAAAAATAAGAATCTTGATCATATTTCCAGTTCCTTAAACAATTGAGCCATTTCCCGTTTGTATATTGCCAGACCGGCCAACATGGTCCCCAGTACTGTCGCCAAAACGCCGGGGATGAATCCAATATAGTAAAGATCGGGTGTAACCTGAGTGTAGAAAATATTGGGCATAACCATGGAAGAATTTGAAAGCGCTTCCATTCCCTTTGTATAATCTATACCATTCTCTTGCACGTAATAGGTCAGCGCAAGCCCAATTCCAGTACCAACCACCGTTCCTGCGAGCCCTATTATCACCGCTTCAGAGATCATAGAGCGGTACACCTGCCCCTTGGATTCACCCATAGCCAATCGCAAACCCACTTCCCCATAGCGACGCAGACCATTCATAAGGCCCATATTCCAGAGAACAACCATAACAACCACCAGAAATATTCCACCCATAATTGCAATCATTGCGCCACTTACATCCACCATGGTGCCCATCTGATTTCCATCCCGCAGGGCGAGCATAAAGGGGCTGAAAATATCCAGACTGTCACTAATGGTATTATTATAATGAGTACGCAGTGCAACAGCCGTTTCATCATCATAATATAATGAGTGAGTAAAGCCGAAAATCGCTGAAGCAGCATTATCCATATCTAATGCAAGACGGGCACCAGACAAATCAACAAGCATCATTTGTTTGTCTGTTTGGCCTTTTCTCAAGTTGAATGTCCCTGACACGTTGAAATTGTACGTTGTAAAAGCATTATCCATAGTTGAGCCGATAAAAGTGACGGTCTCTCCTACTGCAAGATCCAGTTGATCCGCAAGCTTGGTGCTTATAAGTGCATCATCCCTGTTTTGGGGGATATGTCCTTCTACAAGGACCCTGTCCAACTCCCAGATTTCCGCTTGCCTGGAATCCTCTGAAAATAGATCAATCCCCAATGTAATGACCGGTCCCTGGGACTTCGTTTCCCCGTTCTCATCAGGAACGTCCAAAAGACCGGCAAAAGTTATTCGTGGTGTCCAGAAAAAATTGGGATAATCCCGGCCTAGTTCATCTACCAGTTGGTCCACCTCCAAAAGGGCAAGATCATTAGGTAAGAGTTGGTTCTCTTTATTGTAGGCCCGGGTGACAATTTTTTCATGGCCGGAGAAAACGACGGCAGTATCCAAAAATAAACTGTTCATCGTACCTCTCATAAAGCCTATTGCGAAAACAACCATGGTAACGGTGAGGGTAATAACCAAAACGGGGAACAGACTTCGGGAACGATCCCGGAGCAATCCTTTGGTCAAAAACTTGATCATGCCACTGCCTTGCCCCGTAAGGCATCAGTAGGTTTCATACGGGCAATTCGTCGTGAAGGCAAGTAGCTCACTATGAGTACAATGATAGATACCAAAATGGTGGTTGATACAACAAGTCCGATGGTATAAACCGGAATCAGACGTTTGGCTACAATCATACCCATTTCTGTGTAATCAATAGGCAGGGGAATCCCATACACACCAAAATACCAGAGCACAGGGCCGAAAAAAATCAATGTTGTCACAGCGGCAAGCACCGCATTGAGGCCTCCTTCCAGTGTAAAGAGTCCTACTACTCGGGGACGTGTCATCCCGATAGCCATGAGTGTCCCTATTTCTCTTCCCCGGCGAAAGATAGACAATACCTGAGCATTGAAGATGCCCATGGCGGCAAGAGCCAAGAGAATTATATACATAATCTGGGCTCCCGGTTTGTCCGCTGCGATGATGGCTTCCATGTCCTGCACCAGGTAGTTGATATCGCGAGGTATCCAGTCTCCTTTGTCTTGAACCGGCGGAAGTCCTTTTTCATAGGTCACATAAGTGGCCTCTCCTTCCATAGCCAGCATGGTTTGTGCTTTTTTAAGCGGTATCCAAATATGGCTCATATCCAGCTTGAAATTCTCCGTATCCATAATATGCACAACGATCCCTTCGTCGGCATCATAGGTGCGGTCAGTATCCAGCCAGCGAATGGTGAACGAATCCCCTACATTCAGCTTGGTATCGCTGGCCATTCCTTTCCCGATCAGTACTGGTATAGCAATATCATCATGTCCGGAAAGTGCGTCTGTTGGCATGTTAACAATATTCTGACCAGGGGGAATGCCCTTCATAATGGCCGGCATGATGCGACCGCCGGGATAGATGGAAGCCTGGCTTACCAAAACCGGGAACGCTTTTTTCTGATCCACTAGTGATTGTACATCTCCGGGCAAAGCAGAGTGGGCATCTTCAAAGGTCATGGGATCCAGCGGATCATATTTCGGGTGCCAGTAGGCGCCACCGGCAATCTCCGTATCCATGGTAACCTGTTTGGCGTGTTCCAGCATACCATCATACATGGCCGACATGAACAGGATCAAGAAAAATGAAAAAGCGGTCACAAGAACATTCAGAAAAGTGCGCAGCCTGGCGCCCAGGAGATTTTTAATGGCAATCTTAAAAAGCAACTCTAAGCCCCTGCCTTTGGATTGCTAATGTTTTCATCATGGGTTATTTGTCCATCATCTAGGTGAATGATCCGCCTAAGGTAAGCCATGATTTTTTCATCGTGAGTTGCAAAGATGAAAGATGTTTCCAATTCTTTGTTTAGTCGAACCATTATTTTCATAATCTGATGAGAATTTTCTGCATCCAAATTTGCAGTAGGTTCATCGGCTAAAATTAACGCTGGTTCGTGAACGATGGCACGGGCGATGGCCGTCCGTTGGCATTCACCACCGCTTAACATATTTGGTCGGGAATCTATTTTATCTGTTAAGCCAACTGATTTGACAGCCTGCTCTACCATGGATTTTCGTTCATCTTTATCGATCTTATTTAAAAGCAGTGGAAGCTCCACATTTTCAAAAACAGAATAAACTGGAAGTAAATTGTAACTCTGGAAAATGAATCCCATTTTTGTTTTTCTTAAATGAGCTCGTTCTTTGTGAGATGAAGAGCCCAGTTCTATTCCAAGAACGTTTACATTTCCTTCTGTAGGTGAATCGAGCCCTCCAATTATATTTAAAAGCGTTGTTTTCCCCGAACCGGATGGACCAACTAATCCCATAAATTCGGCTTTTTCCAATTCGACATTTATATCGCTCAATGCGGTAAAAGAATCACCACCAACGGGAAATTGTTTTAAAAGATTTTTTATTTCGACTACATTTTTATTTGACATGTTTTTCCTTTATTTCGCCACAAAGACACGATAAAATAATAATTAAATCTTTGTGTCTTCGAGTCTTTTTGGCCATAAATTTTTCTAATGATTGTAAATAAACATGAATTGAATTCCGGTTCCAAATCCCGCAACTGATTTTGGGAAGGCTTCTACAGGAAAATTATATTCCTTCCGTTTGGGGCTTTGAGATAATAGCAAATTTAAGCTGAATTTGTCATAGGTGGCGCTCCATCGGAAATAGGAATAAACTCGGTCTTCCTGCCAATCAAATTGAGAAATAAACATGGTAGAATGAACCATTCCCAAGGGAAGCATCGCCATGAAAGCCGTAAAATTTTGGTCGTCTGCATTTCTATTTTTGATGAACATGGACTCTGTCACAATCAAAAGTCCGTTAGCGATGGGCAAGGTATAATCTGCACCAATGGTTGTCATTTTAAGATCTGAATGCTCCGAAATAATAACGGCACTTTCCATCCAAGAACCAATAAAACCGTCATGTCGAATATCCAACGCAAACCGTTGTTGGGGTTCAGGCATCATGATCCCCAATTGACCAATTTTCTGTGGAGTTTTAGACGGATCAACGTGAAAGGTAAATCCGAATTCTCCGTAAGATGATGATAGTTCAGCCCGTCCGCCAAAGGATAAAGTGTCTTGCGCATTTTGAATAGCCCATGACCAAATCGAAACAGAGTTGGACGGAAACCATTTGAGCCGGAATGCGTCCACACCGTCAGTTTGTCCCGTGGGGTCAGTTAAGTCAAATGTATCAAACCAGGAAAGGGTTCGTAAAATTTGTGATGGTCCGAAAATGATTTTTTGTAAACCAATACGTACTTCCACTTTTTCGGATGAATAACGAATCCAAAGACGATGGTTCTTTTCATGATTTGAAACAAGTGAATCCCCGGAAAAGGATCGGTCTAACCGATATGCCCATTCAAAATCAAAAAAGGTGAAATCCGATAAATCTCGTGATAAAGAAAATGTTGGGATGTAGCCCATAGACGATTCAAAGGCAGATTGCCCGGACGGGCCATCGTTACCCGTAAGTCCGCTTGCCCAGAATTGACCCTTGGTTGAAAATGATTGTGCTTTGGCTATCGGATAAGAAAAGAATGAAATAATAAATACAATTTTTAGGAAACCGTTCATTTAGTCTTTATTTACATTTTTTTTAATGGTTTGACCAACTAAATAGCCGAGTATAAAATACCGTAATAAATACGACAGCCCACTCCAGAGTAAGGGAAGGCTCCTTATTTGAGAAAATATCCAGAAGTGCCAATATAGATAACACATTGAGAAAAGAAAGGATTATCTTATGAATAAGCATGGTTTAATATATACTCTTAGTCGTTTAGGGTTCTCATCCTATTGATTAATGACATCCAATTCCTTGCGCATCATCAAACCTATTGCATGGTCTGGGTTTAAAACTAGGCCCTGGTTCAAAATTTTTGTCGCACTCTTGAATTTCCCCAAACGAATTTTTGTCGCCGCCAAAAAAATGTATGCATCGGTTATGGATGGATCCAATTCAATTGTTCTCATCAAGTGGCGTTCCGCACGAATATTAATATTTTCTTTAAAGAAAATATTCCCAATTCCGAAATGACCTTCCGCATAATGACTATTGATTTCAAGTGCCTTAATAAAGGCTTCAATTGCTAACGCATTCTGGCCTGCCAAGGATTGGGCCCTGCCCAACCCAGCCCATCCCTGCCAGTCTAATGAATTGCTATTAACTATTTCACCAAAGGTGTTGATTGATTGATTGATATTACCCATTTTTAAATATGCTTCTCCTAACCCTTTGCGTGCTCTTGCATTTTTGGGCCATATTTTTATTGATTTCTTGTAAAGGATCATTCCCTGTTCCATTTTACCGACTTTGATTAAATCTTCTGCCTTGTATGCCAATGCCAAGCTCCAGCGCGTCCTGACCTTTGATTGATCCTTACCAGATAGAGATAATATGTGAATGATAAATTTTTCGATTTCCGGCTCATCGCCTTTAACATCATCAAGAAAGGCCAATGATAATGCTCGAATATCTACATCCTTATTTTTGGCTAAATCCTTTAATCTATTCACTACCTTTTCCGAAATAAAATTTGCTCCTTCAGACATAAATGCCGCTGAGATACCAGCGAAAGCCTGTGGTGCCGGGTCGTTATTTGATCCAAATAAATTTAGAAAACTTTCATTTGTAGATTCGCCTTTTTGAAATGAAAACAATGCCGATTCTAAGGGGTGATGCGGTTTCAACTCTCCATACCATTGCGTAACGTAATCGTTTAAGGATTCTATGTTCATATTATCATGACATTGTTGACAGGCATTTTTTATCCCAAGTTTCTGGTCAAGTTTGGGTCTGGGAATCGAAATTGTATGATCTGCTCTTGCAAACATTAATTGATCTCCAACTGCTTTATGCTGTTGAAATGGCATATGACACGCGGTACATCGACTTCCTTCGGATTCGGATTCGTGAAAGGTGTGAAGAGAGGGGTTTTCCTTTTTTGCCATATGACAAGAAACACATTGCCCATTGTCAAACCGCCCTTTTAGTGCATTTCGATTTATATCCTGATAGCTATTTGAATGTGGATTGTGACAATCAATACACGTCATGGATCCGTTTTGATAGCAATCGCTAAAAATGTGATTTTGTTGATATCCAAATGCCCTCACCCTTCCATCAGGATAATAGGGGTTCTCACCTAGCATCGAAAATTTTACACTAAAATAATCATCAAAATCCATACCAGGTAAGTATCCCGGGCGAATCATATCTTTTAATGCGTGGCATTGTGCACATGCTTTGATCGATTCCTCTTTTGAAAGCGTTTTTAATGATTGAATGCCCGTATATCCTTTTACAATACTTTTGTCAAATTGCATTAAAGTTACATGCTCTTTCCCTGGACCATGACAAGATTCACAATTTATTGATAAGTTTGTAAATGATGATTTATATTGGCCTAGACTGCGATCAAATGCTGTGATAATTTGGCTCCCATGACATTGCTGACAATTTTGTTTTTCTGGAACACTGCCCATCATTCGATTGGGGGGCCATTCGGTCAACATTCTCATCGATAGTGATTTTGATGCGGGAACCCAACCCGATAAATCATTTGTTTCAAAAAACCATGTTTTCTTTTCCGGATGATAATCAAAGGGAAGCAAGCGCATTGAACCATCAGGGAAAACACTAAAAAAAGCCTGTGTTCCTCCGCCATATAAATGGCCGCCCCCCACCACACTGCTTACTTTATATTTCACTTCCGGAAATCCCTTTTCTTGCGCGCGAAAATAATAATGACCATCTTGTTGAAATGGGATAAACCAACCATCTTTAAGTTCAATTTTTTTGCCATCAAAGGGTGCTTTTATATTTGAACTAAATGGCACACCGCCGGCACGGCCATGGGTTGAGCTTTTCCATAGCTCAAATTGATCGGGATGGCAAGATTCACAGCTGTCTGAGCCAATGAAATCCTGGAGCTGACTTAAAGCAATGTTAAAGAAAAAAACTGAAAATATCAGACTTTTAATAAATAGTGCCATTTAAATAAAATTAATTTTTTGCCCAATCCGGCTGCTCACAATTACAAAATTTCCTGATTGTTTGTACATAATCAACTATTTCCTTGGGGCTCATTTTTTCTCCCCACCCAGGCATAAAATGACTTTTATTCATTATACGCCCTCCCACATGAATGGTATCATAAAGGGTGTCGTCTGCCCGCTGTTCCATCAACGTTGCATTGGTAAAATCCCCTGGTTTCACGGTCAGGTTTGGTTCATTAAATCCTTTTCCATTTCCATTCAATCCATGACAAGGAGCACAATTTTTTTCATAACTATTGGCGGCAGAATAAGGCTGGTGTTGAATCAAATTGAGGTATGCTGTTTTTTGATCCGATTGTTTATAGGCTAAATAGGATAAAATTAACGGGAGGATGTTTGGATCTATCACTGTTTTGGGCATCATACTTTCTGGCATAACCATATGAGGCATCTTTACTGCCATTTTGATAAAACCGTCCGTGAGTCGATTTCCCACATTAGATAAATCCGGTCCAATTTTACCTCCTTTTCCATCTATCTGGTGACACCCCAAACATGGAAGAAAGTCGTTCAGCAATTTATCTACTTTTTGAGATTGGAATTTAGAAATCGGGGACAACTTTGTCTTGAGCTCTGCCGTTCCCAACCAGTCGGATAATGCTAACACTTCAGAATCAGATAAATGAAAATCCGGCATACGGCTCCCAGATCCGGGGAAAAACCCAAAAGGGCGAATAGCCGACGGTTTTTCCAGGTAATTGTTGATCCACCCTTTTTGAGTTCGCATACGCTGGGCAGACAAGTTTGGGCCATTATGGTCCTCAAACCAGCTGTCTTCATCCTGCATTCCATGGCAAGCGTTGCAATTTTGGGAGAGAAAAATATTCTTCCCCATCTCAGCAGTTACATTGGGATACGCTTTTTGTGCCTTCCCAAATTCCAGTTCCAATGCCTGCCGTTTGTCCGAACTTGTCCTACTTAAATAAGATACAATTGTTTTAAGATCTTTCGCTGTTTGTTGATTCTGATCGTGAATTTTTTTAAAATCAAAAAAATTGGGCATGGCTGATCCCTTGGGTAAATAAGGGCCGGGGTTTTGTATAAAGTTTGACATCCATTCAGCATTCAGGCGAAAACCTGCTTGTGTCAAATCTGTTGATTTAGATTCTCCAATATCATTTAACTGATGACACTTAGTGCATTGATAAGTGTTGTGGAGAAGTTCAAATCCATTATTATCTCGATTAAAATTTATTTCAGAAATCTGAACCGATTTCGGCAGGGTGCTTTGCTTGATTAAATACAGAGTCAATGCCATTGCTTCATTATCTGAAAATCCAAAATCAGGCATCCGTGATTTTCCGATATTGTGTCGAACAGAATAAGGTGATTTTAAATAATCAAAAAGGAAGGCTGCATTGTATTTTGACCCTGCATAACTGAGATCCGGGGCATGGGTTTTAATCACTTCTGATTGAGTCACACCACTATGGCAGTTCCCGCATCCAAGTTCATTTGCCAAAGCATTTTCAGGCATCTCTCCTTGGGGAAAACAGAAGGATAAAAATATTATTAGGGGGATTTTATGGGTGAGTTTACCAACCAAATTGTAAATCCAAAGCCGGTAAGAGATGTGCTTGAGACCCAAAGGGATATTCACCTGCAATAAGTTTATATCCGACCAGAAGTCTAAATTTTTTACTTTTTGACCACACCAGTAATCCTTTTTGCTCAAAGGCAAACCGCCCTCGGCCTCCAGGCATCAAAAACATATCATAATCTATAACATATGACCAGCGTTCTTTAACTTGACGAAAATACTCACCACCAATTTTGATCAGAATTCCATTATAATACACGGACAGCCGCGGATAAATAATGGGTAAATCAACGGTCGCTCTTTGAGCCAATTCTTTTCCATTTAATCCAATCCCCAGTCCACCATTTATGGATAGTCGCCCATCGGAAGGAGCGCCTGTGGTGCCCATCAATTCTCCGTATACTGAAATCATTTGAGGAATGGTGAATTCAGGTGAAATTAATGCAAACTTATCCGGTTCACCTAATTTCATTCCCAGAGGACTTTGGATCCATCGCATGGCCATGGTTGGATAGGCTACTTGTATTCTATAAGCCATCTTCCATTTATGAAATTGGGATAGATTTGTTTTATATGCCACACTAGGAAGCAATATAAATTTATTCACACTGATCTCAGATCCGTTTGTTAAGCCCATTCGAAAGGGTGAGAATATTCCTATTTCACGCCGTCCGGGAGATAATAAACCAGCAGACTCATCCTCCCATTGAGGACCAGCCAATCCTAACGAAATGAATAATATTGTCTGGATAATTTTTTTCATGGTATCACCCAGGTGGCGCTAACTGGAATATGGTCGGATAGCTCTGTCGCTTCCTGATGAGTAGTGCCATTAATCCACGTTGTATTGGTCCATAAATAATCCAGTTTTCGATCTAATTGCAGGTTATCGTCCGGACTGTGAGTAAAATGATCCGTTTCATAAGCACCATACACGTCTAAAGAAATAGCCGGGGTATAGCTTTTAAACAATGATGACAACCATGTGATTTCCGGGGCAAAATAACTCCCTTCCTTGTGGGTGTCACCTTTGTCGTTTCCGTATTCATGAAACGATTCCCCTTTACATTGATCGTCAAGACAGTAGTCCAATTTGGAAGCATTGGGCGGGATTTCATTTAAATCCCCGCCCGCAATAAAATAGCCTCCTTCCGCTGAGATCCCATCCAAAATTGCCTTAAAAGCATCGATATGCTTTTGCTTAGTATCATCGGTTGCAAATGCAGTCAGGTGGGTATTCACCGCATAAAAAGGTTTCCCAGGCATAGCCACTTTCGCCTTTATTGCATTGCGACGGAGATAGAAATACTTCGTCAGCGCATCTTGATCGCCCCGTAACGGAAGCTGGTATCGTTCTGCATTTTCCAGTTTCCATTTTGATAAAATTAGATTCCCCGTATTCACCCGCCCCAGTCCGTCAGCTAAAATAACTTGAGATTCCCACATGGAAGCGTAGGCACCATAATTAAAATCAGTATGATCTAAAAGCCACTGGGCTTGATCGATATAACTCGTTTTTTTTGATTGAACATCAACCTCCTGGAGAAGGAGAATGTCAGGGTCCTCCTGCTTAATTTTTTCAGCCAACCCTTCCAATCCTTCGAGCACTTCACTTCCTTTCAGCACCACCCGGTCTCCGCAACCATCTCCGAAAAAGCGCAATCTTGCCACGCCAAATCGAATATTCCATGTCATTACTTTAACCGTATTTTGAGCACCCACATCAACAATGGTCTTAGCGCGGTACATCACCGCGCCCTCTATATCGTCAAATTTGTTAACGATCGGTTCGCATGAGGAGAAAATGATCCCAAAAATGAGAATAAGTTTAAATGGGGTTGGTTGTTTAAACATTGGAGATATTAATTCTACAATTTATTTTTCCCTAAGAAAATATATCAACACCGCTCTATCCCCGTAGCAAAAAGAACAACTTTTTCATTCAAACCAATCCAACCTCTATTTTTTAATGAATGATACGCTGACCATACCACGCCCGCCTCAGGGCTGGCATGAATGTTGCTCATTTTTTTGAAATCTTCTGTGGCTTTCTCTAAATCAGATTCTTTGGCTGAAACTGCAATTCCGTTGCATTCAGATAATACATGAAGCATCCAATTGCCTCCCAATGGTCCAGGAACGTTTAACCCCAAAGCAATCGTGTTGCTTTTGTCCCAAAATTCTGTCGATTTTTCCATCCCTTGAAATGCTTTCACTACCGGGGAACAGCCATCGGATTGCGCTGCAACCATTCTAGGTAATGGCCCTGAAATCCATCCCAGCCCCTTCATTTCCTGGAATGCTTTCCACATTCCGATTAAGCCCGTTCCACCACCGGTGGGGTATATAATGACATCTGGCAATTCCCAATTCATTTGCTCCGCAATTTCATAGCCCAGGGTTTTCTTCCCTTCCACCCTGAATGGCTCTTTTAAGGTGGATATATCAAACCAATTTTCTTCTTTTGATTCCAGCATTTTGTGGGCAGCGTGAGATATAGTCTGACCTTCCAAAATAATATTTGCCCCATATTGATCGGTGGCCTTTGTAAACGAATCGGGGATGGTTTCGGGCAGAAAAACATGACAATCAATGCCGGCTTTTTGGCAATAAGCCGCTGCGGATACGCCTGCATTCCCTGCGGATGGCAGACAAATAGATTCAACCCCTTGGGCCTTCGCCATGGTAACAGCCATTGCCATGCCACGATCTTTAAATGAGCCGGTGGGATTTACTGTTTCATCCTTGATGAAAATATGGTCTGCCATGGGAATTAAGGGAGACCAACCTTCACCTAAACTGACAATATCTTCTTTTTCCACATTGGGCAACACTCTTTTATATCGCCACAGGGAATGATCGTCGGTTTTTACATCAATATCTTCTTCGATGCCTTCCCAATCATAATGAACAGACAGGGGTTTACCGCAGGGACAAAGTCCTAGGGGCTTGGTTGGGTTATCCAATCTCTTTTTACAGGCAGTACAAACGTAAATCAATCCTCGGGCCCCTTCTTCTTAATCTATATTACTAAATAAATTTTCTTTTTCCATTGCAAGATTTAGAATTATACCGACAAATTGCACTTTCAAAAATCACTAAAGTGTCACAATGATCCCTTCACAAAAACATTTATTCGATATTCCTGACGAAATTACTTACCTCAATTGTGCATACATATCACCCCAGTTACAATCTGTTAAGGAAGCGGGAATACATGGCGTTTCCGGTAAATCGTCTCCGTGGGAATTAATGCCACAGGATTTTTTTACGGAATCAGAACATTGCCGGTCCTTGTTTGCCAAAACCATTGGGGCAGATAAGGAGTGTGTGTCTTTTATCCCATCGGCCAGTTATGGCATTGCGGTGGCGGCGGAAAATCTGAATTTAAAATCTGGGGACGAAGTTGTGGTGCTCTCAGAACAGTTTCCTTCCAACTATTATATGTGGAAACATAAGGCTGACATAGTGGGCGCATCCATCCGTACCGTTCCCAAAACAAATGGTGATGTCACAGCGGCTGTGCTGGATACCATCACAGAAAAGACAGCCATTGCCGCTATTCCCAATTGCCATTGGGCAGATGGTACTCTTGTTGATATCCAAGCTGTGAGTAAACGCTGTAGCGAAGTGGGTGCTGCCCTAGTACTTGATTTGTCCCAATCTGCCGGCGTGATGCCTGTTGATTTTAATTCAGTGAATCCTGACTTTGTCATTGCCGTAGGATATAAATGGTTATTAGGCCCCTATTCATTTGGTTACATGATTGTTAATAAAAAGCACCTTGATGGACAGCCATTAGAATATAATTGGATGGCTCGGGAAAACAGTGAAGACTTTTCTGATTTGGTCTTATATCGGGATTCATTTCAACCCGGTGCACGAAAGTTTGATGTGGGTGAACGAAGTAATTTTGTTCTTATGCCCATGGCTATTGCAGCGTTAAAACAAATTTCGGAATGGGGCATTAACAATATCGGGAATTCTCTTTCTCATTTCACAGATGAAATCGCCAGCAGAGCATTAGAATTGGGGTTGACTGTTCCAAATAAAAAAGAGCGGGCACCTCATATATTGGGAATACAATTCCAGAACGGTGTTCCCGATCGTTTGGCTAAAAACCTCCAGCGGGAAAATATTTATGTAAGCATTCGGGGAAATTCAATCCGCATTGCACCTTATCTATATAATACAAATAAAGATGTTGATCGGCTTTTTACCGTTATTAAACAATCATTATAAGGAGAGAAATCATGAGAAGGATTGGGTTTATATTAAGTTTTTTCATGTCATTGGTTCAAGCAGATGATTTAAAAGATGACATTTTATCTATGCATCAAAGGGCGGTGGTCCGAGATGGATTTCTTAAAGACCGCTTTGAAACCGTCCTGCCTGAAATCATGGCACGGAACAATATGGATATGTGGATCGTCATCGCCAGAGAATATAATGAAGACCCGGTTATTCGTACCATGCTCCCCGCCACATGGCTCAACGCTCGGCGGCGAACAATTTTAGTGATACACAATCCAGGGAATGGCCTCCCGCTAGAAACTTATGCTGTGGCTCGCTATGATGTAGGAGAGGTCTTTAAAAAAGCTTGGGATCCTGAATCCCAGCCGGATCAATACAAAGCACTGACTGATCTGATCAAAACCAAGGACCCAAAAAAGATTGGGCTGAATAAAAGTGAATTCTTTGCCCAGGCCGATGGCTTAACGGCAACGGAATATGAACTATTCAAAAAAGCATTACCGCGGAAATACCAAAAACGAATTGTAAGCGCAGAAAAAGTTGCTATTGGTTGGTTAGAAACGCGCAGTGCAAAAGAGATGGAAGTCTATCCTGATATCTGCCGCATTGCCCACGACATCATTAAAGAAGGATTTTCTGCTAAGGTAATAACGCCGGGAATCACTACTACCGATGATGTGGTTTGGTGGTATCGAGAACGTATCCGCAACCTGAATTTGGTTACATGGTTTCATCCAACTGTTGATATTCAGCGGGCCGATAAACAAAACTTTAATTTTCTGGAGGCATTTTCAAAAGATAAGGCGGATAATGTTATACGTCCTGGGGATTTGCTCCATGTTGATTTTGGTATTACCTACTTGGGATTAAATACAGACACACAACAGCATGCCTACGTGCTTATGCCCGGTGAAAACAGAATACCGAATTTTTTAGTTAAAGCCTTAGGGGTTGGAAACAGGTTGCAGGATATTCTCACGGACCAATTCAAAACGGGGCGGACAGGCAACGAGATGCTCCTGTCTGCCTTAAAGCAGGCCAAGGAAGAGGGAATCAAATCCCAGATCTATACCCACCCCATCGGGTATTACGGTCATGGCTCCGGGCCAACTATCGGCATGTGGGATAAACAGGAAGGCGTACCCGTAAATGGGGATTATCCCTTATTTCCAAATACAGCCTACTCCATTGAACTCAATGCAAAAGTTCACATTAAGGAATGGGATAAAGAGGTAGCCATCATGCTGGAAGAAGATGCTTTGTTTGATGGAAAAACATGTGATTACATCGATCCGAGACAAACCGAAATGATCATAATTGACTGGGAAACAGATAAATGAAAAATGTTTTAAAAGGGATCCTGGGGTTAGTAGCAGTTTTAACCGCCATTCTTCTGTTTAATGCATATAATCTTGGTGATACGCGCCCACTAGGAGGTCCTACCAAACTTATGAATATTAATATACAAAAAGCGGTTGATCGGCTTTCTGGTGGGATTAAAATCCCTACCATATCCCAAATGAATTCCGATAAAATTGACTATACACAATTTTTGGACTTTAACCGGTATCTCCGACGAGAATTCCCCAAAGTATTTAATACGCTCGAGTCATACACAATTAACAACCACAGCCTCATTTTAAAGTGGGGTGGGATTCAACCACTTAAGAAGCCTATCCTACTAATGGCTCATATGGATGTTGTCCCCATTGATGATCAATCATTGGATCAATGGACATTTCCCCCATTCTCTGGAACTGCCGATGAAGAGATCATTTGGGGACGTGGCACTATGGATTGCAAGGGCAACCTATTTGCGATTATGGAATCGGTGGACCAACTTATTGCAAATGGGCATCAGCCGGCCCAAACCATTTATATTGCCTTTGGGCACGATGAAGAAATCGGTGGAAATGAGGGTGCCAAAAAATCTGCGGAATATTTTCGTAAAAACGGAATCGACTTTGATTTTATACTGGATGAAGGAGGCGGTATAACTTCAGGGAAATCCTTTGGTATAGAAAAAGCGGTTGCCTTTGTGGCCGTGAGTGAAAAGGGATATATGACTTTAGAATTGGTAGCCAAAGGCACGGGAGGGCATTCATCCATGCCCGGAAAAGAAACCACAATTGGCATCTTGGCTAATGCCATTGCCAAGCTCCAGGCAACCCCCTTACCCGCAAGGCTCGAGGGCCCAACAAAACATATGTTTAAAGCCATAGGGGCTGAGATGAAACTTTTGCCTCGTATTATCATGGGAAACCAATGGTTATTCGAAGGATTAATTGAGCGAATATTTTCATCTTCTCCCGCCGGCAGTGCGGTGATTCGCACCACTACTGCGCCCACCATTATTTCCGGTGGTATAAAAGACAACGTGATCCCGGCCCAAGCAAAGGCCATGGTAAACTTCAGGATCATCCCCGGAGATACTCCGGAAAGCATTGTTGACATGGTTCGTGAAATTGTGGACGATCCCCGTGTAGAGGTAAAACACCCTGAGGGACAATTTGGTCGTGAACCGGCACCGGTATCGGACCCAACCGCGGATCAATTCAAATTTCTATCCCGGAATATTTATGAGGTATTCCCGTCAGCGGTGGTAGTCCCGGGCATCAGTCCCGGTGGCACGGATACGAAGCATTTCCTGGATCTTTCGCCCAATATATATCGGTTCTCAGGGATTGGAAGAACAGATGACTCTGATCTGAAACGGGTCCACGGAATTGATGAGCGAATTGGCATAAAGGCTTATGAAAAAGGGATCCAGTTTTATATCCACCTTATTGAATCTCTAGGACAAGATCAAAAACTATAAAGCTTCAAAAACACCTGTTTTTTTATTCTTCTTGACCTTGTCATAATCAAAGCATCGACCGTTCATAGCGATGTAAACCCCATGGGGCAAACTCTGAACGAATCCCAGTGCGCTCCCTAAATTAAATAAACCATCAGACGTTCCAAATTTAAATGGAATCATGGCGCCGGTAAGGACGATTGTTTTTTCTAAATTCCCCGCGGCCAGAAGTTTTGCTGTATCGGTCATGGTGTCCGTACCATGTGTAATGATAATTTGATCTCCCTCAGTGCGAACACAGTTTTCTAAAATCAATTTTCGATCTGACTCCGTCATATCCAGGCTGTCTATCATCATTAATGTTCGAATACTTACATCAAGTTTTGATCGACCAAGATCCAAGATTTCCCGCATGTGGGTGTCTTTAAAATATAACTTGCCCGTGATTTCATTGTACTCTTTGTCAAAGGTGCCACCGGTGATAAAAATGCTAACGGCCATTATTTACTCTCTGTCATTACGATTCCCCTTTACTGGGAGAAGTAATTCCATTAAAGGATTCCCAACACATTTTCCGGAGGACGACCAATAGCTGCCTTGGCGCCTTTTACCACAATAGGTCGTTCCATTATTTTCGGAAATTGGTTCATAGCCTTAAACATTTTTTCATCATTATCTAAAATATCGGTAATACCATTTTCTTTAAAATCTGCTTCGCCTTTTCGCACAAATTCTGAAGGCCGCTTGCCCAACTTTTGAGCCAGAGATTGAAAATCCAACTCTGTGGGAACAGACTTCAAATATTCTATAACTTTTGGTTCGATACCGTTGTCACGCAACAGTTGCAGGGTCTGCCTACTCTTGCCTCATCTGGGGTTGTGATAGATTGTAAATCCGTCCATTTCTCGTCCATCCTTTCTCGGTGTGATGTAATTTGGATGGGTAAGTTACGGATGCCATACCTGTATCATCAAAGTGTCATCTTGGCTCACTACGAGGCATAGAAAAGGTCATATGGAAGACCCCTAACTGGAAGACCCCCCGTATCCAAGACCTGAACCACAAGG